>OIXQ01000472.1_pt1 | contig 18711 bp, 19 predicted proteins | sample 1587791 | NCBI WGS metagenome assembly OIXQ01 (sample SAMN03283273) | human gut metagenome | biome: human-associated habitat; material: feces | host: Homo sapiens | place: Peru | collected 2012
CGTGAGACAGTTCGGTCCCTATCTGTTGCGGGCGTAGGAGATTTGAAGGGAGCTGTCCTTAGTACGAGAGGACCGGGATGGACATACCTCTGGTGTACCAGTTGTTCTGCCAAGGGCACGGCTGGGTAGCTACGTATGGACGAGATAAACGCTGAAGGCATCTAAGCGTGAAACTCTCCCTGAGATGAGATCTCCTCCCCCTAGAGGGGTAAGGCTCGACGTAGACTATGTCGTTGATAGGTCAGGGGTGTAAGTGCAGTAATGCATGAAGCTGACTGATACTAATAAGCCGAAAGCTTGACCTACACAAGCGCTTGAGAAATCTCGATGAGGTTTCAACCACAGTAGATACAGGCTCAGTTGCCGATCATGATCCGTTCTTCCCTTGTTCAGTTTTCAGGGTGCGTCAAAAAAGAAAAGTGAATTATGGAGTCAGGGAAAGGCCAAACCTCCATGATTCTGACTTTTCATAACCGCCCTTAGCTCAGTTGGTAGAGCAACTGACTCTTAATCAGTGGGTCCCCGGTTCGAGTCCGTGAGGGCGGACCAAGCATTCACAGCCGAAAGGCTTTGAAGATAGATGACGCAGGACATGGCCCGTTGGTCAAGTGGTTAAGACAGTGGCCTCTCACGCCATTAACATCGGTTCGAATCCGGTACGGGTCACCAGCTCTTTTGAGAAGGGCAAAAAAAGCGCTTGACAAAGGTGAAAAGCGCGGTATAATAAAGAAGTTGACAGAGTCGAACGGCTCTGAAGACGATAAAAGTAAATAGTTGGTGTTGATTGCGATGAGGGTCCACCTGTTCCCATCCCGAACACAGAAGTTAAGCTCATCTGCGCCGACGATAGTTGCCGGGCGACTGGCTGTGAAAATAGGTAACGCCAACATAGAAGGCCTCTGTACAAGCTGTGCAGAGGCCTTTTTTCTGTGAGCTTTGGCCGCAAAGCGGCTTGCTGCCGATGCGCTCCTATCGCTTGAATTTCGGGAGGTACGAGCATGGAGGATGCTATGCGCGTGAATGAAAAGGAATATGGAATTCTGAAGCTGCTTGGACACGGGAAGGGCGGCTATTCCTATTTGGCCGAACGAGAGGGAATGCTTTGTGTGTTAAAGCAGATCCATCACGAGCCGTGTGCATATTACGCATTTGGCAACAAAATCGAGGCGGAGCAGAGGGATTATAACAGGCTCCTGCGAACCGGAATCAGAATTCCGAGGATGCTGGACATAGACCTTCCGAATGAACGACTCATTAAGGAATTCATAGACGGCCCGACCATATTTGAATTGGTAAAAAACGATGCAATGCTGGATCGGTATTTGGCACAAGTGCGCGAAATGGCAAAGGCCGCATATGAAGCAGGCCTGAATATCGATTATTTCCCGACGAATTTCGTTGTAAAGGATGACCGGATCTTTTATATCGACTATGAATGTAACGACTATATGGATGAATGGAATTTTGAAAACTGGGGAAGGAAGTATTGGTCCAAAACGCGAGAATTCCTCGATTATGCGGAACAGAATCGGGCTGCGGCTTCGTCCGGGGGCGGGTGCGGTACGGGCGATGCCTGACGAAATGCCCCGATTGCAATCAGGACTTTTGAAGCATGAAAGCACAGCTGCTTTGCACGGGAAGTCTTAACAGAAATTATGTGAACCTCGCAAATCGCAGAAGCAGACGCGGCGCAGATCACGATCCCTTTGCGTCTTGCAGAAAGGAAATCTCAAATGATAAAAATACTTTTTGTCTGTCTTGGCAACATCTGCCGCAGCCCGATGGCGGAGCTTTTGCTGCGCGATCTGGTCGAAAAGCGCGGCGTGCAGGACGAATTTTTCATCCGTTCGGCCGCGATCTCCGACGAGGAGGTCGGAAATCCGGTCTATCCGCCGGTGCGCAAGCGGCTCGAGGCGGAGGGGATCTCCTGTGCGGGAAAGCGCGCCGTGCAGCTCACGCGCGCGGATTATGCCGCATATGACCTGCTGATTGGCATGGAGCGTTCGCATTTGCGCGCGATGCAGCGCCTGTTCGGCGGCGACCCGGCGGGGAAGCTGCGCCTGCTGGCGGATTACACCGCCCGTCCGCATGACATCGCCGACCCGTGGTACACGCGCGACTTCGAAACGGCCGAGCGCGACATCCGCTCGGGCTGCGAGGGACTGCTCGAGCAGCTCGCCGACCGATTGAACAACCCATAAGGAATCGAAAACGCCGTCGACCTCCGAGCCTCGGAGATCGGCGGCGTTTTCTGCCTCTGGTTTCCCGCAAACCGTTTTTACAGCGCCTCAAAATGATAGCGCGGCTTGCCGCGGCTCTTCCGGCCGTACTCGATCGCCTCCGTGGGGCAGTAGCAGATGCAGGCCATGCAGTGCGTGCAGCTCCCGCACCAGACCGGCTTGCCGTCGTAGAGCAGGATGTTGTTGACGGGGCAGCGGCGGGCGCAGATGCCGCAGCCGGTGCAGGCCTCGCCGACGCGGAAGGCGCGATCCGAGACGAAGCAGGAATAAAAGGCCGGATTCACCGGCCCGCTCATCAGCCGGTCATAGAGGTTGTTCCGGGGTGGGTCAAAGGGGCGGCCGCTGCGGATCGCGTCGATGGCGCGGTCAAGCTCCGGCTCGGCCTTGGCGACGATCTGCCGCGCCTGCTCCGGCTGCGGGGCGTTGAACAGGGCAATGTAGTTCTCGGGCATGACGAGCTGCGCCGTGCCCATGGAGGTCAGCCCCTTTTCCCGGCAAAGCGCCCGGTTATACCGGTCGGCGCTGCCGATCTCGCTGCCGCAGGTCATGACGAACCACACCTGCTCCGCGCCGGGCAGCGCCGTTTTGCGCAGATGCTCGCGCACGACGCGCGGAATGCGCCACGCGTAGGTCGGCGTGACGACGACGAGGCGCGCGCCGACCTTGACCGGCGTCGTGTCGCCGGCCTTGATGCGCTCGTTCAGACTGAGCAGCGGCTCACCCAGCGCCTCGGCAATGCGCTGCGCCGCATATTTGCTGTTTCCCGTGCCGGAAAAATAAAAAACCATGTCGAACCCTCCGTTCCGGTCGATTCCCTGCCGGTCGAGCGCCGCCGCGCCGAAAAATCTGACCCGCGCGGCGCGAAAAGCTCCGGCCGGTTTCATTATATCAGCCGCGCGGAGTATGCGCAAGAAAAACCGGGGGCGATTTACCGAAACACGCTTGCAATTTTGCTAAAATTCCGTTAAAATACAGACAGCTCATCAAGTTATGTTGGGCGAAAATCAAACAGAAACGGAACGGCGCCTGAAAAATTCTGATCGGCGGTGATTTGCAATGCCTCTCCTGTTGGTTCGCAACGATCTTACAAAAATGCCCGTGGACGCGATCGTCAACGCGGCGAACGAGTCCCTGCTGGGGGGCGGCGGCGTGGACGGCTGCGTCCACCGTGCGGCCGGTCCGGAGCTGCTGGAGGCCTGCCGCGTGCTCGGCGGCTGCAAGACCGGCGAGGCCAAGCTCACGGCGGGCTTCCGGCTGCCCTGCCGCTATGTGATCCACACCGTCGGCCCGGTCTGGCGCGGCGGCACGCACGGCGAGCGCGAGCAGTTGGCCTCGTGCTACCGGTCGAGCCTCGCGCTTGCGCGGGCGCACGGCTGCGAGACGGTGGCCTTCCCGCTGATCTCCTCCGGCATTTTCGGCTATCCCAAGGATCAGGCGCTTCGCGTCGCGGTCGACACGATCGGCGCATTTTTGGCGGAAAACGACCTGACGGTCTATCTCGTCATTTTTGACCGCGCATCCTACGAGATCGGCGGCAAGCTGTTTGCGGACATCGCCGCCTACATCGACGAGCGCTATGTCGACGCGCACACCGACCTCCGCCGGGAGCGGCTGCGCCGGGTGGGCGTCGCTGAGAACCGGATGCCGAGCGCCTGCGAGGCCGCGCCCATGGCAGCCTCCGGGCTGGACGAGGCGCTTGCGCATCTGGACGCCGGATTTTCCGAGACGCTGCTGAAGCTCATCGACCGCAGCGGCAAAAAGGATTCCGAGATCTATAAAAAAGCCAACGTGGATCGCAAGCTGTTCTCGAAGATCCGCAGCAACCCGGCTTATCGCCCCTCCAAGCCGACGGCTGTCGCCTTTGCCGTCGCGCTGGAGCTGAGCCTGCCGGACACGCGCGACCTCATCGCCCGCGCGGGCTATGCGCTGAGCGCCAGCAGCAAGTTTGACGTCATCGTCGAATATTTCATCGCGCGGAAACATTACAACATCTTTGAGATCAACGAGGCGCTGTTCGCCTTTGACCAGAGCCTGCTGGGAACGGGGGGATAACGGTGTACTACTCGGAGCTTGTGAAAAGGGCGTGCGCGATTCTGTATGACGCCCATCGGGACGATGTCGACAAGGGCGGCTATCCCTATGTGTTCCATCCGTTCTATCTGGCCACCCAGATGGACGGCGAGGACGCCGTCTGCACGGCGCTGCTGCACGATGTGCTGGAGGATCACGGCGACCGGTATTCGCTCGACGCACTTGCGCGGGCGGGCTTCCCGGAGGCCGTTCTGCGGGCGCTCCGCCTGCTGACCCACGCCGAGGGCGTGCCGTATATGGACTATGTCCGCGCGCTGGCGCAGGACCCGATCGCCCGCAGGGTCAAGCTGGCGGATCTCCGGCACAACACCGACGTCCGACGCCTGAACGGCGCGCGCCCGAAGAAATACGACCTGTATCTGCAGGCAATTCGGTATTTACAGGCGCAGGATACCGATCCCAAAACCGAATAAATGTCGCCCGGCGGGCGACCGAATCCTCCTTCCGATGCGCTAAAATGATGGCGTAATCAAACGAAGGAGGATTTTTCTTATGACGGAGCTGGTTTTTATTTTGGATCGCAGCGGCTCGATGGCGCCTCTGGCGTCGGACACGATCGGCGGCTTCAACGCGATGATCGCGAAGCAGAAGCGGGAGACGGGCGCGGCGCTGGTCTCCACGGTGCTCTTTGACGATACATGCACGGTCATCCATGACCGTCTGCCGCTCGAGAAGATCCCGCCGCTGACGGAGCGGGAATACTACGCGCGCGGCTGCACGGCGCTGCTCGACGCGCTGGGCGGCGCGATCCACCACATCGGCAATGTGCACAAATATGCCCGCCGTGAGGACGTTCCGGAAAGGACGCTGTTCGTCATTACGACCGACGGCTATGAAAACGCCAGCCGCCGCTATGATTACGAGACGGTGCGGCGCATGATCGAGCGGCAGAAGGCGCGCTACGGCTGGGAATTTCTCTTCCTCGGCGCGAACATCGACGCGGCGAGGGAGGCGGCGCGCTTCGGCATCAACGCGGATCGTGCCGTGAGCTACAAATGCGACAGCGCAGGCACGGCGCTGAACTACGAGGTCATCGGCGAGGCCGTTTGCAGCGTTCGCGCCGACAGGCCGCTCTGCGCGGATTGGAAGCGCCGCATCGACGAGGACGTGCAGAAAAGGGGGAAGTGAGCATATGTACGGGGCAATTCTGGGCGACATCGTGGGCAGCCCCTATGAGTTCGACTGCAAGAACTACAAGGCGAAGGATTTTCCCCTGTTCAGCTGCCGCTCCGACTTCACCGACGACACGGTGATGACGCTGGCCGCCATCACCGGCAGCATCGCAGAGGCGTTCTACGGCGTGCCGGAGGAGCTGCGGCAGGAGTGCCGCAAGCGCCTGCCGACAGAGCTGACGGACATTTTGTGCGCGTGGGAAGCGAGGCGCTGCGGATAACGGGCGGCCTTTGCAGGGGGACTTGCGGCGAGAGCACGTCCGACCGCCGGTATGTGCAGGCCGAGCTTGCTCCGTAGGTTATCCACAGCCGGCCGAAGAAGCGAACGCGTTCTCCGGTTGCGGTCGGCCTACGCCTTTTCCTAGGGAACCTCTGAATCAATCGGCAGCGGCGCTCAGTGGGTCTTTTGCCCCAACTTTTCGGTTTGAAAATCTTGAAATACACAAAGTATTCCTGCAATTTTCAAACCTTAATTTGGAACAAAATCCCTCGCTGACCGCTCTTGCAATTTAATCAGAGGTTCCCTAGTATGACAGAGCCGGGGACAGACGCAGCAGCGTCTGTCCCCGGTATTTCTGCGAAGGTGCTGCCGACCGGCGGAGTGATCGCCGCGCGTTCGGCAAGGCGGGGCTTATTGCGGCCGTTTCGCGACGTTCTCGATGAAGCGCATCAGGATCGTCGCGACCTCGGCGCGGGTAGCGTTGCCCTGCGGATTCAGCCAGTCCTGACCGTTCTCGCGGCTGCCGCCGATCACGCCCTCGGCCACGATCCACTGCATGGGCGCGCGGGCGTAGGCGCTGACGCGGCTTGCGTCCGGGAACGCGGACAGCTCGGTGTGCTTCGAGGTGTCGATGCCCACCTTTTGCGCATAACGGTACAGGATCGTCGCCATCTGCTCGCGCGTGACGCTGCCGTCCGGCTCAAATTTGCCGTCGCCGACGCCGTTGACCACGCCGTTCTCGGCCGCCCACGCGACCGCGTCGGTGTACCACTTCCCGTTCGGAACGTCCGTGAACGGGTTCGCGCCGGGCTTCGGCGCATTGGCGTAGCGCCAGAGCACCGTCACGAGCATCGCGCGGGTCATCGTGCTCTCCGGCTCGAAGGTGTTCGTGCCCGTGCCGTTCATCAGGCCGTGCTCGGTCGCATACTGAACGGACTGCTCATACCAACTGCCGGGCTTGACGTCAAAATAGCCCGAGGGCTTCCAGACCGCAGTGGGATAGGCGTCCGCGCCCCAGGTCGGGGACGTCCAGCCGGACGCGCCCTCGAGGTAATAAAGCGTCAGGCCGGGGATGTTGAATTCGCTAAAAGTATCGGTTGCATAATCGTAATAGGCCATCTGAAACACTTTCTTCCCAACCGTTTCCGGAGCGTTTCCGAGGAAATAAACGGCCTTCAGGTTCTCGCAGTCGTTAAAAGCCATATTACCGATCTCTTTGACACCGGCCGGGATCACAATTTCATTCAGTCCGGTACAGCCGTAAAATGCAAGCGCATCAATGACTGCGACGCTGTCCGGAAGGGCGACCTCGGTCAATGCGCTCCCGTCAAAAGCTGACCATTCGATCCGGCTTGTGCCGTCGCGCACGGCATATTTGCCGGTGAGACCTCTCGGACATTCAAGCAGAGCCGAAAAATCCTTGGAATACAGGACGCCGACCGCGTCATTGGCGTAATGCTTATTTGCCACATCGACCCAGATGCCGCTCAGCTTTTCGCAGCCGGAACAGATCGGTGTTGCAATCTCTGTTACGCCGGCGGGGATCACCAGGCCGACGAGCACACTGCAATACTCGAAGGCGTTACGTTCGATGGTCGAAAGCCGATCCGGCAGGGTGATGCTGCTGAGCGCACTATAAGAGAATGCTTCCGACGCGATCGTCCTTGTACCGGCTGCGACCGTATAACTCCCGCTCCTTCCGCCCGGGAAGGCCACAAGCGTTGCCTTGTCTTTGGTATAGAGCGCGCCGTCGGCATCGCTGCAGTAGCTTCGGTTCGCCGGGTCAACGTCGATCTGCATCAGGCCGGTGCAGCAAGAGAAAGCAGAGGAATCGATCGCGCTGACCTTTGCCGGAATGGCAATGCGCTGCAGGCTGTCACAGTACTCGAAGGCCCAGACCCCGATCGTCTTTAAGGTGCTCGGCAGGGTGACACGCTCGAGGTTGAAACAGCCTGAGAATAAGCTGTATGGTATGTATGTAATCCCCTCCGGGATCGCGACCTCCTTGAGTTCATTGGCCCAAGTACTGAAATACACAAACTCGTCCCCGTCGGCATCGTTTTTATAAAACTCCCCCGTTCCCTCAAAGGTCATCACGCCGGTGTCGAGGTTTAGGACGGCTGTCAGGTTTTTGCCGCATTGCATATAGGCAAGCCCCTCGGCGAACACGCCGGGGGCGGCTTGCACGAAGACCGCGCAGACCATCACCGCGCAGAGCAGCAGAGCAAGCAATCGTTTTTTCATAGTATTCCTCCATTTTTTGAATTTTCGGGCGGGCGGAGCGGGCTTTCCGTTCCGCACCGCCCGTTGATTCTAGTTTACAGGATGAAATCCGGCTTGTAAAGGTATAGCAAAAAAAGTAGCAGGTTTTTTTCAATTTGCTGCTACACCTTTTGCCGCAATTCCCGCGCCGCGAACGGCCGCCGCGCAAAAAACAGACTTTTCAACACGCGGATTTTGTGCTATAATTTATGGGAATCAATCTATCTGCGGCACCGCCGCAGACGTAAAAGGCTGGAATTTCCATGACAGAGCTGAATCATATCCGGAATTTTTCCATCATCGCCCACATCGACCACGGAAAGTCGACCCTCGCCGACCGTCTGCTCGAGGAATGCAACACGGTCGAGCGCCGCGAGATGGAGGAGCAGATCCTCGACTCGATGGACCTTGAGCGCGAGCGCGGCATCACGATCAAGGCGCGCGCGGTCAAGCTGCGCTATCAGGCCGACGACGGCGAGACGTACACCCTCAACCTGATCGACACGCCGGGTCACGTCGACTTCAACTATGAGGTTTCGCGGTCGCTGGCGGCGTGCGAGGGCGCGCTGCTGGTCGTCGATGCGTCGCAGGGCATCGAGGCGCAGACGCTGGCCAACGCCTATCTCGCCGTGGACGCCGGGCTGGAGGTTTTGCCCGTTGTGAACAAGATCGACCTGCCTGCGGCGCGGCCGGAGGAGGTCAAGCACGAGATCGAGGACGTCATCGGGCTGCCCGCGCTCGACGCGCCGGAGATCTCCGCGAAAAACGGCATCAACATCCGCGCCGTGCTCGAGGACGTCGTGAAAAACGTCCCCGCGCCGCAGGGCGACCGCAGCGCGCCGCTGCAAGCGCTGATCTTTGACAGCCAATATGACTCCTATCGCGGCGTTATTGTTTATTTACGCGTCAAAAACGGCGTATTGCGCCCCGGAATGGACGTGCGCATGATGGCCACCGGCGCGGAATATAAGATCGTCGAGGTCGGCACGCTGCGCCCGACGGGCATGGATCCGGTCGACGCGCTCGGCGCGGGCGAGGTCGGCTATCTGACCGCGTCGATCAAAAACGTCGCCGACACGCGCGTGGGCGACACCGTCACGGGCGTCGAAAACCCGTGCGCCGAGGCGCTGCCCGGCTATAAGACCGTCCAGCCGATGGTCTATTCCGGCGTCTATCCCGCCGACGGCAGCAAATACGGCGACCTGCGCGACGCGCTCGAGAAGCTCAAGCTCAACGACGCGTCCATGAGCTACACGCAGGAAAATTCCATCGCGCTGGGCTTCGGCTTCCGCTGCGGCTTCCTTGGCCTGCTGCATATGGAGATCATCATGGAGCGGCTCGAGCGCGAGTATAATCTCGACCTCATCACGACCGCGCCGAACGTCGTCTACCGCATCACCAAGACCAACGGCGAGACGGTCGAGGTCTATACGCCGCTGAATTATCCCGACCCGGCCGACATCGCCGCGAGCTACGAGCCGTTCGTCCGCGCGAGCATCCTGACGCCGCCGGAATACGTCGGCAGCATCATGGATCTGTGCCAGCAGCGGCGCGGCGAATACCGCGACATGACCTACCTCGACGAGGGACGCGTGGAGCTGCGCTATTTCATGCCGCTGAATGAAATTATATATGACTTTTTTGACGTTCTGAAATCGCGCACGCGCGGCTACGGCTCGCTCGACTATGAGCTTGACGGCTACCGCGAGTCGAAGCTCGTCAAGCTCGACATCCTGCTCAACGGCGAGATCGTCGACGCGCTGTCGTTCATCCTGTTTGCCGACAACGCCTATGCGCGCGCCAGAAGGATCTGCGAGAAGCTCAAGGAGAACATCCCGCGTCAGATGTTCGAGATCCCCGTGCAGGCGGCCATCGGCGGCAAGATCATCGCCCGCGAGACGATCAAGGCGCTGCGCAAGGACGTTCTGGCCAAGTGCTACGGCGGCGACATCACGCGCAAAAAGAAGCTGCTGGAAAAACAGAAGGAGGGCAAGAAGCGTATGCGCACCTTCGGAACGGTCTCCGTGCCGTCCGAGGCGTTCATGGCGGTTCTGAAAATGGACGAATGAAAACCGTGACCGTTTATACCGACGGCGCCTGCTCCGGCAATCCCGGCCCGGGCGGCTGGGGCGCGATCCTCGAGTGGAACGGCGTGGAAAAGGAGCTTTCCGGCGGCGAGGCGCAGACCACGAACAACCGCATGGAGCTGACGGCCGTGATCGTCGCGCTCGAGACGCTCCGGGAGGCCTGCGCGGTCGAGCTTTACACCGATTCCAAATACGTCTTTGACGCCGTGGACAAGCGCTGGGTCTATGGCTGGCGCGCGCGCGGCTGGGTCAAGGCCGACAAGAAGCCTGCGCTCAACGTCGACCTCTGGCAGCGCCTGCTGCCCCAGCTCGAGCGGCACAATGTGCGCTGGCACTGGGTCAAGGGGCACGCCGAAAACGAAAAAAATAACCGCTGCGACCGTCTGGCCGTCGCGGAAAGTCAGAAATTCAAGAGGATTTGACTATGAAACGCAAAACGACATTTTACCTTGTGCTGGCGGCCTTCGCCGCGGCCATCGTCGCGCTCGACCAGTGGACGAAGTGGCTCGTGCGGCGCGATCTGCCGCTCTATGCGTCGAAGGACAGCATCCTCGGCATCTTCCACATCACCCATGTGGAAAACACCGGCGGCGCGTGGTCGATGTTCTCCGGTCAGCTCTGGCTGTTCATCGGCGTGATGGCGCTCTTTGTCGCGCTGATCGTCGTGCTGATCTGGAAGCAGTGGCTGAAAAAGCCGTTCGAGTGGTGGTGCCTCGCGGCGATCCTCGGCGGCGGCATCGGCAATCTGATCGACCGCCTCGCAAACAGCCGCGTGACGGACATGATCTGCCTGGATTTTGTCAATTTCCCGGTTTTCAACGTTGCGGACTGCTTCATCACGGTCGGCTGCTTTGCGCTGATCGTTTATGTGATCTTCCTTGACCGAACCGAGGATAAAAAGCGCGAAAACACACCCTCGGAGTCCTGACCGAGGACGCTGCCGTGCGGCGAATATGCCGCACATTGATATACAGCCGGTGGCTGTGTGGATATATGCTCGCGCGTGATATACGGCTTTGCGGCCGCATGATATAGCGCCGAGGGCGCTATGGCGGTATCGATTCGCGACGGATTTGAAACTTTTCGATCTGAATCCGCCCAAATTTCTCCAAAAAACCTACAAAATTTGTCATTGCGAGGAGGGCATTTTTAATGCCCGACGCGGCAATCTTAAAGTTGAAGGCGTGGCATCCCGGAACGAAGCACGGGGGGCAGGAAACGACCAAATCCAGAAATTTAATCTGTCCCGCAGGGCCACCACATCGGCGCTTCTTGAGAAGCGCCATTTCACACGGGCATTCGCCCGCATTTCACATGCGTCAGCATATTTCACTTGCTCGAAGAGCAAATTTCACTGCGCGGCTTTTCCCGATACCCTGAAATCAAGTGCTTCATGGAGCAATAGGAGGGCTTTTACATGGACAAAACGAATGCCATTCGGCAGCTCGAGCGCAAAAAGCAGCCGTATTCGACGCATAGCTACGACGGCGGCGCGCTCTCCGGCACGGAGGTCGCGGCCACGCTCGGGCTGGATGCGGCGCGCGTGTTCAAAACGCTCGTCACGACCGGAAAATCCGGCGCGCACTATGTTTTTCTCGTGCCGGTCGCCGAGGAGCTGGATCTGAAAAAGGCTGCGTCGGCGGTCGGGGAAAAATCGATCTCGATGCTGCCGCAGAAGGAGCTGCTGCCGCTGACGGGCTATGTCCACGGCGGATGCAGCCCGATCGGCATGAAAAAACAGCTTCCGACCGTCGTCGACGCGAGCGCCGAGGCGTTTGAGACGATCTGCTTCAGCGCCGGGCGCATCGGCCTGCAAATCGAGACCGCGCCCGCTTCCCTGCGCGCCGTCGCGCCCTACCAATCGGCGGACATCTGCGTGTAGGACTTTTGTGCATAAAACGATCCCCGCCTTCACAGAGGCGGGGATCGTTTTATGCCGTTTTACGTTCACGCTTTGTCAATCGTGCCGCCGCCGAGGACGGTGTCGCCGTCGTAGAACACGGCGGCCTGACCGGCGGTGATGGCGCGCTGCGGCGCGTCGAAGCAGACGCGGACGCGATCCTCGCCCGTGACGGTGATCGTCGCGGGCTGCTCGGTCTGACGGTAGCGCACCTTCACCTTGGCGCGGAGCCGCGCGGGCGGCCGGTCGAAGGCGATCCAGTTGAGCGCGCGCACGTCCAGCTCCCGGCGGAAGAGATCGGCGTTGTCGCCCAGCACGACGCGGTTCGTCTCGGGTTGAACGGCCGTGACATACAGCGGCCTCCCGGCGGCGATGCCCAGCCCGCGGCGCTGGCCGACGGTATAGCCGATGATGCCGTGGTGCGTGCCGAGGCGCTTGCCGTCGCGGTCGACGAAGTCGCCGCCGGCATAGGTCTTGCCGGTGAAGCGGCGGATGAAGGCGGCATAGTCGCCGTCCGGGACAAAGCAGATGTCCTGACTGTCCGGCTTTTCGGCGTTGAAAAAGCCCTGCTCCTGCGCGATGCGGCGCGTCTCGGTCTTGCTGAGGCCGCCCAGCGGAAGCTGCGTGTGCGCCAGCTCGTCCTGCGTCAGGGCGTAGAGCACATAGCTCTGATCCTTCGACGGGTCGAGCGCCTTTTGCAGCAGGAAGCGCCCGTTTTCGCGCCGGATGCGGGCGTAATGCCCGGTGACGACGCAGTCGCAGCCCAAAAGCCGCGCCCGGTGATAGAGCCGGTCGAACTTCAGATAGCGGTTGCAGTCGATGCAGGGGTTCGGCGTCGCACCGTTTTCATAGGCGCAGACGAAGCGCTGCATGACCTGCTCGCGGAAATCGGCCGTGAAATTGAAGACATAATACGGGATGCCGAGCCGATGCGCCACGCTGCGCGCGTCCTCGACGTCGTCGAGCGAGCAGCAGCTTTTCGCGCGGCTGACCCCGGCGTCCTCGTTGTGAAACAGCTTCATCGTCACGCCGATGCAGTCGTAACCGGCCTGCTTCATAAAATAAGCGGCGACGGAAGAATCCACGCCGCCGCTCATTGCGATCAGTGCCTTTTCAGACATGACAGTGCGGGCACGAGTCGCAGGAGGCGAACTGCGCCGCGTCATAGGCGATGCCGTTGCGGTCGTAATAGTCCTTGACGGCCGACTTGATGGCCTCCTCGGCCAGCACGGAGCAGTGCATCTTATACGCGGGCAGGCCATCGAGCGCCTCGGCGACGGCCTTGTTCGAGAGCTTCAGTGCCTCGGAGAGCGGCTTGCCCTTGATCATTTCGGTCGCCATCGAGCTGGAGGCGATCGCCGAGCCGCAGCCGAACGTTTCAAACTTGACGTCTGTAATGACGTCGTGATCGATCTTGAGGTAAATTTTCATAATATCGCCGCATTTGGCGTTGCCGACCTCGCCGACGCCGTCGGCGTTCTCAATCACGCCGACATTGCGCGGATGGGTGAAGTGATCCATGACCTTTTCGCTGTAGAGAGCCATAACGAAACCTCCTTAGAATACAAACGGCTTTTTGCCGGTGATCTTGTCGCGCCAGAGCGGGGACATGCTGCGCAGATACGCCACGACCGGCGGGATTTCCTGAAGCATATAGTCGATCTCGGCCTCGGTGTTCGTCTCGCAGAGCGACAGGCGCAGCGAGCCGTGCGCGACCTCATGCGTCCGGCCGATGGCCAGCAGCACATGACTCGGGTCGAGCGAGCCGGAGGTGCAGGCGCTGCCCGAGGAGGCGCAGATGCCCTTCGCGTCGAGCAGGAGCAGCAGGCTCTCGCCCTCGATGCCCTCGAAGCAGAAGCTCACGTTGCCGGGCAGACGGTGCACCGGGTCGCCGTTGAGCGCGCTGTGCGGAATTTTGGAAAGCCCGGCGATCAGCTTATCGCGCAGAGCCGAGACCTTTTCGGCGTTTTCCTGCATCCGGCTGCAGGCGTCCTTCAGCGCGGCGGCCATGCCCATGATGGCGGGCAGATTTTCCGTGCCGGCGCGCTTGCCGCGCTCCTGCGCGCCGCCCTCGATCACGTTGACCAGCGGCAGCCCCTGCCTGGCATAGAGCACGCCGATGCCCTTCGGGCCGTGGAACTTATGCGCCGAAAGCGACAGCAGGTCGATGCTCTGCGCCTGCACGTCGATGGGCAGATGCCCGGCGGCCTGCACGGCGTCGGTGTGGAAGGGCACGCCGTGCTCCCGGCAGACCGCGCCGATCTCCGCGATGGGCAGGATCGAGCCGATCTCGTTGTTGGCATACATGACCGTCACGAGGCAGGTGTCCGGACGGAGCGCGGCGGCGACCTGCGCGGCCGTGACCGTGCCGATCGGGCCGACCGGCAGCAGCTCGACCTCGAAGCCCTGCTTTTCGAGCTTTTTCAGCGTGTGCAGCACGGCATGGTGCTCGAAGGCGGTCGAAATAATGTGCTTTTTGCCCCTGCGCGCGCCCAGCGCGGCCATGGACAGCAGCGCCTGATTATCCGCCTCGCTGCCGCCGGAGGTGAAATAGATCTCCTTGGGCGAGGCGTTCAGGCAGGCGGCGATCGTCTCGCGGGCGTCGGTCAGCGCCTCTTTCGCGCGCTGGCCGATCGAGTGCAGGCTCGACGGATTGCCGAATACGGTTTCCATATAGGGAAGCATGGCGTCAATGGCGACGCGGCTCATTTTCGTGGTGGCGGCGTTGTCGGCATAAACTTGCATGTTGTTCATCCTTTCTCTTTTGAGATGCACCTATATCATAATTCCATAAACATACTTTGTCAATAGGTTTTAGAAAATATTCACAATTTGGTTGCATCCTCGCCCAGAAGGTCGGAGAGCCTGACGCTGTCGAGGTAGCCGTTGATGAGGCGGTCGAGCTTCTCCCACATCGGCAGCGTGCTGCACTGTCCGGCGCGCGGGCAGGCGTTCGTGTCGCCGTCGAGGCAGGAAACGGGCGCGAGCGAGCCTTCTGTCAGGCGCAGGATCTCGCCGACGGAGCATTCCGAGAGCGGCCGGGTCAGGCGATAGCCGCCGCCCTTGCCGCGCTGTCCCTCGACGAGCCTGGCCTTGGCCAGAACGGAGACGATGCTCTCGAGATATTTTTCCGAAATTTGTTGATTTTCCGCAATCACGGGCAGCGGGACGCAGCCCTCTCCCTCATGCCGCCCCAGCTCGAGCATAATGCGCAGGGCGTAGCGCCCCCGTGTCGAAACAAGCATACTGTTGGCCTCCGTGAACAATTTTTATAAACATATTATACCGCTGGGGATTAAAAATAGCAAGCGATTTTGAAAAAACACCCTATTTCCCGAGGGTTTTCGGGAAACAGGGCGTTCCACAGATTATTTCATCAGTTTTTCGTTGAAGAGCTTGCGCAGGCCGCATTTCCAGACCAGCAGCGTGCCGACGAGCGCGCCGACGGCGGCCTGAAGGATCTGATACGGCAGCTTGAGGAGCGCGGCCTCAGGCGTGGCGTAGATAAACGCGCGGCCGAGGGAATAGCCGACGACCATGATGACTGCGCCGACGAGCGCGCCGACGGCGGAGGCGACGGCCGGGTGCTTTTTGAACGTGCGGTGCGCGATCAGCGAGATCGCGACGGCCTGCAGGCCGTGGGTGACGAGCGAGACGAACATCGGCGTCGGATAGAAGAACAGGTCGCCCAGGAAGGCGCCGACGCCGCCGACGAGGAACGCGCCGACCGGGTCGAGCAGGAGCGCCGCGGCGCAGATGACGATGTCATTCAGATAAAGGTGGCCGCCGGGGACGGGCACGCCGAAGGAGCTGAGCGCAATATTTAGCGCCATGAGCATGGCCGTCGTGCAGAGCCAGACCGTGGTCTTGCGGGTTGTTGCTTGCATTGTGATTTTCTCCCTTGCATTTGTGATGCGCTTATTATACAATGAATTTGATAATATAAAATAGTCAGAACAGGAGAAAATAATCATACCAGATGAACTATATTTTGGATAAAACCAATCGGCCGGTCTATTTGCAGCTCTACCGGCAGCTCCGCGCGGACATTTTGGCCGGGGCGTTCGCTTATGGCAGCCGCCTGCCGTCGAAGCGGCTGCTGGCCGAGGAGACGGGCGTGAGCACGGTCACGGTCGAGCACGCCTATGACCTGCTCTGCGAGGAGGGCTATGCCGAGGCGCGCGAGCGCAGCGGCTATTTTGCAAGCTTCCGGGCGGACGACGGCTTCGCCGTGAGCGCCGCGCCGCAGCGCCCGATGCAGCCGACGCGCGCCGAGCCTGCGACCGGCGGCTTCCCGCTCACGCTGCTCAGCCGGACGATGCGCCGGGTTCTGAGCGATTACGGCGAGCGCATTCTCGAGCGCCCGCCGAACGCCGGGTGCATGGAGCTGCGCGAGGCGCTGCGGCAGTATCTGGCGCGCAACCGGGGCATTTCGGCCGAGCCGGATCAGATCTATATCGGCTCGGGCGCGGAGTATCTGTGCGGTCTGCTCGTCGATCTGCTCGGGCGGGACAAGACCTACGCGATCGAGTCGCCGTCGTATGAGAAGATCGAGCTGGTCTACCGCACGGCGGGCGTGGCCTTCGAGCGCCTGCCGCTCTCGGCCGACGGCATTGACAGCGCCGCTCTGGCCGCGACGCACGCCGATGTGCTGCATACGACGCCCTACCGCAGCTTTCCGACCGGCGTGACGGCCTCGGCCTCGAAGCGCTATGAATACATTCGCTGGTCGGACGGCGGCGGCCGCTTTTTGATCGAATCGGACTATGACTCGGAATTCTCCGTCTCGGCCAAGCCCGCCGAGACGCTGTTCGCGCTGGCCGACCGCGACAACGTGATCTATCTGAACACGTTTTCCAAAACGATCTCGCCGTCGCTGCGCGTGGGCTATCTGGTGCTGCCGCGGCGGCTGATCGACGTGTTCGCCGCGCGGCTGGGCGGCTATTCCTGCACCGTGCCGACCTTTGAGCAGTTCGTCCTGACAGAGCTGCTCAACAGCGGCGATTTCGAGCGCCACATCAACCGCGTCCGGCGGCAGAAGCGCCGCGAGCTGGCGCTCTGACCGCATCGAGCTGCCCGCTGTCGAAAAATGTCTACAAAAAATTCACATTTGCCTCTTGACTTTCGGAAAGAAATGGTTATTATATAAGTTGTTAGCACTCAGAGCGATTGAGTGCTAAGATAAAAATGGTAAACCACGATGGGAAACCATCTGACATGTTTTGGAGGTTCGAATCCCACTCGCTCCGCCATCAAGAGCCTGTAATCAAGCCGATTACAGGCTCTTTCCTTTTTCCGAAACGGGCAATTCCGTGCTCTTTCACTTTTTCGGAGAGAAAATCATCCGTTCTCCCCAACATCAATCGATCCCCACCGACTTCCGAAGTCGCCGCCCTCCGGTAGAGCAAGCCCTGTCTCCATCGCCTGTGCCGAGGTGATTTTAGACTTGTAATCCAAGTGGGCGTAGATGTTCGCCGTGGTGGTGAAGTCGCTATGGCCCAGCCACTCCTGAATGTGCTTGAGGGGAACGCCGTTGGCCAGCAGCAAGCTGGCGCAGCTGTGGCGCAGATCGTGAAAGCGCATCCGGCGCAGGCCGTGGTCCTCCAAAAATTTCGGAAATGCCGAGGTCAAATAATTGGCCCGCATCCGCTCGCCCAGCTCGTCCACAAACACAAAGCCATCATACTCGTGATTGTAACAGTTGCCGCAGATCTGCTTATTGAGTTCCTGCGCCTCTTTCACCTGCAAAAAGTATTCCCGAAAGCTGCCGATCAGCGGCAGGGTGCGCAGACTGGACTTGGTCTTGGCGGACTGCTGTTCAATTTCCGTCTGCTTGCCATCAACGGTAATCGTTGTAACGGTTCGTATGACCGAAATCGTTCCACGCTCAAAGTCGATGGCGTCCCACTTCAGTCCCAACACTTCGCCCCGACGGAATCCGTAAAAAGCGGCCACCAGCACCGGCAGCTCCAGCTTGGTGCCCCGGAGAGCTTCAAACATCTTCTGCATCTCCTCTGCCGAAAGGAAAACCGGCTGAAAGCTGTTTTTCTTTGGCCTATCCACCTTGTCCGCCACATTCTGCACCAGCATATCGGTCTTGACTGCATATTTCAGCGCCGAGTGGATAATCGCGTGATAGTGGATGACCGTGTTCGGCTTTACCTTTCTGAGCATTTCGGAATAAAACATCTGCAAGTGTCGGGCTTCCAGCTCCCGCAAGGTCAGATTCCTTTGGCGGAAGTACGGCCCGACTGGCCTCTTGATCATTGCGGCGTAAGAACTGTATGTTGCCACAGCCAGCCGCCCCTTGGCGATCTCCAGCCATTCCAGCAGATAATCGGCAAACAGCATATCGCTGCTCAGGACGCCTACCTCTTTGGGCGGCTCAAACTCTGCCCGAAGCCTCGCCAGCTCCGCTTCCGCCTTGCGCTTGTTGCCCTTTTCGGGAAGCCCCAGCGCGACCCATTTCGTTTTCCGCTGCCCTCCGGCGTTTCTATAATTCAGCACGGCGTAATACCTGCCGTTTTTCAATGTCAGATGTCCTGCTACCAATTTCATTTCCTCCTGTCCTTTGTATTTGCAGAACAGAACTCCAAACCGACAGTATCAGTATACCATCGGTTTGGGGTTCTCTCTATTCTGCGAATTGTTTGATCGTAGCCGTATCGGTACGAATCAGCGGGCATCCCGGTTCCGTTCTCTCTGCCGCTTCAGCAATTCCAGCCCCTTGATGATGTCC
>OIXQ01000473.1_pt1 | contig 18697 bp, 18 predicted proteins | sample 1587791 | NCBI WGS metagenome assembly OIXQ01 (sample SAMN03283273) | human gut metagenome | biome: human-associated habitat; material: feces | host: Homo sapiens | place: Peru | collected 2012
CTGATACCGTCTGGATTGTGCTTTTCCTTTCTTTTTGTTCCCTTTAATTAGCCATAAACTGTTTCATACCCTGCGACTTTGCGCCAGGGTTGTCGTTACCGTAACCTTCGAGCAGATTGATTGCACCCCAGATACCGAGACCGGCACCGAGAGCGATAACGAGAGTCTGAAGAACACCAACAGCAGAGTTAAAAAATTCCATAATTTTTACACAGCCAAACGCAAAAGTGCAAATGCACAGACCACAGATTTTGACGTTCGGCACTCCTTTCAAAAATTTTATTTGATTTGATTTTTGAAAGTGGTCGTTCTGTCTTTGACGTCTTATCTATGATAAAAACCGCTGTTAAGCGGTTGCTGACACATCGGATGCGTCCACCTCGTAAACCTGGTAGACTTCATCCGGTTTCGTTTTGAGCTGAGTGGAAAGGTACTTCTCAATATCAAAGTTGTTTTTCGGATTGGCATCGGACAGATACTTGTAGTTCGGGTGCTTGGTTATATCGTACTTGTTCGACATGAACGGACGCACACCACGAAGCTGGAGGATACATTTGCCGCCATCGAGGACGGCAAGCTCATCTATCGTTGCAAGGTCTTTACCGAGCTTCTGATAATTGAGAGAGTGGGAGACCTCTCTGCCACGACTTTCACCGGTGTTGAACGTGTCGATTGTTTCCTTGCCGAGAGACTGGTTTAGTTCTTTCAGCGTGGTCGGTTCAGCACCGCCGAGGAAGATACGACTATCCATGTTACCGATGATTGTGTCGGCATTGTCCTTGTACAAAGCCTTTAACTGGGATTGAGCCTGCAGGACAAGACAGGCAGAGATTTCACGGCTTCGGATGGTTGCTACGAGCTTTTCAAGGTTCGGAATCTGACCGATGTTCGCCGCCTCGTCGATAAGGCAGCGGACGTGAACGGGCAATCTGCCGCCGTAAACGTCATCGGCTTTCTCGCAAAGCAGATTGAAAAGCTGCGTGTAAATCATGGAGATTAAAAAGTTAAAGGTCGAATCGGTATCGCTCATAATGAGGAACAGAGCCGTCTTTTGAAACCGCTTGTCCTTTTTGTCCTTCTCATTGAGAAAGATTTTGTCTCCGAGGGTATCAAGCTCCAGTTCATCATACATGGTGATTTCACGAAGCTCCGCAATATCAAAGGGAGCAAGTCGAGCACCACAGCTCACCAAAATCGACTTAGCTGTTTTGCCAGCCGCAAGCGAATATTTTTTATATTGTCTTACGGCAAAGTGATTGGGCTTTTCCGCTTCCAGTTCTTCAAACATTCTGTCAACGGGGTTTTTGTATTCCTCATCGTCCTCTCGGACTTCCATAGCGTTGATGAACTCAAGCAGAGTCGTAAAATTCTGTTCTTCGGGCGGTGCTTCATAGTGGATGTAGCCAATCAAGGCGCAGTACAGAAGTGTTTCCGCTTTCGTCCAGAACTCATCACCGGATTTGCCGTCTCCTTTCGTGTTGGTGATGAGGGTCGTTACCAGCTTCAAAATATCCTTTTCGCTGTGAATGTAGGCGAACGGATTGTAATGCATGGATTTCTTGAAGTTGATAGTGTTAAAAATCTTGATTTTGTAGTTGTTGCGTTCAAGCAGTTTGCCAACCTCACAGACCACACTACCTTTCGGGTCAGTCACAACGTATGAACTGTGTAACTGCATGAGGTTTGGCTTCAAAAAGAACCTCGTCTTGCCGGAACCGGAGCCGCCGATGACAAGCACATTCTTGTTTCGGGCGTTCTTCGGGTCTTTGGGACGGTTCGACATCATAAGGCTTTCCGTCTGTGTGAGAATAATGTTGTTCTCAAACACGGGGTCCATAAAGGGCACAATATCCTCCCGTGTACCCCAACGGGCAGAGCCGTATTCCAGGTTCTTTCTGAACTTCTTGGCGTTCTTGCCTTTGACATATACCGCCAATCGAATAATAACTGCGGCAGCGATACCAACAAGCAGGTCAATCGGGTGAAAGCTCGGCATGATGTTTTCAAACGCCATTGTCAGCCCATCCATGATGTGCAATACCTTGGAGGAAAAATCAAAGCCCGGTGCAAGGCGTGCTGCCTGTCCGAGCTTTGTGGCGAGAAGCCCTATAAGCACATACGGGATATTGGGAATGAGGAGCTTTTTGTAATTCACATTCTTCATCGTGCATCCAGCTCCTTCTTGCGAACCTTCGGCGTGTCGAGGTCAGCAGTAATATCTTTGAACTTACGCAGCTTTTTGAGCACGGACTGGCGTTCCTTTTTGCGGTCGGTTTTTGCCGTGTACTCCTTGAACGCCGATGTCAGAGCATCGCCGTCACGAGCTTTGAAGAAGACAAGGTACTTTGGAATTTCTCCGGTCTTATCCTTTTTCAGAGCGAAGTCAACGCCGTATTTCCTCGCCACCCGCTCAAAATCCTTGATGTTCTTGTCGGTAATCTCGATATTGGAGACACCTTGATTTTGCCCCACGAGCTGTTTCACGCTTTGCTTTCCGCAGGGCTTTACCGGACCTTCCCGCTTTTTCTCTTTGCGGTAAGCAAGGTATTTACAAATAGCAGCTTTCAGCACTCTGCCGGTCAATTTTGCGGTGTTGATTGCCAATGTGACCGTCCTGCTTTCGACTTCTTCCTGCAATAGACATACCTCCTCTCTTGAGTGATAGGGCACAAGCGGATAAAACCGTACTAAGGCGGTCTCATCCTATGGTAGATATAGATTTTCAAGTTGAGCCTCCTTCCATGGGCATAAAAAATGCTCCCGTGTTAATCACGAGAGCTGCCATACATATCATGCTGAACCAACGCCGAGTAATAACTGCCGATGGTAGTGGGGGCATTGTACAGCGTGGTCAAGAGATATTGCTTGATGTTGCGTATCTTGGTCGTGTTCTCTTTGAGACAGTCGAACACGAATTTAATGTGCTCCATATCCAGCTTCAAAAGCCTTGAACGGACAACCTCTGCCGGATAGTCCGAACCGGCAACTCGGATATATTTCTTTGTGGAGCAGACGGTCTCTACGAGCAGTTCCAGAATTTCCTCCAGACGGTCGTGGTCATACGGCAAATCAGAGAGAAGATAGTCGTAGCTGATATTCTCCTTGATGATTTCTCTGTACCTATCCATATCTCTGTATTTCGCTTCTTTTCGCTTCGTTTCCAGTGCGGCAAGCACAGACGGACGAGCCTCATCGGAAAGAATAGAATGAATATTTGATAAATCCGTATTTGATTCATCTGTACTTCTTTTATCTATATTTATTTGTGCGGGAGTTTCCGGACGTGGTAAAGCCATATCCGGTTTTACCATATACGGCTTTTCCGTATCCGGTGATGCCGTATGTGGTCGCTCGTAAATGATATACTCCATATCGACGATTCTGCCGCCCGTGTCTCGTATCCTATGGCGTATGAGATAGCCGTACTGTTCAAGCTCTTTGAGCTGTGCGGTTATCCCATCCACGCCGTCCTTGCATATCTTCGCAAGTCCTCGTGTGGTGTAATCCCAATTATCTGGGAGGGAAAGCATTGTGGATAGAAGCCCTCGTGCCTTATTGGACAGATTAGGGTCTCGCAGATGGTAGTTCGACATGGTGGTATAGTTCTTGTTTTTCTCAACTCGACATACTGCCATGTTTCCTCCTGTGTCGGGGTATGAAAAAAGCCGAACAAGAAAAGTACAATTCCTGTTCGGCTCATTTACCCATATTCATTCTTTAACGCTGTTGGTCTCGCTGCCGTTTTTTCATCCATGTTTCAAGCAGCTTGATTATGGTTTCCTCCATTCGTTGCGGTGTATAAGAGCGAGGGAAGAACTTTCTGATTTTCTCCATCGGGAGTTTCAAGTCCCAATTTTCAGGTTTCTTTTGCTCCATCATAATACCGAGAACCGCATCGTCATTCAGCTTGCCCTCCTGGGAAAGTCTCCTCATACGCTGCGCCTGGGAAAAAGACGGTGTTGCCTGTTCGCTGTCGATGGTCTCAATCAGTATCTTTTGCTCATCAGGGTTAAGATAGGAAATCTCAACCGCAGGGGTCATACCGATTTTGCCTTCATCGACCATGTGCTGCAGTTCCGGTTGTAGTTCATTCAGGCGAATATACCGCCTAATCTGCTCTCGGCTCGTACCGGCGTCCTCGGCAATCTGCTCCACCGACAACTTCTGCACAGGTTGTGTAGAAGTTAAATCGTGTCGTTTTCCTTGTCGCTTGATAGCCTCCAACTTCATCTTGTACGCCTTGGCTCGTTCGCTCGGCAGAATGTTTTCTCTCTGCAGGTTGCTGTCCACCATAACGATGGTTGCGGTATTTCGGTCTATGTCTCGGACGATAACCGGCATTGTTTTCAGCCCAGCAATTTCGCAGGCGTGCTTTCGCCTGTGTCCTGCGATTATCTCATAACCGCCGTCCTCACGAGGTCGGGCAATGGCAGGAACGAGAACGCCGTATTCTTTGATGCTCTCGACCGTTTGCGCCATAGCTTCATCGTCCCGCACACCGAATGGATGGTCGGGGAATGGGTGAAGCTCACCCAGCGGAATTTCTTTAATCGTATCTTTCATTTCTACCTCCAAATCCTCAGAAAAGACAAAGGCGCTCATTGCTTGCTCAGAAGTCAATGAACGCCTTTGGCGTTATAATGTTTAATTGCTGCTCCTCCTTTCTCAGCTCAAAATGCTGTTGTGATGGCAGCTTCATCACGGCTTGGGGTATTGATGAAATTGGACAAAAATCAGCGAAAACCCCGTATTTTCAAGGCTTCTGACCTTTGTACCTATAATAACACGATAGTCGATCCGGCGCACGATTCCGGTTGCCTTCATATTCTGAAAACTCCTTTGCTCTGTTTTGCGTTTCGGCAACCCTATTTTCTGCAAATTCCGGTAATCTATGCAGGCCGTGCCGCGCAAGGGTGCATACGCGCCATTTTCCGCCGCCTTGTACGCGTAGCTGCGAAATGGCAGGCGCCTCGTACGCAGTTTCGCGAAAATACCGCTTGCGCCGCACGGAGCAGAATGGTATCATTGTCTTATAATTACATTTTTCGCCGGGGAGATGTATGCCATGATCGCACACATTCGCAAATCGGATCAACAAACGCAATCGCTGAGCGCGCACTGCCGCAATGTATGTGCACTTTGCGCGCAGGGCGCCCGGCAGCTCGGGCTGGAGGCGACTGCGCGGCTCATCGGGCTGCTGCACGACATGGGCAAAGCCACGCAGGCATTTCGCGCCTACCTGCTTGCCTGCGATGACGCGGCCGTCTCCCCGCACAATCACGCGCCCACAGGTGCAATTTTTGCCTACCGGCGCTGGTTCGCTCCGACCGGAACGCCTGACGGGCAGCGGCTGACGGCGCAGATCATTGCCATGTGCATCCTCGGCCACCACGCGGCTTTGAGCGACTGCCTGAATGAAGGTGACACGCCGTTTCCAAATGCGATGCAGGCGGAGCTTGCGCCGCTGCATTACGAAGAGGCCACGAGCTGGTTTCTGGAGCACATCGCCTCCGCGGCAGAGCTTGACGCCATGTTTGACGCCGCCAACGCCGAGATCCAGACTTTTCTCGCCGCGCGCATCCAGACGCAGCCGGGAAATGACCTGCGTTTTTCCATGCTCGGCCTGCTCACACGATTGCTGCTGAGCATTCTTGTGGATGCCGACCGCTGGGATTCCGCGTGCTTCAACTACGGACAGGATCCGTTCGCCGCGCCTTCTGCACCGGATTGGAATGCGCTGTTTTCCACATTTGAAGCTTTCCGCCGCACACATCTGAACGGCAAGAGCGGCATCAACCGCATCCGCGCTGAAATTTCGGATACCTGTCTGGCGGAGGCATCGGCCGCCCCCGGCATCGTCACACTCTCCGTGCCGACCGGCGGCGGCAAAACATACGCCAGTCTGCGCTACGCTCTGCGCCATGCCGCAGAGCACGGCCAACGGCGCATTTTCTACATCATTCCCTACAATACGATCCTCGACCAGAACGCGGCGGACATCCGCGCCGCCTTGAATGATTACCCCTCGATCCTTGAGCACCACGCCAATGTCGTCCTGGCATCAGAGGAAGAGCAGCTGGCCTACCGGCAGCTGACCGAGCGCTGGGACAGCGACATCATCCTCACCAGTCTGGTGCAGTTTCTCAATGCCTGCTATGCAGCGCCGAACACGGACACACGGCGCATGCATGCATTGACGAATGCCGTGTTGATCTTTGATGAGATCCAGTCACTGCCCAAGCACTGCAAAACGCTGTTTGAGCGCGCGATCACGTTTTTGTCTGCCTGCTGCGGTTGTACGGTCGTGCTCTGCACCGCCACACAGCCGCAGATGGATCTCCCGCGCACACCACGCGAGCTGATGCCGGATGTCTCCGGCCTGTATGATCAGCTCCGGCGCGTTGACTACCTGCCGCAGCTGACGCCGCGGGCAAACCGCGATGCCGCTGCTGACATCGCCCGGATGCTCGCGCAGCAATCCGTGCTGACCATCGTCAATACCAAAGCGGCCGCGTGGGAGATCTACAGTGAGGCAACACAGCTGCTCCGCGAGCAAGGCTGCACGCTCGCTGCGGTCGATACGACGCTGTCAGACGAGCAGATCCGCAGCCGCGCGCAAAACGGTGCGCCGGATGAGATCCTCTGCGTACACATGAGCACACTGCTCTGCCCCGCGCACCGGCAGGCGCTCATCCGCTGGATCAAGATCTGGCTGCAGATGCATCGGCGCGTGCTGTGTGTGTCCACAGCACTCATCGAGGCCGGCATCAACGTAAGCTTCCCGGTCGTCGTGCGCAGCCTGACAGGTCTACCCAGCATCGTACAGGCCGCCGGCCGCGCCAACCGCAGCATGGAATACCCGCAGGGTGTCGTATACATCTGGGATCTGTATGAGGAAAAACTCTCGTTTTTACCGGACATTCAAAACGGCGGCAACATCACGCGGAGCCTGCTAACCGGAAAAAGCCCGGCGGACCTGAGCACGCCGGAAGCTGTAGCGGATTACTTTTGCCGAGAGCGCGACTATACCGATCGCTGCAAGGACGGCCCTTACCGCGACACTTCGCTGGCGGAGATGCTGGCACAAAACAGAAAATGCGCAATCGCCGCAAAGGATCTCCGCGCGGCAAAGCCGCTCGTATTGCGTCAGAGCTTCCGGACAGCCAATCGCGCCTTCGCCGTCATCCCGCAGGCGACTACACCGGTGCTCGTCCCGTTCGGCGACGGGGAGACGCTGATCTCCGCGCTGTGCAGTCAGATCTCCATGCCGGAACAGATCCGGCTGCTGCGCAAGGCACAGAGCTACAGTGTTGCACTCTACGACAATATGTTTCACCGTCTGCGGGACGCCGGCGCGCTCTACGCTGTCGGTGAGACCGGCGCACTCGCACTCGCGCCCGGCTTCTACGATGCGCAGGGCGGCGTGCAGCCGGAGCAAAAAGAACTTGACAATCTATTCCTGTAATGCTATCCTAAAAGCGTAGACGAAATTATTCCCTTTTTCCTGAGCAAAATTTCGGCGCAAGTAAGAGCAGGGACGCCGAATGCGTCCCTGCTCTCTGCTTATGCAGCTGCATAAGCCCCTTGTTCCTATTTCAATCCACGCCACGCGGCGACAGGGGCATCATAGCACATCCCGCAGCATCGCGCAAGCACAGAACATTCCAGATAAAATATCAAAGAAGGTGAGCATTCTGAACATCCGCAACAGCATTACCTATCGGGTCTGGGGGCGGTATGCCCTGTTCTCCGACCCGATCACCCGCATGGGCGGAGAGCGCTTCAGTTATCTGGTGCCCAGCTATCAAGCGTTGAAGGGCATCACGGAGTCGATCTATTGGAAGCCGTCGATCCTCTGGATCGTCGACTCCGTGCGCATTGTCAATCCCATCCGCACGGAAAGCAAGAGCATCCGCCCCATCAGCTACGACACACCGGGCAACACCCTGTCCGTGTACACGTATCTGGCCGATGTAGACTATGAGGTACGGGCGCACTTCATCCCCAATCCGTACCGCACAGAGCCGGATCTGATCGCCGACGGACAAAATGAGAACAAGCACCACAACATTGCACGCCGCATGGTGGAAAAAGGCGGCCGGCGTGACATCTTCCTCGGCACGCGTGAGTGTCAGGGCTACGTCGAGCCGTGCGTGTACGGCCAAGCCGAGAGCTACTATCAGGATCGCGGTGAGATCGACCTCGGCATTCTCTACCACAGCTTTGCCTATCCGGACGAGACCGGACGGAATGAGCTGGGCGTGCGCCTGTGGCACGCGAAAATGGTCAACGGAGAGATCTGCTTTCCCGCGCCGGAGGACTGCGATCCGGAGATGTACCGGACGGTCCGGCCGATGCTGCCCAAAAAATTCGGCGGCAAATACGGAAACTTCACGCCGCTGGACACATCCGCACCGGAAGGCGGTGACCTGCCGCTATGAGCTGGATACAAAAGCTATGCGATGTCTATGACAACGTCATCGAAACCACAGCCGCCGACGGAGACGGCGCGCTGCTTCCGGTCGGCTTTCTGCGCAAGCCGATCAAATACAACATCATTCTCTCGCCGCAGGGGGAGTTTGTCACGGCGCAGGTGATCCCGGACGAAGAGCAGATCTGCCCGATCCCGAGCACCCCCGCTGCCGAGGGCCGCACCGGAGAAAACGGCACACCCTTCCCGCTGGCGGATCAGCTCAAATATCTGCTGTGCGAGGACGGCGTGGAAAATCCACGCTTTGAAAACTACCTGCAGCAGCTTGCCGACTGGTGCGCAGAGCCGGACGCCCCGGCCTGTCTGCGCGTGCTGCACGGTTATCTTGCGCAGCGCACGCTGTACGCAGACCTTTTGGGCATCCCCGGACTCAAGCTCAAATATCACAAGGACGAGAACGCGCACGACGCGAAGGGAGCCGACGCCAAGAGCATCGCCTGCTTCAGCATCCAGAGCGCCTCGGAAGAAAACCGCCTCTGGATGCGCACCGACGTGCGCGAGAGCTGGACACGCCGTCTGGCGGCATCGGGCGGGCAGCGCGCGCTCTGTTATGCTACCGGTACATGGCTGCCTGTCATGCAAAGCCACCCGAAGCTCAGCGGCAACGCAAAGCTCATCTCCGCCAAGGACGTCGGCTTTCCGTTTCAATACCGCGGCCGCTTCACGGAGGAGCGCAGCGCCGCGACCGTCAGCGTCTATGCGTCCGCCAAAGCGCACAACGCACTGCGCTGGCTGCTCAGCCATCAGGGTTTCTCGCGCTACGGCATGAGCGTCGTCTGCTGGAACACGGCAGCGCCCGTACTGGACACCAATGCACTCTTTCCGGATGAAGCGGATCCGGACAAAGCGAAGCCCTTGCCGGACACGTTCGAGGGCTACGCGAAAGCGCTGCGTGACGCCGTGCTGAGCAATTATACACGCCTGCACAACTACGCCGACCCCGACGCCTTGACGGAAGAAGCGCTGCAGCGTATGGAGCAGGTCGTGATCCTCGGCATGGAGGCAGCAACAGACGGCCGTATGTCGATCATCTACTATCAGGAGATCCCCGGCAACGTGTATCAGGCACGGATGGATGCGTGGGATCGGGCTTGCCGCTGGGAGATGCCCGGCACACAGCACGAGGTGCGTCCGCCCGAATGGAGAGAGATCTGCGAAGCCGTCATGGGACACGACGCCGTACAGACGGCTCGCAAAGACTTCAAGTGCGACAAAGCCGTGACCAAGCTCATGCGCGAAAACCAGCTGCTGCTCATCGGCTGCACGACCGGCGGCCGGGCATTGCCGCGCAGCTTCCCGGAACAGGCATTTCACCGCGCCGTCCAGCCGCTGCGCTTTACGGACAACAGCGGACGGTGGAAACCGTTTGCCTGGATGCAGTGCGTCGCCACGGCGTGCGCTCTTGCGCGCAAGCACCGCATCGACCGCGCCCTGCCCGAGATCAGCCACGTGCTCGACCCCGCCTGCTGCGTGCGCGACTATCTCTACGGCCGGTTGTTTGCCGTCGCCCACGCCCTCGAGTGCGCAGCCCGCGACGACCGCAACGCGCAGACCTGCGCCGTGCGCTGCATGGCACGCTTCGTCCAGCGGCCGGGTGAAACATGGCAGCAGCTCTACCTGCAGCTTCTGCCGTATTTGAAGCACCTCGGCAAGAGCGGACACATAGCGCGAGATTATCAGCGACTGCTCGGACAGATCGAGCAGCAGTTTCGCGACGATGACCGACTGAGCGCGCGGCCGCTGTCCGACCTGTTTCTGGCCGGGTTCAGCGCGCAGCTGCGCGAGCTGTACCTGCCCGCCGCCGAGCGGCAGCAGCTGCCAGATCCGCACCCTTATGCACCGCCAACCACGCGCGACGCGCTGTTCGGCTGTCTGCTGGCTGTAGCCGACGACTGCGAGTGGAACGCCGAGCGCCGGCTGGCCGCCGGTAAGATCGTCAGCGATCGGGACGGCCGCACAAACGCCATGCAGCTGACTGCGGCATTTGCCGCGTCCCCTGCGGAAACATGGTGCCGCGTGCACGATCGGCTCATCCCGTATCTGGAACGCTCCGGCGTTGACACGGCAGACTACGTGCAGCGTCTGCTGCGGCGGATCGAGCAGGGCTTCGATCCCGCCGGGCGGATGACGCCGGCGCCGCTCGGCAGCGGCTTCCTGCATGGATATCTGTGTATGCGCTGTGCGCTCATGACGCGCGGCGGTCTGGAAACAGCCGCATGGAAGCCTGTGCACAGGGATTTTGCCGTAAATTGCCGTGATGACGCCTTCGGCGCACTGCTGGCGCTGGAAAACCGCATCGAGCGCTGGGCGCTTGACCGCGAAAAGCCGGACACACAAAACCGTCCCAGCAACGCCATGCGCTTTCTGACCCGCGCCGCACAGCGTCCGGACGTGGTCTGTGCCTACTTGGAAGCGCGTGCATATCCGTACCGGAAAAAGCTCGGCTTCCCGCGCTGGATCACAGCGGAGTATCAGGCGCTGCACGCCTGCGTGGACGCCAACGGCTGGCAGGCCGGCGCCCCGCTCGGCGCCGGGTACCTGTATGCATTCTATATCTACGAACCGAAAACACACGGTCGCACCAGCGACGGAAAGGAAGGATAACTCCATGTCTGCTCTGAAGAATAAAATCGATTACGCACTCGTTTTCACCGTCCGCAACGCCAATCCGAACGGCGACCCGCTCGATGGCAACCGCCCGCGCACAACGTTTTCCGGCCACGGCGAAATGTCCGACGTCAGCCTCAAGCGCAAAGTGCGCAACCGCTGGATCGACGACGGATATTCCGTGTTCGTTCAGTCGGACGACCGCCGCGCCCCCGGCGACAGCTACCGTTCGCTCAAGGACCGCGCCGACGGCTGCCCGGCATTGAAAGAATGCCTCGCCGCCATCAACGCACAAAAGAAGGCGAAGGGCAAAAAGGCCGACGACACCCCGCTCGTCACGCGCGAGGACTATGCACGCATCGCCTGCGAGCAGTGGCTCGATGTGCGCGCATTCGGCCAGGTGTTCGCCTTCAAATCTGGGAAAAAGGATGAAACCGCTGAGGGCAGCGACGCAATCTCCATCGGCATCCGCGGTCCGGTGAGCATCCAGCCCGCGTTCAGCCTCGACAGCGTGAACATCACGAGCACCCAGATCACCAAGTCCGTCAATCTGGAAACGGAGGCCGACCCTGACAAGAAAGCCTCCGACACCATGGGCATGAAGCACCGCGTGGATTTCGGCGTTTACGTCACCTACGGGTCGATCAACGTACAGCCCGCCGAAAAGACCGGCTTCAGCGCCGAAGATGCCGAGGCGCTCAAAGAGGCGCTGCGCACCCTCTTCCGCAACGACGCCACCTCCGCCCGTCCGGACGGCAGCATGGAAGTCGTGAAACTCGTCTGGTGGGAGCATAACTGCCCCGTCGGTCAGTACTCCGCAGCCAAAGTCCACCGCTCGCTGCGCGTGACCACGGACGGCACCGCGTTCCCGCAGGTCAGCGTGGACGAGGCGGCCATCCCCGGGCTGAAGTATACCCTCATCGATGGAGAATAAACCGACGGATGATCTCATGATCTCCGGGCTCAAGCACTTTGCCTTCTGCCGACGGCGCTGGGCACTGATCCACATCGAGCAGCTCTGGTGCGAAAACGCGCTCACGCAGGAAGGGCATTACCTGCACGAGCGCGTTCACGACCCGAATTTTACGCAGCTGCGCGGCAGCGTTCTGCTCTCTCGTGCGATGCCCGTTCGCTCCGAGGCGCTGCATATCACCGGCGAGTGCGACATGGTCGAGCTTCACCGCGATCCGAACGGTGTGCCCATTCACGGGCGGACAGGGCTCTGGCGGCTGTACCCGGTCGAATATAAGCACGGGAAGCCGGACGCGCGCGGCGCGGATGAACTGCAGCTATGTGCGCAGGCCATGTGTCTGGAGGAGATGTTCGTGACCGAGATCCCAGAGGGTTCGGTCTACTACGCCGAGCTGCGCCGCCGGGCTCAGATCCCCCTTACGCCGGAGCTCCGGCAGCGCGTTCGCAGTGCACTGGAAGAGATGCACGCGCTGCTCGCGCGCGGATACACGCCGCACGCCAAAATGACGCGTGCCTGCAAAAGCTGCTCCATGGCGGAGCTGTGCCTGCCCGGACTGAGCGGGCACGGCTCAGCCGCAGAATACGTCCGGCGTGCATTGGAGGACGCAACATGAAACGACTGCAAAATACGCTCTACGTTACCACGCCGGAGGCGTATCTGTCGCTCGACGGGGAGACCGTTGTCGTGCGCAATGACGACGATGTGCTCGGGCGCGTGCCGCTGCACAACCTGGAGGCCATTGTCTCCTTCGGCTATCGCGGCGTCAGTCCCGCCCTCATGCGTGCCTGCACCGAGCGAAACATCGGCCTGTGCTTTTTGAGCCGCCACGGCCGCTTTCTCGCCCGCGTTTCCGGTCCTGTGCAGGGCAATGTCCTGCTGCGGACCGAACAATATCGCACCGCCGATGACCGCGAACGCGCCCTGCCGATCGCAAAAATGCTCCTGACCGGCAAGCTCTATAACAGCCGATGGTTGTTGGAGCATTTTCGCCGTGACCATCCGCAGCGGCTGGATCTGCCCGCCGTCGGCGCCGGTATCGACCAGATCAAGTCCTCCCTGCAGCTGCTGCCCGAAGCCGCCGATCACGACATGCTGCGCGGCATTGAGGGCAGCGCGGCCAAGGCCTACTTTTCCGTTTTCCCGCAGCTGATCCTGCGCAACGCGCAAGACTTTCCTTTTTCCGGCCGCAGCCGCCGTCCACCGCTCGACCCGGTCAATGCCATGCTGTCGTTTGCTTACACTTTGCTCGGCAACGAGATCGCCGGTGCGCTGGAATCTGTCGGTCTCGATCCGGCTGTCGGTTTTCTGCACACGCTGCGCCCCGGACGAGCCTCGCTCGCATTGGATCTGCTGGAGGAGCTGCGCGCGCCGTTGGCTGACCGTTTCGTGCTCTCGCAGATCAACCTCGGCACCATCACGCGCAAGGACTTTGCGCAAAAGGAAAACGGCGCATATTATCTCACGGACGACGCCCGCCGCGCATTTTTGGCGGCGTGGCAAAAGCGCAAGCAAGAGCCGCTCACGCATCCTTTCCTGAAGGAAAAAATCGTCTGGGGACTTGTGCCCTATACACAGGCAATGCTGCTGGCGCGCTACCTGCGCGGTGATTTAGACGCCTATCCGCCGTTTTTGTGGAAATGAGGTTTGACAATGCTGGTAGTGATCACCTATGATGTAAACACGGAAGATGCCGGCGGTCGCCGCCGTCTGCGCCAGATCGCCCGGCAGTGCGTAAACTACGGGCAGCGCGTGCAAAACTCTGTCTTTGAGTGCCTCTTGGACGCCACACAGTGCATACAGCTGCAGCACGCGCTGTGTAAGATCATGGATCCGGAAAAGGACAGTCTGCGTTTTTACTATCTCGGAGAAAAGTACCGCTCCAGAATCGAACACTTCGGCATCAAGCCCGGATTTGATGTGGAAGGTCCGCTGATCCTATGAGTGCGAACTGAAAGCGCGCACGGATTTTCCGAGCAGTTCGCACCTGAACAGAGCGTATTTTTGGAAGAATATGTGCCCGTCAAGTCGCCGGATGTGCATTTTTTGCACACAAAGAACTTGTATTTATACCTTTTGCGCAAAAGTGCCACATTTTTTGTGCGCTTTTGCTGTCGCACCCCGCAAGGGGTGCGTGGATTGAAATCATTTTTTTGCGTGTGCGTCCTTGCACGCGTTGGGTCGCACCCCGCAAGGGGTGCGTGGATTGAAATAAAAGATATGCCAAGGCTCTTGCGGCCTGGCGCGAGTCGCACCCCGCAAGGGGTGCGTGGATTGAAATGAAAGCGCGCTGAGCATGCTGCAGGAGCAGCTGAGTCGCACCCCGCAAGGGGCGCGTGGATTGAAATTTTGATTTTGCGGTCGATATCGGCGTAGTCGATAGTCGCGCCCCGCAAGGGGCGCGTGGATTGAAATGAAAACGATCCAAAATTTGCAGGCCTGAAATTCAGTCGCGCCCCGCAAGGGGCGCGTGGATTGAAATACGACCAGCTTATCGACATTCCCAGAGAACTCGCCGTCGCGCCCCGCAAGGGGCGCGGCGAAAGAAAGTCCCATACTTTTCTCCGGTGCCACGTGCGGCGAAGAAAATATTTCTCGGCCTGCAACCATGCGCGCGGCAGGCCGACAGGTTTTCCGGCAAAATCACACCGGGGCGGTCATAGACCGCCCCGGCTCGTTGTATTCCCGGGGGTGTGTCCCCCGCTGTGCGCGTCAGATCTGCTCCTCGACGTCCTTGGCGTCGTGGTATGCGATGAGCGCGTTGTAAATCTTTTCGATGAGCTTCATGTCCGCGTTGGTCATGTATGCCAGAAACAGCAGACCAAAGAGCGCGGCGAGCACGATGAGCACGATCCAATACCAAGCCATATTCGTTCCTCCTTACCAGCTGAGTGCGTCTTCGTAATCCAACAGAGTGGGGTCAAGCGGCTTCTCGTTGAGCACCGTGACCATGTACTGGCTGAACGCCTCGCGCATCTCGCGGCGCGAGACCGTGCGCGGGTCCATGACGTCGTGCGGGATCCAGATGAGGTGGATGCCGCGCTCGCGCGCCTGATCCTCGAACAGGCCGTGCAGACCGCCGACGTTCTTGCACGACACGTGGTCGTACATGATGACGATGTTCGTGTGGAACTTCTCGCACATCTTCCAGCACTCGTCGAGCAGGTTGACATAGCCGCCGTTGGTGTGCGAGCGCATCATCATCTTCTCGTAGCAGCGCGCGAGATCGGCCAGCGCCTGCTCCTTGTCGCCGATGGTGATGGGCAGGTAGCTGAGCATGGCCTCCATGTCGTTGACGCAGGTGACGCCCCAGCAGTGCTGCGTCCAGTAGGTGAAGTTGGTATAGTAGTGCGCGGGGCACGCCCAGACGAGGCAGCGGTATTTCGGCTGGGGCGCGTTGGCCGCCTTGTCCTGCTCGTAGCCCTTGAGCATCATCTTCGTGACGCGCAGATCCGTCTTGTGCATGAACTTGTCCATGCACGCCGCCGCCTGGAACTCATATTCGCGCTGCAGCGCCAGCGCCGCGCCGCAGACCTGCGGGTGCTCGGTGCAGTTGACGTCCCACTTTTCGACCATGCAGCGCGAGGTGTCGTTGTACATCTCGGCGTTTTTCCAGAAGGCGTCCCAGTCCCACTTGACGCCGAACTGCTGCTCGAGAAATGCGATGCCCTTCTTGAGGTTCTTGACCGCGTAGGTCTGCACCTCCGGCTCGTTGACACGCTGCGGCGGCGTGATCTGGAACGAGGGCAGATCCTTGAAGTGCCGCGTGAGGATGTTCGTCTGCGAGATCGCACCGTCGCACGGCATCGTGCCGGTGAAGTAGCACTTGCCGACGCGCGGATAGTCGTCCACCACGGCGACGCCGCACTCGGCGGCGGGCTCGGGGCAGACGTCCGCCGGCAGGCCGAGGTGCTCCATGGCATCAATATAGAACATACTGGCGTTCTGGTCGACCTCCGACGGCAGACCGACGGCGAACATGGCGATGTCGATCCACTTCACGGTGGGGAAGCCCATCATGATCAGGTGCGGGGTCATCTCGTCGAACATGACGGTGTTCTCGCGCAGCTTTGCCGCGCGCTTGCTGTTGGGGCGCAGGTTTTTATCGCGCACGATGATGTCGCGCACGCCGATGACGGAATTATGCAGCACGGAGAAAAACTGGTTGTGCGCATAGCGCAGCTCCTTGCCGCGCAGACCCATGGTGTGGCGGTCGACCATGTGCGCTGCGGTGAGGTAGGACACCATCCAGCGGTAGCGCAGCATGGCCTTGACCATCAGGACCGGGTGGCAGCCGAGCTTTGCGGCCATGAAGCCGTAGAGATAGAGCCAGCGGAAGAAATCATAAAACGTGTCCCGGAAGCCGCGCCATTCGCGGGCGCGGAAGGCGCGGTGCTCGGCGGAATAAAAGCGGCCGAGGCCCTTGCCGGTTTTGGGGTTGTAGGCCATGTCAGTTGTCCTCCTTTTGCGCTGCACGCAGCTGCTTCATTTCCAGACTCTCCACGAAGGCCTGCACGCGCGTGCGCAGCTGACCGCTCTGCCCCGCGATGTAGGGGCGGTCGATGGAGAGGATGTGGATGCCGTAATCACGCGGCATGACCTGATTGGCGATCACGCGCTCATACGACCAGTAGGTGCAGAACTTCATCTGCTCGTAGATCGCGCCGTCGGCCTTGAAGTCGTGCACGAGCTGGGCGACGTGGTCGTTGCGGTACTGCACGCGGTGCAGCGCGCTCTGGCGCGGGCACTCGGTGTGCTGCAGATACCAGCGGCACACCTGCGTGAGTGCATCCTCGCCGTCCGTGAGCACGATCTCCTGACGGCCGGGGAAGCTGCCGTAGCAGTAGCGGTCGGCGACGACCAGCGCACCGCAGCTCTCGATGAGCCGGATCAGGTCCGGGTCGTCGATCTCAGAGCCGACGACGGCGACGCGCACACGGTAGTTTTTCTGCGCATCGACCTCGCGCGTCTTTACCTCGGCGAGCGTCTCACGCAGCAGCGGCAGGATCAGCCGCTTCGGGCAGACGTAGCTCACGAGCACCAGCACGGCGTATTCATAGCCCGTGATGGGCGGGTTGTCGAGCTTGCGCGTCTCGCCGATCTCGGTGAGGATGCGGCAGACCTCGTTGTGCTCGCTGACCGCGGCGCGGATGGCGGCGTCCGAGGTGTCGACGCCGTAGTTTTCGCGCATCGGCCTGAGGATCTTGCGCGAGACCTGCTCGCAGATGTGCTCGACGCAGTCGGCGTCATCGGAATACGGGATGTCGAGGTTGCAGTAGAAGAATTTGTCCTTGTCCGCGCCCTGCGCGTGCATGATCTCCATGTTCTCGATGGCGCGGTTGTTGGCCTCGCACACGTCGACGCCCGCCAAGGCGTGCAGGAAGCCATAGCCGCCCTCGAGCGCGCGCTCGAGGATCGCGCGGGAAAACTCGCAGCTGTTGTTGGCCATGTAGTAGGTGGCCAGCTCCATGGACGTGGTGTGCGGCGCGCGCAGACGCACCGAGAAGCAGCTGCCCAGATTCAGCAGCACCTCCGGCGCGTGAAAGCAGGTATAGCCGATCGCCAGATCCCCCTCCGCTTCGGCCTGGCGGACAAGCTCGTTGTGCGCATCGTCCAGCAGGCGCTCAAAATACATCAAATGCTTCAGTTCCTTCATTGCGGCCCTTCTTTCTTTGGATTTCTATCTTCCTTCTCCACTTGTGTCAGCCATACTGACACAAGTGGGTATACACAAATCCCGATGGCTCGGGATCTGCTGTGTATGTGGTTATTTGCCGCTGAGCGCGCGCACGAACATCCGGCTCAGGTGGCGCATCCGGCTGTCGTAATCGAGCGCGCTCGCGCTCGGCGAGCCGCCGATGGACAGGCGCTGCATGATGCCGAGGATCGCGTCGTAGGAGTTATAGTAGATCTCCCGCACGTCGACATCCGGGCTGATCGAGCCGTCGGCGAGCCCCTTGCGGATCGCCTTGGCCATCGGGCCGCCGGAGGTCTCAAACGGTTCGGGCGGCTGGTTTTTGATCTCGTGGAACCTGCCCGCGGTGTGCAGCGTCAGCTCCGCGTCGAGCGTGAAGCGCATCCCGTTCGGGTCGAGGCGGTAGAGCTGAGAATAGCAGATGAGGACGTTTTCCGCGTCCTGCAGGCCGGTCGTGCCGCCGCCGGACGCCGCGTGGGACATCCGGTCGATGCGCTCGAGGATGCGCTTCCAGTAGAGCAGGGACGCGGCCAGGACCAGATCGGCCTTGGTCTCAAAATAGCGAAAGACCGACCGCTCGGTGAGTCCGGAGCGCAGCGCGATGTCTGCGACCTTGGTCTTTTCGATCCCGTTGGCCAGAAAACAGTCCAGCGCGACCTCCGTGACCAGGCGAATATTCTTTTCTCTCTGCTCCTCGTGCGGCAAGTGCGTTCGCCTCCTCTGTGTTTTGTCAGTTTCGCTGACAGATGCAGTGTACTGCGAAAAACGGAGAATGTCAAGCCCTTAACAGAGCGGGCGGGAAATAAAAATTGTGCCGCTCAGCAATCTGAGCGGCACATTGCGGTGCGGCCAAAACCTCGTAGCCTTTCGCCGCTGCAGCGGCGAAAGAAAGTCCGATCATTTTCTTCGGCGACATGTGCGGCGAAGAAAATAC
>OIXQ01000474.1_pt1 | contig 18696 bp, 14 predicted proteins | sample 1587791 | NCBI WGS metagenome assembly OIXQ01 (sample SAMN03283273) | human gut metagenome | biome: human-associated habitat; material: feces | host: Homo sapiens | place: Peru | collected 2012
ATAACGGTCCTAAGGTAGCGAAATTCCTTGTCGGGTAAGTTCCGACCCGCATGAAAGGCGTAATGATTTGGGCACTGTCTCAACGAGGGGCCCGGTGAAATTGAAATACCTGTGAAGATGCAGGTTACCCGCGACTGGACAGAAAGACCCCATGGAGCTTCACTGCAGCTTGAGATTGAATCTCGGTGATGCATGCACAGGATAGGTGGGAGACTTTGAAGTATGGGCTTTGGCTTATACCGAGTCGATGTTGGGATACCACCCTTGTATTGCTGAGATTCTAACACGGAGGCTAACAACCTCGTGGACCATCTCAGGTAGGCGGTTTGACTGGGGCGGTCGCCTCCGAAAGAGTAACGGAGGCGCCCAAAGGTTCCCTCAGGTCGGACAGAAACCGACCGAAGAGTGCAAAGGCAGAAGGGAGCTTGACTGCGAGACAGACAAGTCGAGCAGAGACGAAAGTCGGGCTTAGTGATCCGGTGGTACTGTGTGGAAAGGCCATCGCTCAACGGATAAAAGCTACCCTGGGGATAACAGGCTAATCTCTCCCAAGAGTTCATATCGACGGGGAGGTTTGGCACCTCGATGTCGGCTCATCACATCCTGGAGCTGGAGTAGGTTCCAAGGGTTGGGCTGTTCGCCCATTAAAGTGGTACGCGAGCTGGGTTCAAAACGTCGTGAGACAGTTTGGTTCATATCCATCGCGGGCGCAAGAAGTTTGAGGGAGGCTGCTCCTAGTACGAGAGGACCGGAGTGGACGGATCAACGGTGTACCAGTTGTCACGCCAGTGGCACGGCTGGAAAGCCGCATCCGGAAAGGATAAACGCTGAAAGCATCTAAGCGTGAAGCCCGTCCCGAGATGAGACTTCTCATCAGCAATGAGTAAGACCCCTTAAAGACGATGAGGTTGATAGGCTGTGAGTGGAAGGCCCGTAAGGGTTGGAGCGACGCAGTACTAATAGGTCGAGGTCTTAACTTGAATTTCACAAGCGCGACCAAGTGGCGAAAGCCCTTCGGAAAACTTTTCTTCTATATAGTTTTGAGAGAACAGACACTCTCAACGATTCAGTGGCGATAGCTGTGAGGATACACCCGTACCCATGCCGAACACGGTAGTTAAGCTCACAAACGCCGAAAGTACTTGGCTGGAAGCGGCCCGGGAGGATAGGAAGCTGCTGATTAACTAAGAAGGATCAATCATGTAAATGGTTGATCCTTTTTACTTTGTCTTACATTCTTGGTTGGCTGGAATCGCCGAGAGGAACAAGCTGCTGATTAACGGAAAGAACTAGTCATGCAAATGGTTGGTTCTTTTTATTTTGTCTGGCGGTTTTGGTTGGCTGGAATCGACGGCGGTATGAAAGACTATGAGGGGCGATCTTCTCCCGCATGTCATTTCGAGCGCAAGCGAGAAATCTTTTCCGTTTGCGGTCAATCGGTGTATGCGTGTGAACGGAAACGGGAAGCCTGATACTCCAAGAATGTGGGATACGGTGCTTCATGCAAACGGATCAGCAGAGCTGGTGAGGAAGAGGATTGCAACAAAGATCCCTCGGCTACGCTCGGGATGACGATACGAGAGGAGGGATAGTCTTACAAAGGCGCAGGATAGAGTACTTCGCAGAGGCGTAACTCTATGTGGTGGTGTGAAAGATGATGAAGGGCGACCTTCTCACGCGTGTCATTTCGAGCGAAAGCGAGAAATCTTTTTCGTTTGCGGTCATGAAAGAAATGGGCAGGCATCGGAAAACGGGAAACACGGTACTCCATACGCTTCGGGATCACGGTGTTTCATTTGGACATTAAAAATCCCCTAAAGCAGTTTGGTTATTTACCTTGTCTGCTTTAGGGGGATCATATCAATTAACGCAGGGATTACTTTTTCGCTAACATTCACACAAAAAGCAACGCCTCACCGATCCTGCTGTACCATCCAGCGTGCCACCGTCCGCGCCGCCTCGATCTCCTCCTTGAATTCCGCATTCGACAGCGCCTTCTCCTCCCCGATTTCTCCATTTTCGATGAAGAGCCGATGATTGAAAGCCCGCTTCGACTGCATCAAAGGAGGCAGGAGCGACGTATACGTCGTGCCCTGCGGCGCAATGAGTTCTGCCAGCGTCGGTGCGATCTGGAGATGGCTGCCCGCCGCCCCCTGCAAAAGATCCTTCGGTACGCCCTCCCCATAGAAATAGCAAGGCACACCGCTTTGCGCCCATAGCGACACATCCGCAGCGAAATTGAAACGCTCCGCATGATCCCCCGTCACTACAAAGAGTGTCGACGGGTCATCCTTCTTTACCTCACGGATGAATTTCCCCATCACCTGATCCGCATACCAGATATGCCCCAGCTGATCGATTGTCGCCTTATCCCTCGGGATAGACGGCGGCAGCTTCTCCGTCACCTCCACCCGCGGGAACCCCTTCGCATCCACATCATACGCAAAAGGCGGATGATTGCTCGTCGTCAGGATGAAATAGAACGTATCCTCCGACTCCTTCTGCATCCGCTCCCGAATCACATCAAAAAGCACCCCGTCCGGCGCGCCCCACGACGAACTCTCCCCCTGCTCAGGGAGCTCATCCGCGCAGTGGAACTCGTCGAACCCTTCACGCAGAGTGAAATGCTCTAGATCCTGCCAGCTCCGAAGACCACCATACCAGAAAACCGTCCGGTACCCCAGCCGCTTCATCGTCTCACCGATTGCAAAAGGCGACGCCTTCCCCTTGAGCCCCATCGTATAATTCACATACAGCCCCACATCCGGCAGTCCCGTCAGGAAACCATTCAGCGACGGCATTGTCCCACTCCCATTAGGCAGGAAATGATACGTATACGCCCCCTCCTTCTCCAGCCACTCTCCCGTCTGTGCCAGTCCCAACGACCGATACTCCGGCAAAAGCGGCCACAGCGCATAGTTCTCCCCCAAGATCACCACCACATGCCTCGGACGCTTCGCCAAAACCTCCGCCTGACTCTGCCGCGAAAACGCTGCATCCAGCGAATCCGCCTTCGGATCCCCGCCGAGACAAACCACCGCCTGCTTCAGCTCCTCATCAGAAATCGGACGATTCGCCCGACTCTTCGCCCGCTTATGCGTGATATACGCCCGATACAGCGCCTGTCCATCATCCAGTACCGCCTCATTCAAGACCACATACCGCGTGCGAGCCGCACTCTCCCACGGCACCCCGTCATCCGAGTGAAACGCCCCGCCGAAGCGACAAAAGATTGCAAAAATCGGAAGGCAAACCACCGCTCCGAGTACCCAAAGCCGAACGTGCCTCTTTGGACTCCAAACATTCGTCCTCTCAGCTACGTGCAACCACAGCCACACAAAGACCACCATCAAAACACACGCACCCAAAAGCCGCGGCCACAGCGCATACTGTTGCACCGCCGTATCAAAGATCGCCCACTTATCATCCTTCATGCCATTGAACAGCATGATATTAAATACCTGATGAAAAATCTCATAATACGGAATGCGCGCCATAAAGAGGAACGTCATCAAAGAAATTTCGACACTCCCCAGCACCTTTCGGATACCTGCCACCGGCCACTTCGAGTAAAACGCATACGGGATCGTAGCGAAAAGAAACGGGAACGCCACCAAGAACGCCGTCGTCTTGAGACTGATCCGCGCCCCCAACCAGAGCGCGGTCAAAATATCCCCCACTCCGGCGCTCCCCATCTGCCCCGCGTAAATCGCAAGAAATGCGATACGGAAAAGCATGAGAAGAAGATAGATATAAAGAAACAGCTTCGCGTCCTGTTGAATGGATTTTAAGAAACGCATTTTTCCCCCCGAAAGCCACCTAAAACGCAACGCCAAAATTGTTCTGATAAACTTTTGCAAAGACTAATACTCTATCTGCTCTTCATGCACATCATCCTTCACAAATTTCCTACCCAAATCAGTTTTCACCATATCTTTGGTAAATTGATACTTTGAACCCGCAATATTATTCTTCTGATCCAAATGAGTCGACTTTATATTCAGAAGACCTCCGACAACACATAATCATCTCCATCTACGATAGTCATGTAGTCTCCTTGCATCACATCGAGTGTACATTACGCGCTCCGCTTAGGCCTTTATTCTTCTGATGAATGACATGGATTCGCTGATCTTTCGCTACATATTCCTCACAAATATCCCCGCTGCCATCTGTAGAACGTCATCAACCAAAATGATTTCCATGCTGGAATAGACCTGTTTGCAAATGGAATCGATGCATTAGGAAATATAGACTTCACATTGTAAACAGCAACAATGACTGATAATAAATTGCCTATAAATTAATCCTCTGAAATGTTGATTAAAAACGATTTCAATAATCAAACATCTTCCACTTCACCACCGGTGAGTGAAACCAAAATAACCCCTGCCAAAACGCATACACATCCCGCAAGCGTTTGCGCAGATATCGGCTCCCCCAAAAATAGTGCATTGATCAATACGCCCCAGATGACATACGTAGAATTCGCCGCCATACCTCTTGCGCAACCAATACGCTTATTGGCCGCATACCACATAAGATACGAAAAACCTGCTATAATGCCAGCCCCACTTAATAGGCTAATCCCAGATGGAATTTCTATGATTTCCCTCAGCATAGAAAGACTGCCAGTAATAACTACAGTGAACATCAGTACCCCCCCCGATATGCATTCACGCAACGTGATAGCTACATCAGGATCCATGTCAGTCATCCCATAATAAGAAAGAACGACTTCACTTCCCCAGCAAAACGCCGCTAAGCAAGCGCAAAAGAGCCCTGACAGAAAAAAAGTATATGCGCCTTCCTCTGGCATATATCCAACAAATATAGCACCCACAACCGAGATAACAATGCCAAGCCACATTCTTCCAGTAATCCTTTGATGTAAAAAGAAATAAGACAGGATGCACCCGATAATTGGATATGTTGCAGTAATAATCAAGGCTGCGGAAGGTCCTGCGAAAGCAATTCCTAGAAAATAAGCAGATTGTCCTACCGGTCCGCCAAGAAGTGCTGCCAAGCAGACGAAAAATCCTGCTTTCGTAAAAAGATGGGACCTGACGACAGATAATATCCCTCTGATGCCATTAAAAACAAGCAATGCCGCGGCAGCACAAATATCATTTATAGTTGCACAAACAACGGGAACAATAATTGCCAGAGAAAAAGCATCCAGCCCACTAGCAATTTGCGAACTGGGCAGCTGTTCATACCCTCTAGCAAAGAGAAAATTATTGATTCCCCATAATAGGCCGCTCATAATACCTATGCACAGCCCCCAAGTATACGTACCCCCGTGCAAAATACTCACCCCCTGCCGGTATTTCTCATGCAACAGTCTCACTTCCTATTTCAAAGTTCCGTGCTTTTCTTCGTACAAATGCAGATCATGCACACTGTCTATCTCGTACACATCTTCTTTTTGTATTTTCCGAATTCCCAAGTTAAAACTCTTTGGGTGCAGGAACAAAGCGATATCATCCCAGTACAACTGCTGATTCCCCACTATTTTGATATCTTCCTGTACATAGTCTGCTAATCGATGCCCGTCTTCCTGATTCCAGAAAGAAATCCCGTACAACTGCCATCCCTGATGCCCTCCATTTCGACTACACGAAATAACAGTATCATTTTTTACCTGCAATACCCACTCAGAAGTAAAGTCTAAAACCTCCGAACAACAATATCCAGATACATCAAATGCAGGATGCAAAATGTACGGATTTGAAATAATCTGATCTCCATCAATGATTACTACATCTTGCAGATACTCTCGTGCAACATATAAAGACGCTATATTATTCAATTGTTTATAATACGGATTCTCAATGAAATGAAGGAACGGATACTTCTGCCGCAGCACCAAAAATTTTTCTTTTTGGTAACCAACAACTACATATATTTCTCTTATCCCATTGAATAAAAGTGCCTCAATCACTGTTTCAATAATTCTTTTCTCTCCCACCTTGAGAAGAGGCTTCGGTATAGTATCTGTTAAAGGCCGCAAACGCGAACCTAAGCCGGCTGCCATAATAATCGCTCTTTTTACAATCGACACTTTTACTCTCCGATAATACTTAATGCTAACGCTGAATAAGATTTTGCATATTCATACTGCTTCTTTGCATAGTCCCCAAGCTGAATACCCAAATCCTCTTTGAACTCACACCAGTTACTCCAGAGCAATCCCGCTACAGCCATATAGCAATAAATTAGTACGCGAATGTTTTCTTCTACCTGCTTCTGGAAATATAAATCGATCAGTTTATCCAATTGAGTTTTGGTATAGCCAGCATATAAAGCAAACATGGCTATATCTACATAACAATCACACATCGCCGCATATTCCCAATCAATCAGATAGACATCCTTCTCTGGCGTAATCAAAAAATTATCCGGCACCGCATCGATATGAGTCATCCCCAACGCACCATGGTTCTTTTTTATATACGGTTTCAGTCTCCAAACTTTTTGTTTTATCTCATTGTAATCAGAATAAGATGACTTTTTACGCCGCCACAACGATTCATAAAAATCAATTTCTTTAAATAAATTAAATGTGTGAGGGACACGCAAATGCAATGCATGAAAACGCTTTAACTCCTTCATACACAACCTGACCTCTTCATCATTCAACGGGTCGCAATTATGGACATCATCCATATATTCGGTGACCTTGTATCCCTCAACATCATCAATGCGTACGATATGATCCCCTATATTGTATCGCGAAATAACAGAATAATTGATCTTTTCATTTTTTCGGTTAATTAGTTCATTGGTCCCTGCGCCATTTAAGCGAATAATATATTGTCTCTGATTAACAGTCACAAAGAATGAATCATTTGTCATACCCTCTTTAAGTTCTACACAATCATCTATATTTTGATCCCATATTTCATTTGAAATGCGTTGCAATTTATTCATGGCCGATTTCGAGATTGGACTAATCATTTATTATATGCCCTCCATCTCCAACATAGTCTGGATCTTCCCCCAAGAGCCTGCTATAAACGGATCTCGATTCGTTTTGCATGTGTTTTTCGTTGATTCACTGGTGGCAGCTCCATATACGTGGTCCCATATGTAACCTCTAAAAGTTTTTTATACTTACAGGGAATGCAAAATGTATGCCCCTCAAATACATTTTCCACTAATTTTACTGGCAAGATTTCATCCTGTGTAGTCGGATAGATATAACCAGCATCTGCCGAATAGCTGAAATATCGAAAATCTCTTGAATTAAGTTCTTTCCTATGTTCTATTAAATACTTTCTCTGCTTTTTTATCTTTCGCATAAAAAGGCCCAAAATCACATTGGCATAAAATCCAAGTGCCATTCGCTTGAAGCTGCCCTTTGGATATCGATTTTTGGCATCTTTAGTTTCTCTTTCCCACTGCAGTTTTTTTATCACTTCCGCCGACTCATAATAATCATATGGAAAAATATCTACAAAGATGCCATGATGATACCTCTCTTCTCCAGTCTCTCCCGTCTCAATAAGAAGAGTCCCATTCTTTCTGATCTTCGCCCACGGAAGCGGGTACTCCTTATCCGTTTCCTTTGTCTGAAGGAACATGGTCTCCGGCAATTTCTCCTGCGCAATCTGCAGGAAGCGCTCGTAGTCTTTTCGTGGCATGGAAACGTCGCAGTCATCATCCCAAGGGATAAAACCTTTGTGGCGAATCGCCCCCAGAAGCGTCCCCGCTTCAAGCCAGTAGGTGATGTTGTTTTCTACACAAATCCGATGAATCTCAACTAAGAGTTCGAGCATGACCTTTTGCGCCGCTGCAACGGTTTTATCTTCATTAAACAATCTATTTCATCCTTTCCTTCTCTATTTTTATCCGTCATTTTTCTGCCGATAAAATCTCAATAATTCTTTGAATAAGTTTATCCTGCCCATACCACCGCTATCCCCCACCATTTTGGTCAGATTCACCAATAATATATTCATAGGTTCCTACCTTCCTTGCAGAAGTAGTCCTTTTATCTCAAAATGCCCTGAATCAGTTTATCCTGCCCATATACGTGGTTCGCCTCATCCAGCCCCTGCTGATATACCGCTGTATTTTTCACCAGGTCTTCGATAAATTCTTCCAGCTGTCGCGAAAAGGCTTCCACCGAGCTGAGATCAATGGCCTTGCCGACGTTAAACTGCTGCAACACTTCCGGATTTAATTCCGGAGACTGCAGGACAGGTTTATAGAATCCGATCGCAGTAAACAGCATAGCGCCCCAATGATACCGATAGCGTTCTGCTGCATAGGGCATCATAATCGCATCTACGCCAAGCAGTGCCTTCTGCCATTCGACGCCAATGAGGTTTTGGTGCAAAAAGGAAATATTTGAATACTGGCTATAGTCTTTTGCAAACTGCTCAAAAAGCTCTCCGTCTTCCGGCTTCGCCGTAGCACCTTGCACGATAAGTTCTACCGGCACAGAAAATTCAGCTTTCGTAAAAGCTTCCAGAAAAAAGCCTAAATTCTTTTCTTTACGGAACTGGCCGAAAAAGCCAATTTTGATGGGTGGCTTAAATGACAGGTGTTTATCAACAGGAAGCTCCCATGGCTTAAACACAGGTGGCGCAATCAAGTCTACGTTTTTCAAACCACTTTTTTTGAAATCATTTCTCAAAGTAATGATTTTTAAGTGAATCTGCTGATACGGCTCAACTTTGCGTGCCTGCTTCTCAAATTTTGGCTGTTCTTTCGGATTGATGCCATGGAAAATCATATATACCGGTGCGGGAGAATTTTTAAGCTCACTTCGTAGCATGGTACGAATATATCGCCAAGTACCGGTCGGTATGATGATGGCATCGCAGTGGTGCGCTCTTGCTTTCTGGTATGCTGAGTCGAACCATGCCACGCGACGGCGCTCTCTTCGGATAGAGAGAAGCAGTTTCTTCAGCTTGCCTGCGCCCGCATAGGTGACAACCTCTCCCCCTTCCAGATACTCCACATCGCAATGATAATCGAGCTTGAAAGGGAAATGCTCTGGAACAAAGAAGACTGGCTCGTGCCCCTGCTTCTTCAATTCTTCTACCAGGATACGGTCGAACTCGACCTCATGCCCAGCCGGCATGACGATAGATTCCAGTATAGCTATACGCATAAATCACTCCTATAAACGACCATCTTCATCATGATACAAAAAATACAATTTAATGTACTTATTCATAGTATAAAAATAGTGATTTGTAGAAAGAATCCATCCCATCTTTCCATCTAAAAAACCACGATTTAGAATATACACTTTAAAGAAAGCCCAAAATGGACGCAGTATAATATCGAGGAAAAAATTACATTTCTTACCATTTTTCTTATACTTAGCCGCTGCAAGGGTTGTATAATTATTAAGCTTATTTAATTGGTGATTCCAAGAATCATACGTATAGTGATACATCACTCCATGAAGCTTTTCATTTGGATATGGTGTTATGATCTGCGGATGTACATAGCCTTCCACATAGGATCCCTTGGCGGGGAAAAGGCGGTTCACATAATCCGGCCGCAATACGCCATGCGTTGCATGATGATGATAAAAGCGATTTTCCCTCTTTATCCAATAAGCCTTTTGTTCTCCGGTCTCTACTACAGAACGGATTTCTTTCGCCAAAGGATCGGAAATACGCTCATCTGCATCAACAAAAAGCACCCACTCATACTTGGCATTTTGAATAGCAAATGTCTGCTGTGCTCCCCAGTCACCATTCATACTATGCTGTATAACTCGTGCTCCCAATTCCTCTGCAATGGCTTTAGTTTTATCCGTGCTAAAATCATCAATCACTAAAATATCATCCACAAAAGATAACGTCTCAATACACGCCTTAATATTTCGTTCTTCATTTTTTGCCAGAATCAGCGCTGAAATTTTCACCATAATAATCCTCTTATTTCAACCAAAGCATTTATTCCGATAATCCATGAACGCTTTCTGCTACGGACGCATCTACCTCATCGAGCAAGGCATAACGCTTGCGGTAGTAGTTTCTCTTTCTCGTCGGGATCTCTTCCATGGTCTTTCTGGCTTCTGTCATCGGGAGCTCATAGAAGCGTTTGTCCTCGCAGGGGTGACCGCCGGACTCTTCCCAGAAATCACTGAAACTGGTCTTCAGCTTCTTCTCCATGCGCATGTGGGTATTTGCATAGTAACCGTAGTTCGTCACAGCATAGATATGCACAAGGCCGAGCGCTTTCGCGACTTCCTGCGTCACGTGAAGGATGAAATTCTTCGTACGATAGGAGTGACAACGGCGAGTGACTTTTTTGACCAGATCCTTTGCGTTCTCTACATTCGGCCCCTGCATCGCACCGATCCAGAGCGACATGTCTCCTTTTTTATCTGGCGATATCCAGAACATGATCCGGTAAAGCATGACATCATCCAGATGCAGTACAACTGAAAGAAGTCCTTCTTTCCGTTCCCCTGGATTGAAGGAAAGCTCAAAGCGCAGACTTCCGATTTCATCCTTCCTTTCCCAAAGCGTGTATGGTTTCTCCCCATACAGTCCCAGGAAAACGTCTTTCTTGAAGTACTTCTCCATAAAACCCATATGCTGTTCCAAGATCTTCGCGCGTTCATCAAAGGTTGACTTGTTATAGAAAAAGGCGCGCGTCGGCTGTTCGTAGACGAATGGGTACTCTTCGGCGACCTTTGCCAGCAGTTCATTCTGGTGGAAAAACTGATGAATCTTCTTCATGCGGCCATTATTCAAAAGGCAGCGCGCGACGAAGACGACGCAGCGCTTCACTTCGCGCGGATTTTCCATATTGTAAATCTTTTTCCCTAATTCGATATAGTCCAACTTGTCATCATCCTTTGGTATTCTCTGCCTGTAGGCAGACTATTGCTATTTTATCTTTTTAAATTCTACTCTATCCTATCTAGAATGGCAAATAAAAAAGCCCCGCTTTCGCGAGACTTTTTTATTTCTCCAACTATTTTCCAGCAAGTATCTCCGGATGTCTGACGATCCATGATGTGATTGCATCTACGCCTGCGATTTCATCCGCATACCGGACTTTCCCTGATGTTTCTTCTTCCACAGGCAGTTTCTGACGGGTAATACTAAGGCGTTGATAAATCGATTTATCCGCCGCGCCCACGCACTCTTTTGTGAGCCAATGGTACGGTGTCACAACATGGTCTATCGGTTCTGTCAGCGATGACATCAGCGAATAATATTGGAATCCCTTCGGCGCAATCAGTTCAAAGAGGGTCGGCATGATATTCATATGACCGCCAATCGTATTCCCTGCGAAAATATCCTGCGTAATCTCCGGATGATGCATCGCAAAGGAGGTGCAATATTGCTCACGAAGTGTAATTTCCTGTCGTTCCATCGTATCTCCGGGATGAATCGGCAGGCATGAATGATCCCCAGTCACGATGAACAGGGAATCCGGATATGCTTTTTTCATTTCTATGATGAAATCTGAAATGGCTTTATCACTGTACCAATACGTTCCAAGCACCTTGCGTTTTTTATTATTCTTTCTGACTGACTCAGGCAGGTCTTTCAAGACGGAGTCTGCATCAAATCCAAGACTTTCCAACGGCAGCTTGTACGGACCATGGTTGGACGTGGTATAGACATAATGGAAGGTGGGTGTGCCATCATCCATTTCCTGTATAAGTCTGGCTGCATTCTGCAGAAAAATGTGGTCATAGATTCCTACCCAGGTCCTAGGCGAATCCGGCGGGCAAAAATCAGTGGCTCCCATGACCTGATCGAAGCCAACCGCCGGGCCATATTTATCAAAATTTCCATAGGTCGGATTACCGCCATACCAGTAAATCGACCGATATCCAAGTTTCCTCAGCTGGTTCGGCAAGGTAGTCGCCAGCGTGCCATGCCAGAAATCTTCGCGCTCATTCAGCTCAAGCTTCGCATCAAAAATTCCCGTCATCAGACTAACGATGGCCGGACGGGAAATCATGCCGGCCGGCAGGAAGTTGTCCAAAACAGCCGTATGCGGGTCTTTACGAAAGGCTTTCGCTCCATCCATGATGTGATAGTCGCTGTAAATATCATCCAGTGGCATCTGCGAGTAGCTTTCACCAACAATTAAAAAGATATGTTTAGGCTTCTTTATACGGGCGCCTTTCGCAGTATGAACAAACGCTTCCACTGGATTCTTCAATGATTTCCACTTTTCTGCCTTCATGCTTTCTGGCATGATAGCATCCATCGCTGCAGCATCTTCTTCATCCGAATGTTGCAGCCCTTCCTGCAACGGATGCTTGAGTACCACTTTCAATTGCACAAGATCATCCACCGTAGCACGAGCCATGAAGATGTCTTTTTTCACAATGCTGGGAATGGTATCCCATTCTGGTTTATCATCATGCATAAATGTCCCGCCATACCGAAAATAGTAATAAATGGCGACTACGGCTAAAACAACGCAGACATTAAGCGTAATCTGCAGAAGATCCGATGACACATGATAATATGGGAGCTGCGGAATCAGCATAAATACCTTCCCCGCCCACCAACAAAGTAACGTATATGGAATATAGCTGAGGAGTAACAAAGCTCCGTGATCCTGATGGAAGAAAATATCCAGCAAATTGTGTTTCTCGGCATTCTTGCCCAGCCATAATGTGCTGTTGAAAATATCATGATAGTGATAATAGAAAATCATTTTCCCAAGAAATGCCGTATATATGGCAATTGCATACATGGTTACGACCACCTGACGAATCGTATCCCCCACAGAATAGTAGAAAGGCAGAAACGCGCCTGGCAAGCTCACCAAGAGAACTAGCAGTAAGAAAAAATACGCATTGAGATCCATTCCCCACCAAAAGCCGTAGCGGAAGCAATGGTACCACTTGCGCCACTCTCCCACAGGACTTTTCTTCGCACGGTAAATCTCGATAAATAGAAGTCGGAATAATGCACACAATACAGGAGGCAAAATGGCAATTTGCAAATCCCGTTGTATCCCATCAAAGAATAAAGAGAACATAGATTGATTGACCCTTTCCTCATGAAAAACGTAATCCTGGCCAATAAAGAAGGAATCAGCCAACACTCATTTTAAAGCGTGCCGAAAAAATATGCAAGGTGCTTACTTTTATAAAGCAAGCGCCTTGCGTAGAATACCACATATAAAATTATTTCTTATACTTGAAATATCCGCCCTGGTCGAGGAAGTCAACGTACTCTTTGACGGCCTGTTCCATATCGGTGAATCCTTCGTCGTAGCCGGCTGCGAGGAGGTTCGTGAGATCGGCTTCAGTGAAATTCTGGTATTTCCCTTTCAGAACTTCCGGGAAGTCAACGTACTCGATCTCGCCTTTGCCCATGGCCTTGATGATGGCATTTGCTACTTCATTGTAGCTCTGTGCATGGCCAGGGCCGCAGTTGTAGATGCCGGAGGGACCTTTGTGCTGCCAGAACCAGAGGTTCACTTTGACGACGTCTTTGACGTAGACGAAGTCGCGGCGCTGCTCGCCGTCGCCTACAGGTTTTCCCTGAATGTCGCCCCAGCCGCGGAAGAGGCGGGCTTTGCCGGTGGCGTTGATCTGGTTGTAGAGCTGGTAGTGAATGGAGGCCATCTTGTCTTTGTGGTGTTCCTGCGGGCCGTAGACGTTGAAGTATTTGAGGCCGACGACCTGACTCTGGGCTTTCGGCATGACCTGACGGACGTAGCGATCAAAGGCGAGCTTGGAGAAGGCGTAGGGATTCAGCGCGTCTTCGCATTCGTCGCCTTCGCGGAAGCCGTGTTCACCGCCGCCGTAGGTGGAGGCGGAGGAGGCGTACATCATGGGGATGCGGTGACGCAGGCAGAAGTGCAGAAGAGACTTGGAATATTCGTAGTTCGTGCGCATCATGTAGTTCACGTCGTAGACCATGGTGTCGGAGCAGGCGCCTTCATGGAAAACAACGTCGACGTCAGTGCCGTCGAAGCGGTCACTCTCGATGGCTTCGAGAAAATCGTCCTTGTGCTGGTAGTCGAGGAATTCGAGTCCACGAAGGTTTTTGTAGTTGAGGCCGTCTTTCAGATCGTCGACGATCAGGATGTCGCTGCGTCCCTGACGGTTCAATGTTTTGACAATGTTGCTGCCGATGAATCCAGCACCACCTGTGACAATAATCATATGTGTGTTCCTCCTTGTAAATAGTAGATAGGGATGAGTGCATCAAGGATCAGGAGTGACTGGTAACTGGGCGCGAGCCCGCGGGCAGTGGCTAGCAAAGCCAGCCTCCGCCCCTTCGTGGCACCACCTTCCAGAGGACGGCGGAAGAAGCCAGAGTGGCAAGCATCGCCCGCTTTATACTCGGCGCGTGGCGCTGCAACACCATTTCTCATTCGAGCAGAGTTTTCATTCGCAGTCAAAGGGCTAACCCTCTTAAACCGGTTAAAACCTATTTTTCTTTCTTGAGTGCCGCTATGAGTTCTTCCTGACTGACGGCGTAGGTGCCGAGCTTGGCGACTACGACACCGGCGGCGAGGTTCGCGAGGCAGGCACTGTCCCGCGGGGCAAGGCCGCCGGCGATGCCCATGGCGAAGACGGCGATGACGGTATCACCGGCGCCGGAGACGTCGAAGACTTCCTGCGCTTTGGTGGGGATGTGCTCGATTTCTTCCTCTCTGACAAGGGAGAGACCGGCTTCGGAGCGGGTGACGATGATGCTGCCGAGGTGGAATTTCTTCATCACAGCGCGGGCTGCTTGCTCGACGAGCGCGTCTTCATTGCGGATGGGATCGGTGAGAACGGCGTTGATTTCCTTGAGGTTCGGCGTGATGTAGTCCGCACCGGCGTACTTCATCCAGTTCATCCCTTTCGGATCGACTATGACAGGCACGTGGTGTGCCTTGCAGGCAGCGATGATGGCCTGGCAGTTTTCTTTCGTACAGACGCCTTTGCCGTAGTCGGAAATAATGAGGCAGTCCAGGCCTTCTTGGAGCTTTTGCTGGATGTAATCCAGAAAACGGGCAGCATCGTCTCCGGTGATGGGCGCAGATTCTTCAAAGTCGAGCCGGAGCATCTGCTGATGCCCGCCGATGATGCGGAGTTTCGTCGTGGTCGGACGGTCGGTCTTGATGAGACCTTCGCAGGCGATGCCTCTCTTGTGAAATTTCTCCAGCAGGCTTTTGCAGTGGTAGTCATCGCCCACGAAACCAGCGATGGAAGTCTGGCAGCCGAGGCGCGCCAAGTTGTGCGCCACATTCGCCGCACCGCCGAGTGTCTCCATTTCCGAGCGTACGTGGGCGATCGGCACAGGGGCTTCCGGGGAAATGCGGGTGACTTCGCTGTAGTAGTATTTGTCGAGCATGACGTCACCTGCAACGAGGATGCGGCAGCGCGCGGTATGCTCATTCACAAAGTCGTAAAGTTCTTTCTGTTTCATAATGTCCTCTCACAGCGCGATAATGCGGCACTGGTGGTTTCCGCGCTCTCTGGGCAGTTCGCGCGCGGACTTGCCGCCGTAGCGGGCCAGTAGTTCTTCGCTGTATTTCATCACGACATCGACGGGGATGTGTTTCATGCAGGCCATGTGGTCCTCGCCTTTTTTCGGACAGTCGTGGATACCGCAGGGGTGGCAGGACTCCGGCGTCTTGATGACAATGTCTTTGCCATCATAAGGGTAGAAGGTCGGCACTGGGCTCGCGCCAAACATGGTGACGATCGGTACATTCATAGCGACGCCGACGTGCATCGGGCCGGAGTCGGTCGTCAAGAAGAGGCAAGAGCGGCGAAGCAGCCCCGCCAGCACGGTAAGGCTGACTTTTCCGGTGAAGACATGTACCTTCGGACTGTCTTTTTCTTTCATTTTCTCTATGCATGCCTTGACGATCGCCACATCTGTCGGACCACCCAGAAAGGCGATGTGATAGCCTTCCTGAATGAAGCGGTCGGCACACTCGGCAAAGTAGGCATCGATCCAGCGCTTCGTCATCCAGCTTGCGCCGATATTGAAGGCGATGACGCGATCGTCCTCAGCAAATTCTTTCTGCCAGAGGTCGGAGGCTTTCTTTTCCTCTTCGGACGGCAGCCACATCTCGAGGCCTCTGTCATCGAGCTTCGTGCATCCAGCCGCTTCCTGCAAGACCTTCAAATGGCAGAGCGTCTGGTGCATGACCTTGTCCTTCGACGTGTCCGCCATCGCCAGGTTTGGCATCCAGTGGTCAAAGAAACGATGGAAGAAGGGCTGCGCGTAACCGACGATTTTCTTCCCGCCGGAAAAAGACGCGATCGCCGAGGCTCTCTCATTGCGATGGTAATTGATCACGAGGTCAAAGTGACGTTTCCGTATCTGCCGGATGAAGCGGATGAGCGCCAGGATCCCCTTGTCTCGCCCGTGCTTGTCGATCAGGATGCATTCGTCGATGTTTTCATTGCAGCGCACGAGGTCGGCCAGCGGTTTGTCTGTCAGAAGCGCGATGTGGGCTTTCGGATAGTTTGCCCGCAGCGTCCGAAGCGCCGGCGTCACCAGCATGAGGTCACCGATGTGCATCGTATTGATGACGAGAATATTTTTGTATGTGGAAGTCATACACGTTTCCTTTGATTTCATAAATACACCCGGCATGTCGCTTAGTGGCTATGCGTCCTGCTCCGGGCTCTCCTTTTTCCAGTTTTGGCTAAGCACCAGAAGGCACCCTTGAACCAGCCAGAAGCTCTTCATAACGGCACCGTTACCAAAATTATACTCCGTCAGCCCCTGCAGCACCAGCGCCAGCGCCGATGCACACATCATCAGGGCATATGGATTTCCTTCCTGCCAGAAGCGCTTGAAAGAGTAACCGATGAAGCAGGAGATCAACGTCATAAAGCCAGCAAAACCGATGAGTCCGTTTTCCGCCAGCATCTGCATGAAGTTGTTGTGGGCATGAGAAAGGAACGGCTCTTTTGCTTCCGGCGAAATATATTTCTTCTGATAATTGTCCTTGTACTGCCCCAAGCCAACGCCTGTAAACGGGTGGTCTTTGAACATTTCATACGCGCTGTGCCAGATCAGAAGTCGCTCGTGATTGGACTGGTTTTTGGTATCCGTAATGCTTTGGGCACGCTGCACCACCGGCGGGTATTGGGTAAGCCCTGCACCAACCGCGAGCAGGCAACACAAAATGATCGCAGCCAGCTTTTTTCGCTGCATGAGATAGTAAAGGAGCAGTAAGAAAATCGTGCACCCCACCGCCAGCCAAGCGCCTCTGGTCGCATTAAAGAGAAGCGCCGCCGAAAGCAGAATCAGTAAACCACCCATGTACCACCGCCAACGGCTTGCAGTAGATTCCTCAAAAAGCAGTACAAATAAAAGCGGCAAGTAGATGCAGAAATACCCTGCAAATGTCATCGGATGACCAAAGAAGCCAGCGGCTCTTGCATCACCACCCAGTCCCTGATGCACCACACAGAGTGCACCTATCGCGATACCCGCCAAAGAGCAAGCTAAAATTCTTTTGGCCTGCTTTGCTTCCCTGATGGTCAATGTAATGATGAAAAAAGGCATAAGCCGCCAGAGCCAGGCGTTGATCCAGACTTTCATTCCCTGCTTGATATCTCCACTGAGAAAAGCGGATATCAGCATCGTTCCGATAAATATCCCAATAGCAAGATAGTACGTCTTATCTGGCACATGCATCGCAGCTCTGTTTTTAAAAGCATAAATCAGGAAACACAGTGTAGCTATGGCAAGAAGCGCATTGCCCACGGCAAGAGAAACAAATGACAGCATAGCAAAAGCCGCCATGGAAATATAGCAGTATTTATTCGTCACGATGGACCCATCCTTACCTATCAATCATCTTTTTTCAAAATCTCATGCACCAGCTGATACACCCGATCCACCGGAATGCTGCTCATCCTGCACTCCTTCGTCCCCGGATGATCGGCAAGCAAAGCGTAACCATTGGCATTCCCATATGGGCCACTTCTATCTGGGAGAGTCGGTCCAAAGAGAGCGATGATTGGCGTATGAACCGCATTAGCAATGTGCAATGGGCCAGTATCTCCAGAAATATGCAAAGCCGCCTTTTTTTCAAGAGCCACAAGTTCAAGGAGATTTGTTTTACCCATTAGGTTCACAGTGTACGGTGTGGGCGATATTTTTTTTATAGTTTTCCCCATTCCCATCTCATTCGGCGTGCCCGCAATAAGGCAGAAAATCTTGTCTTCCGCTAATTTCTTAGCAAGAGCCCCCCAAGATTCAATAGGCCATTTTTTACGTCCGCCTCTTGTGCCTGGCACAAGCACAACATAAGGTGCCTTAACGTTGTACTCTTCAAGCAGTTTCGTGACCGTTTCCATTTCATCCGTTAAGACGGGGAGTGGAAATTCAATCTTATCTACAGGACAACCAATATAACGCATAACATCTAAATGTTGTTCGATAATATGACCATGCTTATGGGGACCGGAAATCGGCTTGCTGAAAAGGAAACTGCCTTCACGCGCATCGTTATAGCCGATCTTTTTCTTGCCGCCGGAGAGAAAGGAGATAAGCCCGCTCTTGGCGATCATCTGCAGGTCGATGACGAGGTCGAAGTGATGCGCATGCAGGTCTTTGCGGATCTCTCTCCAGTAGGAGAGCTGATTGATGCGCTTCCGGTCGACGAGGTAGACTTCATCGATCCACGGCTTGCCGGGCAGAATGCCTGCGAAGGCGGGGTGTACGGCCCATGTGATCCTCGCTTCGGGATAGGCCTTGCGCAGGGCGTAGAGGG
>OIXQ01000476.1_pt1 | contig 18687 bp, 13 predicted proteins | sample 1587791 | NCBI WGS metagenome assembly OIXQ01 (sample SAMN03283273) | human gut metagenome | biome: human-associated habitat; material: feces | host: Homo sapiens | place: Peru | collected 2012
GTCAAAGGCCGCGCCGACGCCCAGCATCAGCGCCTGCACGCGGTTTTCATGGGCGGCCATCCAGCGCTCCTGCTTCGGCGCTCCCAGCCCGACCCACACAAAATCCGGCTGCGCCTGATTGATGCGCGCCACGGCAAGCACATCTTCCTCCGGTGTCAGTTCGCGGAAGGGCGGCGCGTCTGTGCCCGCAATTACCAGCCCCGGATACTCCTTCTGCAGGCGCGCAATCATTTTCTCCTGCACTTCCTGCGTGCTGCCGTAGAAATAATGCCGCCAGCCGTGTGCCGTGGACTGCCGAAAGACCTCCATCATCAGGTCAGGCCCGGTTGTCCGCTGAATCTGCGGATACCCGCGCCGCCGCGCCTCCTGCGCCAGCGGATTGCCATCCGGAATCGCCATCAAACCGCCGTTCTGCACGGCACGGTAGTCCGCATCCTCGTAACTGACGACGGTTGTATGTACATTCGATACGCAGATGTAATCTCCCTGCAATTGATGAATGTTCTGCGCTAAATATTTCAGCAGCCAATTCATGTTGATGACAGCAATATTGACCCCTAAAATCGGACAGACCGGAATTTCACGCGTGTCCACTTTGCGGCAGTATTGCGCTGCTCCTTCGTGCGCCGTGGCAAACACCCCTTTCCCCACTTCTCCAGCAAGAAACCTTGAATCATAAATTACCATTTTCATTATAACGCAAACATCAGCAATTTGCAAGCATTCCCATTTCGGATGATGAAGAAATTTCCTTTTTTTCTGCGGATGAATTGCCGCCCCGTATTCGTTCTTTCATTAGCATACCAATGCGAAAGGAGTATTCTTTATGAAGAACCGTATTTCCCGTTTCTGCCTGCTTGCCTTGCTTCTCCTGATGACCATCGCCCCTGTCCGCGCGGAAATTATCGGGCAGACGACGGAGAACGAGTACATCCACCGCCTGATTGCGGACAACGGGCAGGAACTCTGCTTCGTGTCCGGCGAGAAAGACCCGTACCTTTCCTATGCGGATGTCAACTTCGACGGCATCAACGATGTGGTGATACTGACACAGCGCGGCGCGAGCAATTTCGTCTACCAGTTTTTCATTTCTGATGGCGAACAGTATGTTCTCTGTCCGCTGACGTTCACGAATTACGACCTTGACGCGGAACACAAGATAGTAAGGAGTTGTGTGAACGGCGGCTTGGCGGGCGGCATTCACAGAGAAACGCTGTACCGTTTTGAGGGGACGGAGGCGGTGCTGCTGCGCTGGGCGGTCGGCGAGGAGAAAGAGGACTGGACGTTCGACGCGGATGGTTATACCGTCCGGCACTACAATGATGTGCTGACCCTGCAGGTCTGGGAACATGACCCGGATATGGACGGCATCCTGATTTTTGAGCAGGATGTATCTACTGAAGATGAAAATGCGCTGAGGGAAGCGTTTCAAGCGGAAAATGACGCGCTCTGGTCGGGCATCCGCTAATACGATTTCCTGCATTCACCTGCGCCATCTGCTTGCGCCTTTTCATTTGAAAATCGTATAAAAAAGTTAGTCATATCGAACGAAACCGCTTGACAATCCGCTGCGCTGGTGCTATCATTCAGATACCCCGACGGGGTATATTGCATTCATCGAAAGGATGAGGGCTGATGATAAAAACGACGCTGAAAATTGACGGCATGATGTGCGGCATGTGCGAGAGCCATGTCAACGACGCAATCCGCAAGGCTTTCCCGGCGGTCAAGAAGGTGACTTCCTCCCACGGCAAGGGTGAAACGGTGGTCATTTCCGAAGACCCGCTGGACGAAGCGCAGGTGAAAGCTGCGATTGCCGCGACGGGCTATGATTTCAAGGGCATGTCAAGCGAGCCGTATCAGAAGAAGCGTTTCCTTTTCTTCTGATGGTTTCATTCGCACAACAAAAAGCAGGGCTGTCTCCGGCGTGGAGGTAGTCCTGCTTTTTGTGTCCTGTGTTAGTTGATTTTTGTTGTGCAGAGGGTTTCGCCTCTGCGGAGGCGACAAGGAGGCATGAAAACAGATGAAGTCTGCGGTCGCCCCTTGCCCCCCTTCGCTATTTCCCCCACTTGATATGCTTCATGTGCTTCATCACCAGCGTGGCGCTCACGCCGGTCAGCGCGCCGAAGAGAATGCCGCTGAGCATCAGGACAGCCATGTAGTACGCCAATTGCGACGTGTGGAGGATAATCATCGCCATCACGATTTGCCCGACGTTGTGCATCACGCCGCCGACAATGCTGACCGTGACCGGGTGCATCCACTTCATGCGCGAAAGAAGGCACATGCTTGCCAGCGACAGCACGCCGCCGGCCAGTGCGTACGGCAGCGCAGCCACGCCGCCCAAAAACAGCGAGGACAGCACCACTTTCAGCAGCATCAGCACCCACGCCGTCGGCAGGGACAGCATGTAGACCGCGAAAATCAGCACGCCGTTGCTTAAACCCAGCTTGATGCCCGGTACGCCCAGCAGCGGCGGAAACAGGCTCTCCACCCAGCCCAGCACCAGCATCAGCGTCAGCAGCACACTGCACAGCGCAAGCTGCTTTGTGGTGATTTGCTGCTTATTCATTTGCTGCGTCCTCCTGCACGGTCGTCAGCCAGTCCATCAATTCGTCGCGGCTGTACAGCTGGAGCGTCACCTGATTCGGCAGACAGATAATCATGTTGCCCAGAATGCGTGTGTCCTTGTTTTCCAGCGTCACTTCGCCCTGCTCCACGCAATCCTGATTTTCACAGTTTGCCTCGTGCATGTCGATGCTTGTCGGGGTGACATGGACGATGTTGATGCAGTCGCCGTGGCGGAGGCGATAATAGCCCTCTTCGGTCAGCGGAATCGGCTGATACGTCTTGTCACCGACGGTGACGACGAGGAATGCTTCCACCTGCGACAGGTCGGGGGTGGCGGTGGCTTCGGGGATGTCTGTGTTTTCCGGCGCGGCAGCCTCTTCCGGTGCCGCGGTGATTTCGGGGGTCGCCGCTGCCTCCGGCGTACTGGTCGCAAGCTCTGTTGGCGCTTCGGTTGGAGCCTCGGTCGGCGCATCCGTTGCGGTCATGGGCAGCAAAGGCGCATTGGCGTCTACATTCGCGGGCGCGTTCCGCCGCAGCACAACCATCAGCACCGCCACAATCAGCAGCAGCGCTGTCACAATCAGCACATTGCACCACAGGATATTCCGCTTCGCCTTGGGATTCGTTTCCTTCTTCATACCCGCTCCGCACAATCCTTTCATTATTGAGTATCCCCATCATACAACGCCGAGTCGGATTCGTCAAGGGGCGCGGGCACAGGTGTTACAAACTTGTCACAAAACGGCGAATCCATCCCGCCGCCATCAGGCACTTTTACCCATTTTGTTGGAAGCGGAACGCGTTAGCCCGCGCCGCCCCATGGCAACGAAACCGACGATATCCGCAATCAGCCAGCCCGCCGGAATTGCCAGCCAAATCGCCATCATGCCGAAATGCGGCGCGAAGGCGTAGGAAAGCACGACGCGCAGCCCAAGCGAAAGCACTGTCAGGACGATGCTCATGCCTGCCTGCTCCAAACCGCGGAAAATGGCGTAGAGCAGGAACAGGAAACCGATGCCGATGTAGCACAGCCCCTCGGTGCGCAGGTACGTTACGCCGATGGAAAGAGACTCCGCTGATGCATTTTTGAGGAACACGAGCAGCAGCGGCTCGGCGAAAATCGCCACGAGCGCGGAAACAATCAGGCAGAAGCCGCCGGAAAGCAGGAACGCTGTGCGGATGCCGTGACGGAGGCGCTGCGGCTGATTCGCCCCCTGATTCTGGGCGACGAAGGTCGTGAAGCCGTTGCCGAAGTCCTGCGCGGGGCTGTACGCCAGCGAATCAATCTTCACGCCGGCGGTGAATGCCGCCATCGCTGCCAGACCGAAGCTGTTCACGAGACTCTGCACACACAGGATGCCGAAATTCATGATGGATTGCTGAATGCTGGTCATGGCAGAGACGGAGAAGATGCGCCTGAACAGCGCACGGTCGGGGTGCAGGTCGTGCTGCGAGGGCGTCAGCGCCGGAACGCGGAAGAGCACATAACCTAAGCACAGGAAACCGGACAGTACTTGCGAAATCAGCGTCGCGACGGCAGCGCCCGCCACGCCCCACGGCAGCACCGCCACGAACAGAAAGTCCAGCGCGACGTTCGTCAGCGACGAAATCAGCAGGAAAATCAGCGGCGCGGTTGAATTGCCGACGGCACGGAGCATACACGCCCCGAAGTTATACAGGAACGTCGGGATGATACCGATGAACACAATCAAGAGGTAGCAGGAGAGATCGCCCTGCGCCTCGGGCGGAATGCGCAGGAGCGCCATCATGACGGGCAGGAGCGCGTAGGACAGGACAGTCAGCAGCGCCGATACGCCCGCAATCAGCACAAACGCATTGCCGACCGCTTTGCGCACGCCGGCATCGTCTTTCTGCCCGAAAAGCTGGCTGACAACCACGCCGCTGCCCATGCACAGCCCGGTGACGATGCTCGTGAGCAGAATCATGACGGAAAACGCGCTGCCGACGGCGGCAAGGGCGATTTCACCGCAGTATCGCCCGACGACGAAGGTATCCACAAGGTTATAAAGCTGCTGGAGCAGATTGCCCGCCATCAGCGGCAGAGAAAAACGGAGCAGTCCGCGGAAAATCGAACCATGGGTCAAGTCAACATTCATAATGAGGGAATTCTCCTTTCGTTGCACAGGATAGTATAGGCGAAAAAACGGGAAACGTCAAGCAGGGCGCAAAGGCAGAGAAATCAAGGGAAAAGAACGAAAATACACAAAAAAAACAATCTCTGCGCGAAAACGATTTCACGGCGCTATATCAAGGAATTGCTGTGAAAGTGGGGAATTTTGCAGGAAGATTGGTCAAAAATTGCAAGCGGCAGACACTTGACAAGGAAGCGGCAATTCCCCTATAATAGATACAACGTATCATTTGCATCGTGTCATCTGGTACGAAATGAATTGGAGGGGTTAGACCATGAAGAAGATTCTCTCTCTGGTCCTGTCTGCGTGCATGATGCTGAGTGCGGCTGCGCTGGCAGAAGGCACGTTCACGCCTGCTGATTCCTACGATGTCGGTGAGCGCGTGTACAACGCGGGCACTGTCACGCTGGAAAAGAGCGAGGGGAGCGCGCAGACGGTTTCTACCGATCAGTATGTCGGTGAAGCTGGCAAGGACTACACCGATGAAAAGGTGTACACCTACAACAGCTACACCCCCGGCATTAACTCTTCTCTGAACTGGGACCCGCTCTCCTGGGAAACGAACGAAGACACTGATATTTTGAACAATGTCAGCTCTGGTTTCTACACCTTCGTTCTGAATTCCGAAAAGAATGGCTACTCCGTTGCGCCCGAACTGGCTGCTGAAATGCCGGTGGACGTGACCGCTGAGTATGTCGGTCAGTACGGCGTGAAGGAAGGCGAGACCGCCAAGGCTTGGCGTATCGCGCTGAACAAGCTCGCCAAGTGGGAAGATGGCACCCCCATCACCGCTGATGACTATGTGTACTCCATGCAGCAGCTGCTCAACCCGAAGATGCTGAATCGCCGCGCTGACAGCTACTATGCTGGCGAGTTCGTCATCTACAACGCGAAGAACTACCTCTACGCGGGCAAGACGACCTATGACCTGGTTGCGGACACTGCCGAGAACCTCGTTGCCGCCGGCACCGATGTGTACCTCGACATGAGCGCTTGGGGCATGGTCGGCGCGCTGGACGCGGAGGGCAATCCCGCGCCGCAGTATGTGAACATTGCGGACGACACGATGTACCGCGATGCTTCTGTTGAAGACGAAACCGCTGCCGAAGCGTGGGTCTCCGCGAAGTACCTGTTTGACAACTACTTCGCCGCGGGTCAGCAGTATGAGTCCATGCAGGCTCAGTACCTGTACACCGCCAGCATCGCGGATGCCGCAACGTGGGACGAAGTTGGCTTCAAGAAGATCGACGACTACACCGTTGACTTCATCCTGGCCAACCCCGTGAACGAAGCGAACTTCTATGTGCCCTACAACCTGTCTTCCTCCTACCTGGTCTACAAGCCCGTTTACGAAGCCTGCAAGACCTTCTACAAGGACGGCAAGGAAGTTGCCACCGAGGAAGAAGCGGACGAAGTTAAGACCAAGTACGGCCGTTCCGTGGAGAACACGGTTTCCTACGGCCCGTACAAGCTGGCTTCCTTCGAACTGGACAAGGAATACACCCTGACCCGCAATGACAACTGGTATGGCTACCATGACGGCAAGCATGTCGGCCAGTATCAGACGGACATCTACAAGGTGACCTGCATTGCCGACCACGCGACCCAGGTGCTGGCGTTCGAAAAGGGCGAGATTGATGACATCGCTCTGCAGGCTGACGACCTGAAGAAGTACGGCAACAGCAAGTACATCAAGTACGGCCCGAACAACGGCTACACCACCAAGCTGACCATGAACACCGACTATGAGAAGCTGCTGTCTCACGGCACCAATAGTCAGGTTCTGGTGATCCCGGAATTCCGTCAGGCGATTTCTTACTGCTATGACCGTAAGGAATTCGCTTCCTCCTTCACCGCGGCTGGCACGGCTGGCTTTGGTCTGATCAACGAACTGTACTGCTACGACCCCTTCACCGGCGCGCTGTATCGTGACAGCGAACCCGCGAAGGCAGTCCTCTGCCGTCTGTTCGACCTGACCTGGGGCGAGGGCGGCGACTACGACACCCTCGACGAAGCGTATGAAGCGCTGACCGGCTACGAGGTCGAAAAGGCTCGCGCGCTGATGGCGGTTGCGTATGACAAGGCTGTTGCTGCTGGCATCTACGATGGCACCAGCGACATCAAGATTGACCTGCGCGTGTACCAGAGCGACGCTATCTACATCAACATGTTCAACTACCTGAACGCCGCACTGAAGAACGCTTGCGTTGGCACGCCGTTTGAAGGCAAGGTCGAAATGACCATGACCGTAGACAACGACTACTACGAAACCATGCAGTCCGGCAACGCGGACATGATCTTCACCACTTGGGGCGGCGCGACGATGGCTCCCTTCGGTGTGTTCGGCAACTGCTACACCGACGATGCGTACGGCAACGGCAACCAGAACGAATACGGCTATGACACCACCACCATCGACATTGTTTACAATGTGGAAGGCGTTGGCGAAATCACCGACACCCTGCAGAACTGGGCGAACTGGTGCAACAACCAGAACGTTCCGTCCATCGAGGAAAAGCTGGGCAAGTTCGCTGATTACACCTACGACACTCGTCTGCAGTTCGCGGCGGCTGTTGAAGGCGCGTTCATGAACTGGTATCCCTGCTCCTCCATCTACTACCGCAACACCGCGAGCATGAACTCCCAGAAGGTGAACACCGTTGTTGATTCCTACGTCACGCTGATCGGCTTCGGCGGCATCCAGTACATGACGTACAACTACGATGACGCTGAGTGGGCGGACTACATCGCCAACAACACCCTGGAATACTAATTCAAGGCGCACATTTGCCGTGATTCTCTGAAACTCGGCACGGGCATGGGGGCCTTTTGACCCCCATGCCCGATGTGCGTGTTAAAAAACCGGTTGATTTTCGGGCGTTTCTTAAGGGGACGCTATGATTCCAAAGAAAAATGGTACAAAATAGTGATTCCTTAAGAAATGCCCAAGGGGGATTCAATCCAGTCAGGCAAGCCCAGTCCGCGGTGATGCGCACCTCCAGCCGCATCCTCCGCGACCCGTCACGGGTGGGGCGACGCACCCTGACGGCCGGAAGCAGAGGGGCAGCAGGGTTTCCCATCCCCCCTTCCGCTCAATATGAAAAACGGAGGTAATGTGGAATGTCCAAGAATGGTATGACACGATACATCATCAAGCGTGTCCTGTACATGTTCCTGGTGCTGTTCATCATCATGACCATGTGCTTTATCCTGATTAAGCTGCTGCCGCTGCCCGCCGTCCGCGAAATGGGCCGCGACATCAACCTCGTGCTCGCCAAGCGCGAAAAGATGGGCTACAACAAGCCGATCATGGTGCAGTACTTCCTGTACCTGAAGAGCATCCTGACCGAATGGGACTGGGGCGTCGGCGAGCAGATGTATGAAGGCATGGGTGTTTGGGCTGTCATGATGCAGAAGCTGCCCTACACGGTGCTGGTCAACCTGTATTCTATCCTGATTGCGATCCCGCTGGGTCTTGCTTTCGGCATCTATGCGGCGCTGAAGAAGAACAAGTGGCAGGATAACTTCATTTCCACCATGGTCATGGTCTTCATCTCGGTGCCAAGCTATGTGTACGCCTTCCTGGTGCAGTACTTCCTGTGCTTCAAGCTCGGCTGGTTCCCCTTGCAGGCGGCAAGTTTGTCACAGGCAGGCGGGTCACTGTTCAGCTGGACGATGTTCGTATCGCTGATTCCGGCGGTGCTGTCGCTGGGCTTCGGCGTTGTGGCAGGCTTGACGCGCTACACCCGTGCGGAGCTGAGCGAGGTGCTGACCGGTGACTACATGCTGCTGGCGCGCACGAAAGGCCTGACCAAGGCACAGGCAATTTCCCGTCACGCGCTGCGCAACGCAATGGTCGTCATCCTGCCGATGATTATTGGTGAATTCATCGGTATTCTGGGCGGCTCGATGATTATCGAAAACATCTTCGGCATTCCCGGCATCGGCAACCTGTACATCAACTCCATCAATGTCCGCGATTATAATTTCTTCATGGCGCTGAACGTGTTCTATACGGCAATCGGCCTGGTTTCGGGCATTGTCATTGACATCAGCTACGGGTTTATTGACCCGCGCATCAGAATGGGGTCGAAGAAATGATGGAAAAAAATCTGTATCCGGAAATTCCGAAGGAAAAGTTTGCTTTTGTCCAGAAGGACGAGCGCATCCATGACGAAAAGCTGCAGACCAAGTCCATCAGCTATCTGGGCGACGCGTGGCTGCGCTTCCGCAAGAACAAGTCCTCCGTTGTGGCGTTCTGCCTGATTGTGTTCCTGCTGCTGTTTGCCATCATCACGCCGTTTGTCTCGCCGTACACGGTGCAGTTCCGCGACGGCTACTACAAGTCGGTGCTGCCGAAGAACACGCTGTTTGAAAACGCGGGTTTCTGGGATGGCGCGCGCAAGGAAAAGGTCAGCGAAATCGGCTACCATTACTACAATGCCATCGGTCAGGAAACGGGCGTGCCGGTCGTGAAGAAGGTATATGACGACTACACCGATGCCAATGGCGTGAAGTACTACAACCTGCGCGTGGATTCCTACGCGCTGGTCGGCTTCGCGTATGTCAACCTGAGCGAAACGGAATACAACAACCTGATGGCGTATCAGAACGAGAATGACATTCAGGTCATCTACCCGCTGCAGAAGACCCACAATTCGCAGTACATGATGGGCAACGGCGGCGCGAACTTCTGGTACCAGCTCAAGGACGAGAGCGTGAACACCAACGGTGATCCGGCGCTGGATGAAAACGGCAGCCTGATTCCGAACTACCTCACGTCCGACAACCCGAACAAGGCGAACTACAACAGCAAGCGCATTGTCGGCGACGACGGCGCGGATGGGCAGTGGTACACCTACGCCCAGAAGAACCAGACGGGCTACCGCGTGCGTGTGCACTATCTGGAGTACTTCCGCTATATCAACGGCTATGAACCCACGTTCATTTTCGGCACGAACAACTACGGGCAGGATATTTTCACCTGCTTGGCAGTCGGCGCGCGCCTGAGCTTCCTGCTGTCCATCGTCGTGGCGAGCATCAACTTCATCCTCGGCGTCCTGTACGGCTCTATCGAGGGCTACTACGGCGGCGCGGTCGACATGGTGATGGAGCGTATCTCCGACGTGCTGAACAGCGTGCCGTTCATGGTCGTCGCGACCCTGTTCCAGCTGCACCTGGCGGAGAAGGTGGGCGTGCTGCCATCCCTGCTGTTCGCTTTCGTGCTGACCGGCTGGGTCGGTACGGCGGCGCGTGTGCGTACGCAGTTCTACCGCTTCAAGGGTCAGGAATACGTCCTGGCGGCGCGCACGCTGGGCGCATCCGACGCTCGCCTGATTTTCAAGCACATCTTCCCGAACAGCCTGGGCACCATCGTGACCGGCGCGGTCATGACCATCCCCGGCGTCATTTTCTCCGAATCCATGCTCAGCTACCTGCACATCATCAATCTGGAAACGTCGTCGCTGACCTCCATCGGCACGCTGCTTTCCGGCGGTCAGGCGTACTTGAGCACCTACCCTCACATCATCATGTTCCCGGCAATCTTCATCGCCATTTTGGAAATTGCTTTCAACCTGTTTGGTAATGGCCTGCGCGACGCGCTGAATCCTTCGTTGAGAGGAGCGGACGACTGATATGGCAAAGCTGGAAGTCCGAAACTTGACCATCTCCTTCCGCACAAACAACGGTGCGGTTCGCGCAGTGCGCGATATTTCCTTCAATCTGGAGGAAGGCGAAACGCTCGCCATCGCCGGTGAATCCGGTTCCGGCAAGTCCGTCACCACCCGTGCTATCATGGGCATTCTGGCGGGCAACGCCATGGTGGATGCGGGCGAAATCATCTACGACGGCAAGGATTTGCTGAAGATTCCGGAAGAAGAGTTCCACACCCTGCGCGGCCACAAGCTGGCCATGGTGTTCCAAGACCCGCTGAGCGCCCTGAACCCCATCATGCGCATCGGCAAGCAGCTGACGGAAGCCATGCTGCTGAACAACAAGGAACGCCGCCGCGATGGCAAGGAACGCTTCAACAGCCTGCTGGCGCAGCTCGAAAAGACGATGGTGGCGGATGCTGAGGCGCGCGGACAGGGCGCACAGGCACGCGAAGCCATCCACGCCAAAACGAAGCAGTTCGACCACTTTGCTTCCGTCGGGCTGAAGATGGAATATACCTATAAGGAAGCAATGGAATCCATCGTCGAGTGCATGGATGGCTTGGACGAAATCGACAATGCCATTCTGACGGGCAAGGACAAGGATGTCCGCGAAATCTGCGGCCGCATCCGCAAGTCCCTGAAGCATATCTTCGACCCGTACACCTTCGATGAGAATGACCCGGAAATCGCGAAGTGGCATACGGCGCTGGAAGGCTTCCAGAAGAACTACACGCGCCGCCGCGAAAGCGAAATGCGCGCGCTGATGGCGGACATGACCGCTAAGCTGGGCGCGATGGTGAATGCGCAGGAGCCGAACTTCTTCTGCATCGGCTATCTGGCGGCGAGCGGCAAAACGCCCGACCCGAAGAAGCAGTCCATCACCGAGCTGAACCAGCTGGCGCGCGAGACGCTCGACCGCGAGTTCATGATTGACTTCCTGCAGGACATTGCTCACGCGCTCCAGTACTCCAGCCAGCAGGCGGCGAAATCGCAGCAGGCGGCGGTGGATGCGCTCCGCAGCGCCCTGAAGGTCTACCAGCAAAAGCCGCTGAACGAGGGCGAGTGCAAGGATGCGCTGCACAAATCGGCTGCAGCGGTTGAAGCAGCAATCGACAAGCTGCAGCTGGATAAGGACAATCAGGCGTACGTCTACCGTTCGGGCGCACAGTCCTATATCGACCGCTATGCCCGCTCCAAGACGCACAATCCGAAGGAAGAGAAGCGCTACGCCCGCGACCAGAAGAAGTTTGAGGCGCAGAAAGCGAAGGGCAAGAATCCGCCGTCTGTCATCCCGAAGAACCTGATTGACGCGGATATGGCACAGCACAACCTCTGCGAAATGACCCAGAGCCTGCTGAAGCACTTTGAGGAACTCATCGCGGCGAGCGAAACGAAGGACTTTGACGTGCTGGCGGTGGAAATGGTGGACTACATGAAGGCGCGCGCGCAGGATTATGCCTTCAAGCTCACCAAGGGCATGGCACGCCACCGCGCCATCGAATTGATGAAGGAAGTCGGTATTCCGGAGCCGCACAAGCGCTTCTATCAGTATCCCTTTGAGTTCTCCGGCGGTATGCGGCAGAGAATCGTCATTGCCATCGCCCTGGCCGCCAACCCGGATATCCTGATCTGCGACGAGCCCACCACCGCTCTGGACGTGACCATTCAGAGCCAGATTCTGGAACTGATTAATAAGCTGAAGCGGGAGCGCCAGCTGAGCGTTATCTTCATTACCCATGATCTGGGCGTTGTCGCCAATATGGCTGACCGCGTGGCCGTTATGTATGCCGGCAAGATCGTGGAGTACGGCACCGCTGAGGATATCTTTTATCGTGCGGCCCATCCCTATACCTGGGCGCTGATGTCCTCTATGCCGGACCTGGATACCAACGAGAAGCTGGAGGCCATCCCCGGAACGCCCCCCAACATGATCTATCCCCCTGTGGGTGATGCCTTTGCCGCCCGGAACAAGTATGCCATGCAGATCGATTTCGAGCAGCAGCCTCCCATGTTTAAGATCAGTGATACCCATTATGCCGCCACCTGGCTGCTGCATCCCGATGCGCCCAAGGTGGAAATGCCCAAGATCATTGTTGACCGTATTCGCAGAATGAAGGAAAAGAACGGAGGTGCCGCGGATGGAGAATAAGAACCAGGAAGTCCTGCTGAAGGTAGACCATCTGTGCCAGTACTTCGGACCTACCAAGGCTGTGGACGATGTGAGCTTTGAGATCAAGAAGGGCGAGGTCTTCGGCCTGGTCGGTGAGTCTGGCTGCGGCAAGACCACCACCGGTCGTTCCATCATCAAGCTGTACAACATTACCTCCGGCAGCGTGTTCTTCAAGGGAATCCGCATTGCCGCCGGTAAGAAGTCTTACAAGGACGCCATTGAAAAGGCAAAGCAGGACTACAAGACTGCTTCCAAAGAGCATCCCGAAAACGCCGCTGCTCTGAAGGCGGAGATGGACAAGACCGTTGCCGAGCAGCGCCGCCTGATGAAACAGGCCGATGCCGACCAGAAGCACTGCGACAAGGCCTATGCCCGCCAGCGTGCTGCCGAGGTTCGGGAAAAGTACGAGGCGCTGATTGCCAAGGCATCCGGCGAGGAGAAGACCAAGCTGGAGGCCGAGTACAAAAATGAGCTGCGCAAGGCGAAGAAAACCAAGCTTGTCACCCAGATCCAGATGATTTTCCAGGACCCCATGTCCAGCTTAAATCCCCGCAGAAAGGTGCTGGATATCGTGGCGGAGGGTCTGGATGCCGCCCATTTGTACCACTCCGCGGCGGAACGCAGGGAAAAGGTGTATGACATCTTAGAAAAGGTGGGGCTGTCAAAAGAACAGGCGGAGCGTTACCCGCATATGTTTTCCGGCGGACAGCGGCAGAGGATAGGCATTGCCCGAGCCATGATTATGGAGCCGGAGCTGATTATCGCGGATGAATGCATCAGCGCCCTGGATGTTTCCACACAGGCGCAGGTAGTGAATCTGATGCGGGAAATACAGGAAGAAAGAGGTCTGGCGTACCTGTTCATTGCCCATGACTTAGCCATGGCAAAATACATTGCCGATTACGTGGGGGTCATCCACTTAGGACATTTCGTGGAAATGGGAACCAAGGAAGATATTTTTGAACATCCCATGCACCCTTACACCAAATCGCTTCTGGCAGCCGTGCCGGAGCCAAATCCCCGGAGCAAAAACAAAGTGGTGGAAACCTACGACAAGGACGCGCTGGGAATTGATTACGAAAAAGGCACAAAGAAATACGTGTCTGACACGCACATGGTGCTGATATAAATTTTTTAAGATAAATACCTGTTATACAGGAAAAGAGGAGGAACATTATGAAGAACAATTTACGAAAGAAGCTTTTAACCGGAGTTTTAAGTCTTGCACTGGCATTCTCCATGACAGCCTGCGGCAGCAACAGCGCTGCGGACGGACAGACCACGGGAAACACTGCGGCGGAAGGAGAGTCACAGACCGCCGGAGAGTCACAGACCGCACAGGATACCGCGGATAACGGCATCAACATCCGCAACATTGCCGTCAGCGAACTGACTTCCGTGGACCCGAACTATGCCTACACCGGCAACTCCACCGTTGTCATCCTAAATACCTACGAAGGTCTGATGAAATACGGCGAGGACGGCAGCCTGCAGGGAGGCATGGCGGAAAGCTATGACGTGAGCGACGACGGCACCGTTTATACCTTCCATATCCGCGACAATGCGTACTGGTCAAACGGCGAAAAAGTCACCGCTTATGATTTTCTTTACAGCTGGCAGAGACTGGCAAATCCCGCAAACGGATGCGCCTATGCGTATGTGCTGATGTCAGCAGGCGTAAAGAATGCTTATAACGTACTGTATTCCGGAGACCCTTCCTATACGGTGGACGACCTGGGCGTAAGCGCACCGGACGAAAATACCTTTGTGGTAGAATTAGATGCACCGGTTCCTTATTTCCTCTCCATGACCACAGGCTCCTTCCTGATGCCCGTCAATCAGGCATTTGCGGAAGCAAGCGGCGAACTGTTCGGCATGGATGTGGAGCATTCCATTTTTAACGGACCCTTCAACGTAACCGAATGGGAAGCAGGCGGCGCTAATGCAACACTCACCAAGAGCAGCACCTATTATGATGCGGAGCATGTGACCTGCGACAGCGTTACCTACACCTTCATTGCAGACAGCCAGCAGCAGGTGCTTGCATGGGAAAAGGGAGAGTACGACACCATCCAGTTATCCGGTGACTTCATTGCCAAATATGCGGATGACCCTGCACTGACAAGCCTTGGCTATGCCGGCATGTATTATATTACTTTCAACTTTACCAACCAGGATTTACAGAACAAGAATTTACGTCTGGCTATTTCCACAGCCATCAACAAGAGTGCGATTGCACAGAGCATTTTAGCGGACGGCTCCACTGCAGCCGACTATATCATTCCCAAGGATTTTGCACCGGATGCACAGGGCGTTACCTTCAGAGAAAAAGCAGGGGATGTTACCTACAACAGCTATGATTTGACAAAGGCAGCCGAGTATTTTGAACAGGCTAAGCAGGAACTGGGCAAAGATAACATTGAACTGACCTTACTGTATTCCGAAGAAGGCAGCAACGCTACCGTGGCAGCGGACATCCAGTACGAACTGCAGACCAACCTGCCCGGACTGACCGTAAATCTGCAGGCAACCACTTCCGCACAGAGAACTACGGAAATGGGCGCAGGCAACTTTGACATTGCCCTTGACAGATGGTTTGCAGATTACAAGGATGCTTCCACCTTCTTAAACCTGTGGACTTCCACCAGTACCATCAACTACGGCAAGTGGGAAAATGCGGAATACGATGATTTGTATACAAAGACCATCGGCGCCAACGCCATGGACCAGGAAGCACGTACCCAGGCTATGATTGACATGGAGAAGGTACTTTTAGAAGATGCAGCAGTATGCCCGCTCTACCAGCCCGCCAGCGTATATCTCTTAAACACCGATTATAACTTCAGGCTGTTAAGCGGTGGACTTATCCAGAACCAGTACACTACCAGAAAATAATGTGTTTGGCAGACAGAACGGAGGGGTGGAAGCATGGAACAGAAGATGGTTTATAAAAAGGAAAGCGTCAAGCCATACCGAGTGCACGTACCGGCATCTGCGGAAGAATACCTGCAGGCGGTACGGCAGGCAGAGCACTACCTTTCCGCACATGTAAAAAGAACCCCGGAGGGCATTTACTGGGCTTCCGGGGGAACTGAAAAAAATGACAATGCCTTTGCAAAGCTGTCCGTGGTCAATCTCTACGGCGGCTCTGCGGGTATCCTGTATTTTTATCACAAGCTGTACCGGGCAACCAAAGAGGAAGCCTACCGTAAGACCATGGAAGAAGCGCTTCGTTATCTGCTTTTCCGTCTGCCCGGTTTTTTGCCGGAAAAAGTGTATACACTGCAGGAATACGGCGCTGGTGTAAGCCTGGATCTGGGCGTGCTGGGACTTGCGGGTATCGGCTTTGTACTGGAAGATATTTACGAAACTTACCGGCAGGAAGAGGTGAAAGAAGCCCTGCATACCATAGGTAGCTATTATCTTTCCCACGCAAACCGGGAAGGGGATGCCGCTTATTTTACCGGCAGCAGCACCATGATTACCGATACCGCCATTCTTCTGTACCTTATCCGCCACTATGAACTGTTTGGCGAACCGGAAATCAGGGAGCTTATTTTAGCCGAAGGCGAATGGTACCTTGCGCAGGGCGAATGGCAGGAGGACGGTACCTTATTTTATCACGGACTGGAATGTGTCTGGGAAGGCATCAAGCTGAACTTTGAAGTGGGTGTTTCAGGTTCCGGCTATATGCTGGCAAGGCTGTACGAATTTACGCAGGACGAAAGATACCTAAAGGCAGCAAAAGCATGCGCAGCCTATGTGGTAAAACAGGGCATTGCGCAGGAAAAGGGCTATCTTGTACCCTTCCGCCAGGATTTGGGGAAGGATTCTCCTTTGTATCTCGGCACCTGCAGCGGCGTAGCGGGCACCGCCCGGCTGTTTTATCTTTTATACCGGCTGACAGGGGAGAAAAATTACTTAGATGAAATCGAAAAACAGGTGGACGGCATCGAGTCCGTGCATGCACCGGAATGGCCTTCCACAGGCTTCTGGAACAACACCAATCTCTGCTGCGGCCATGCGGGGCTTCTGCAGTTTTTCGTAGCCATGTATCAGGCAACGAAGGAGGAGCGCTACCGGGAGCTGGCACACCGTACGGCAGCCGTGCTTTTGGGCGAAAAGGACGTGGACAAGGACGGCGCAAGCTGGCTTGTTGCCACGGAACGCAGCCATCCGGAAAACACTTCCCGCCCGCTGGGCTATTATATGGGCGTGGCAGGCATTGCCGGAGCATTGCTGCAGATGTATGAGTCGGAACAGGGCGACTTTCACTGGAACCGACTCCCGGATGACCCGTTTCCGTCATAATACGTGGAACAACTGTAAAACAAGGCAGAAAAGACCGTTTTTCCAAAGAATACGGTCTTTTTTCTTGCAACTTTTTTCACTGCGGTGCTATACTAAAAATACTTATGAGTAAAAAAGGAGGCGTCCCATGTATTTAATCGTAGGGCTGGGAAATCCCGGAAAAGAATATGAGAATACCCGTCATAATATCGGGTTTGATGTCATAGAAACATTAGCAGCACAGGAAAAAATAGATATTCTGGAAAAAAAGCACAAGGGTCTTGTGGGAAAGGGTTACATTGACGGTGAAAAGGTGATTCTGGCAAAGCCCCTTACCTACATGAACTTAAGCGGCGAGTGTGTGAAAGAAATTCTGGACTATTACAAAATAGATGCGAAAACGAATCTCATTGTCATTTCCGATGATATCAGTCTGGCGCCCGGCCACATCCGCATCCGCAAAAAAGGCAGTGCGGGCGGGCACAACGGCTTAAAGAATATCATTGCCCATTTGGGACATGATGAGTTTATACGCATTAAAATGGGCGTTGGCGAAAAGCCCGCCGGTTACGACCTGGCAGACTATGTACTGGGACATTTTACCGGCATGGAGCGGAAGGTGATGGACGAGGCGGCAGCAGAGGCTGCGGATGCCATCCGCGTCATCACGAAAGAAGGCGCAGAAAGCGCCATGAACCGCTTCAATGGAAAGAAATAAAGGGTATGGAGAAGTAAAATGCAGGCATTATTGGCACCGCTGCGGGAATTAGCGGAATACGAGGAAATCAGGAATATCCTTTACAAGGATAAAAAATCCATTGCGCTGACAGGCTGCGTGGAGTCACAGAAACTGCATATGATATACGGTCTGGGCGATGGCTTTCCCTGTAAAGTCATCGTTACTTACAGTGACTTAAAAGTCCGGGAAATTTATGAGGACTATAAGTTTTACGACCGCAATGTATATCTGTATCCTGCCAAGGATCTGATTTTCTTTCAGGCAGATATTCACGGCAATAAGCTGACCGCAGAGCGTGTCAAGGTACTTAGGAGACTGGCGGAAAAAAAGCCCATTACGATTGTGACAACCTTTTCGGCACTCATGACACCTCAGGCAAGGTGGGAAATTGACAGGGATACCGTTTCTATCAGCAAGCACGGCACCCTGGATATGACTGAAGTGTCAAAAAGACTGGTAAACATGGGCTATGAAAAGACTTACCAGGTAGAAGCACCGGGACAGTTTGCCGTAAGAGGCGGCATCTTAGACGTTTTCGATTTAACGGAGGAGAACCCGTACCGTATTGAACTCTGGGGGGATGAGGTGGACTCCGTCCGCAGCTTTGACATTTTAAGCCAGCGTTCCGTGGAGCAGTTGTCCAGCATCCGCATTTTCCCGGCGGCGGAATTTGTCCTGACGGAAGAAATGCAGCGGGACGGCATTGCCAAAATCGAAAAAGAGGCTAAAAAACAGGTCAAAATCTTCAGAGACCACATGCAGTCGGAGGAGGCGCACCGCATTGAAGTGCAGGTGAAGGAGCTTCGGGAGCAGGTACTGGAATTTAAAAACCTTTCCGTACTCGAGGGCTATATCCGCTATTTTTACGGGGAAGAGGAGCTTTCCAATCTGCTGGGACTTCTGCCGGAAAAGCACTGTCTTTTCCTGGACGAACCGGCGCGTATCCGGGAGCAGGCGGAAGCGGTGGAGCTGGAATTTCGGGAAAGCATGAGCCACCGTGCGGAAAAGGGCTATATCCTGCCGGGGCAGATGGACGTGCTTTCCGGCTGGGAAAAGGTGGCAGCCGGTATCCGGAAGGCTCCGTTTATGACACTTGCGTCAATCGAA
>OIXQ01000479.1_pt1 | contig 18671 bp, 17 predicted proteins | sample 1587791 | NCBI WGS metagenome assembly OIXQ01 (sample SAMN03283273) | human gut metagenome | biome: human-associated habitat; material: feces | host: Homo sapiens | place: Peru | collected 2012
GTGACTGGTAGCTAGGGATTAGTGGCTAGGGATTAGGTTTGCGATACGAGAAAACCGCCAGTTTCAAACCTCCGCGGCGCTTCTGATTTTTATGCGCCGCACCAACCTCTTTGACCCCACAGAACCCGCTGAACCCTTTCGCACGTAATCAAAGGGCACCACGCCCGAGGGGCTAACCCTGAACCCCGAACCCATAAACTTTGATCTTATTTCCAAACAATCAATCACATAAATAACAAAAGAAGGAATCATTATGGCCAAAAGATACTATGAACTGCATGTCGCTGGATGCACGCGCCAGCTGCCGATCATGAATATTTCCGACACCCTTGCCATCGCAGGCTTTGTCATACTGGGCGATACAGAGATCGTCACCCGCACCGCAGAGGAATTGGCGAAGAAGGTCCCCGAGGGGACGGATATCATCCTCACCGCAGAAACGAAGGGCATCCCGCTCGCCCATGAGATGGCGCGTGTGCTTGGCATGAAGAAATACATCGTCGCACGTAAAAGCGTGAAGGCCTATATGGAGGATCCGATCTGCGTCGAGGATGAATCCATCACGACCATGGGCAAGCAGCGCCTCTACCTTTCGCAGGACGATGTCGATCTCATCCGCGGCAGGAAGGTTCTCCTTGTCGATGATGTCATCAGCACCGGCGGCTCCATGAAAGCGATGAAAGAGATCACGGAAAAAGCAGGCGGACGTGTGATCGGGGAAGCAGCCATTCTGGCGGAAGGCGATGCTGCCAAAAGAGAGGATATCATTTTCCTCGCGCCGCTCCCGCTCTTTGAGGCGGAGTGATCCGCGGCTGGTGACCGGATTCACGAATCCTTTTTCACGCCTACTGGATAGAGCCGTATATATTATGCTATAATAAACAATACGAATTATTCCATTCACAAGATTCATTTCCTACAGGAGGAAAACGATGAAGCATCAGGAAATTGTGATGATTGTTGACTTTGGCGGACAGTACGCCCAGCTCATTGCACGCCGTGTACGTGAGTGCGGTGTCTACTGCGAGATCCTGCCATACAACAAAAGCGCAAAAGAAATTTTAGCCCAGCAGCCGAAGGGGATCATTTTCTCCGGCGGCCCATCCAGCGTCAATGCGGAAAATGCGCCGGAGATCGATCCGGACGTATTCAAAGCAGGCGTGCCGATCCTCGGCATCTGCTACGGCATGCAGCTCATGGCCAAGACCTTGGGCGGCGAAGTTTCTAAACCTGAAAAACATGAATACGGTCACACCGATTTCTACAGAAACGGCAGCTCCGCACTCTTCGAAGGCGTCTCCGAAAAGACAGCGGTATGGATGAGCCATGGCGATGCAGTCACAGAGATGCCGGCCGGCTTCGGACTCACCGGTCACACCGACCTCACCCCGACTGCTGCGATGGCAGATGAAGCCCGCCGCTTCTACGCTGTCCAGTTCCATCCGGAGGTCGTCCACACCCCGGAAGGCACCACCATGCTGAAGAACTTCCTCTTCCATATCTGCGAATGTGAAGGCGGCTGGTCCATGGGCAACTACATCGACATCGCTGTCGAAAATATCCGTGAAAAAGTCGGAAATCACAATGTCATCTGCGCCCTCTCCGGCGGCGTCGACTCCTCTGTCGCAGCTGTCCTCGTACACAAAGCCATCGGCGATCAGCTGACCTGCGTTTTCGTCGACCACGGCTTCCTGCGTCTCGGCGAAGCAGAACAGGTCGTCGATACCTTTACGAACAAATTCAACATGAAGCTGGTACACATCGATGCATCCAAGCACTTCATGTCGCTTCTGGAAGGCGTCACCGAACCGGAAAAGAAACGTAAGACCATCGGTGCAGAATTCATCCATACCTTCCAGGAAGAAGCGAACAAGCTCGAAGATGTGAAATTCCTCGTACAGGGCACCCTCTATCCGGACGTCGTAGAATCCGGCACCGCGACCGCTTCTACCATCAAGTCCCATCATAATGTAGGCGGTCTCCCGAAAGATATGAAATTCTCCCTCATCGAACCGCTTCGTGAACTCTTCAAAGACGAAGTCCGCGAGCTCGGCCGTCAGCTGGGCCTTCCGGAAGAAGTCGTCAATCGTCAGCCATTCCCGGGACCGGGCCTTGCCATCCGTATCATCGGCGACATCACCCCGGAACGTCTCGATATCCTGCGCCGTGCGGACTTCATCGTGAGAGATGTCATCCATAAGCATGGCCTTGACAATACCATCTGGCAGTCCTTCGCCGTCCTTCCGGCAGCGATCCGTTCCGTCGGCGTCCAGGGCGATGAAAGAACCTATGACTACACCGTAGGCATCCGTGCCGTCACCTCCTCGGATGGTATGACCGCTGACTATTTCCGCTTCCCGTGGGAAGTGCTCGACGAAATGAGCCGTCGCATCTGCAATGAAGTCGCTGGCGTAAACCGCGTCGTCTACGACATCACCTCCAAGCCACCGAGCACCATCGAGTGGGAATAAGAAAAAAGTGAATACAATGGGCTGAAAAGCCTTGAAAGCATCACTTCTTAAAAATCTCAGTCCTCATTTGATAGCAAAATGATAGCAGATGCCAAAGCCATTTTGTTTGTTCTTGTTTTAGCGAGCGAATGGTTTGCAGGTTTGCTATTGCATCCAAACCTATATATCCAAACCTATATTGAGAGTGAAAAAGGCTCTGCTGACTTTCTGTGAAAGAAGGTCGGCAGAGCCTTTTGTTATTCTTCGATATGTTCCTTAAGATCAGCAAGGAGCATATCGCTCAGCTCCTGCGACGGCGTGATCTTGTGCCACTGACCAGAGGTGTCAAGTTTAGGATAGCGATAGCGCCAGCGGTCGTATTCTTCTTTGGTAATCTCGCCTGCTTTCAGCTTGGCGGCAGCTGTGCCCCATGCGGTAAGCATTCTGTGAAGCTCCGCTACGTCGCGTCCTTTGTGGATGTGATCTATATCCCCGTTGTGGAGAAACAAATCCTGTGGTCAAAGCGCTGCAAGGATGAGTCTCTTCGCGGCACGGTCAAGGAGATAATCCAGCAGGTCAGCATGAGTAAGAAGTGGGCTTCCAAGCCAGTGCTGGACGAGAACAGTACGCCGATTCTGAGCGCCAAGGGCAAGCCTGTTCTCAAAAAGTCCTATAGCATTTTGCAGGATGACTTCTTCCGGTATATGCGCGACGCCGGGTACGACGATGTGGAGTGAGGCGAACGAGGCAGTTTTGAGGAACACCTGACCGTAACGCAGTTCAAAGTGCAGCAGGAGCAGGCACGGTTGGCAGAACTCACGGAGCAGAACCGCCAGCAGAAACAGCAGGCGGCGACGCTCGGCAGACAGGTTGAGAAAATTCAGAATCAACAGGTCAATGTGGCAGCTATCGAAAAGGTTGAGGCAAAGCTCGTCCCACTGTCCTCCAAGGTGATATTGGAGCGTTCTGAATACGAATCGCTGGCAATCGCAGCAAAGAAGTACGTTACATCGGAGAAAAGTAATCCAAATTGCAAAAGGCTCTGGACGCTGCAAACAGGCTGATTGCAAAACTCAAGGCAGAGATTGCCGGTTTGAAACAGGAGCTTTCCGAGTACAAATCCGTTCGGAGCAAACTCCGCACATCGGATCTGGAGCGTGAGAACGCAGAGCTTCGCGGAAAAGTGCAGCGTTATGAGGATGTAATTCAGCGCAACAATCTGTGGCGTTTCTTCCGTCCGCACAGAGAAAAAACTGCAATGCGGGACGATGCCCGCTGATGCCGTGTTGAGCTGAGAAAAACGGATTTTACCAAATGGGAGCGCCCAGATCAAGCAGCGTATCATCTGGGCGCTCTCCCCGCAAAAATCAGCCTGTTTTTGCGGGGGTAAAGCTGACAAAAAATCTTGAAAATGAGTCTGTTTTCGCAGGGCAGGCAGAAATGGAGGCTATATGAAAACCGGACTGACTAAACGACAGAAAACGACCTGCATCTTTTTTAATGAAGCCAGCAAAACCGTCGAAATTCAGACGCATAATACCGTGCTCAAAAAGCGGCTGACAAAGTACGCGGCGGCGTATCCCAAACTGTGCAGGCAGACCGACGATGATGAACAGGGTGGGCTGACCTTCGAGATCGACCGCAGACGATTCGCTGTCCGTCTGACTGCACCGTATTCGGATACGCGCCGACAGGCAGCAAGTGAGCTTGCCAAGAGAAACGGACTGAAAGGACGAGTGTAAGCCCATATCAGTCACAGCCTCCGCAGGAGCATTTAAGCTCTTGCGGGTGACTTTTTCTTGCTTTATAGCTGTCAAAATAAGCCAAAATGCTTGACCGATTTCGCTCAAACGAATATAATAAAAATGGTATAGTATAGCACATATGCAGATATGAGGTGCAGTCTTTGAACGGATACATCACAGCTCAAGAAGCTGCTAAAAAATGGGGCGTGACGTCGCGCCAAGTGCAGATTTTGTGCAAAGAAAACCGAGTCCCCGGCGCTTCACGGATGAGTCGCATTTGGATTATTCCCGAAGATGCCGAAAAGCCTACTAACGACAAGAGAAAGGTTGGAAGCACAAATGACCAATATTGAAAAGCTCAGTGATCTTGCTAATCGTTTCCAAACGAATCTGGCTTACTACAAAGATGCTAAAAACAATTATAATGAACACTCTTGCCGGATTGAATATATTGATCCACTTTTGAAAATTCTTGGCTGGGATGTAGCGAATGAAAAAGGGCTTGTCCCGCAATATAGAGAGGTAATTGCTGAAAACTACTCAACTCCTACGGATCGTCCGGATTATACGATGACATTAAGAGGCGTGGCTAAGTTTTTTGTTGAAGCAAAGAAGCCCGCAGTTGATATTACAAGAGTAACCAATCCTGCTTTTCAAACAAGAAAATATGGGTGGAATGCCAATCATAGAATTGCCGTTCTAACGAACTTTGAATATTTGGCGGTATATGACACTTGCTATATTCCTAAAGAGGAAGATGGGTGCGCTGTAGCTCGCTATCGAATTTTTCATTTTACCGAATATGTAAGCAGATATGATGAGATTATAGCCCTCATTTCCAGAGATGTTGTTTATTCTGGTGAATTTGACCGATATTTAGATGATAATTTCCCTGCGAGCGGCGGTGAGAAGCAGCAGGTCGATACGCTGTTTTTAAAGCAGATCAACGAATGGAGAGTATCTCTGAGCAACGAACTTTATAGACGAGGTGGACGGTATCAGTCCCTTGAAGTCCTTAATGATGTTGTTCAGGAGTTTATCAACCAGATTGTGTTCCTTCGTATTTGCGAGGATAAGAATCTTCCGTTGTACCATAAACTCCAAGATACAGTTTCTGCTCCAGGTCAGCTTCAAGCAAAGTTGGAAGAACTGTTCCGTTCTGCGGATCACCGTTACAACTCTGGCATGTTTTCCGGAGAAGATATTGTCTTTGATCTGTCCAGCACAGTAATCTCTGAAATGATAAAAGGGCTCTATTATCCGCAGAGTCCCTATTTGTTTAATATTATCGAGCCAAATCTTCTTGGAAAGATTTACGAAATGTTTCTTACCGAGCAGTTAGTTGTTTTACCTGACAGTACAATTGGGCTCGGAAAGAAAAAGGACTGTGTTAACAGATCAGTAGTCACGACGCCAACTGAAATCGTTAAATATATGGTTGAGAAGACGCTAAGCAGGGCGTGTGATGGAAAAACTCCAGCAGAGATTTTGGATATCCATATTGCAGATATTGCATGTGGATCGGGAATTTTTCTCGAAGAAGCATTCTCATATCTACAAGACTATTGTGTTCAGCAATATCTCCTCACTGGTGAGCAGGAACACCTGATTGAAATAGGAAATGGCTTATATAAACTGCCGCTCGATGAAAAGAAACGAATTCTTTGTTCTTGTATTTATGGCATTGATATTGATATTCATGCTGTAGAAGTGGCAAAATTCTCGCTTTTAATTAAGCTAATAGAAAATGAGACTGCCCCTTCTGTTGCAGATGAAACGCCTATATTGCCTGATCTAAGCCATAATATTCTTTTCGGAAATTCGCTCGTCAGTTCCGAAGAACTTTTAGGCATACAGGTATCAGATACAGAAATGATTGATTTGGCTCCGTTTGACTGGAACTCGATCAATAACGGCAGTCCTTTTAGTGTAATCATCGGGAATCCGCCCTATGTTAATACAGAAGGGATGCATGCTTTATTGCCTCCCCCGGAAGTTGAAATATACAAGAAGAAGTACAAGACTTCTCATAAGCAATTTGACAAGTATTTCATCTTCATTGAGCAAGCTGTGCGAAAGACTGAGAAGAATGGCTATATTTGTTATATTGTTCCAAATAAGTTCTTCAAAATCGGAGCCGGTGAAAAGCTGAGAACTCTGATTTCGAGGGAGCAAATGCTTGTAAGCATCGACGATTTTGGCGATGTTCAGCTTTTTGAAGACAAAACAATCTATAGCTCAATTATACTTCTTCAAAAAGCAAAGCAAAACACGTTCGTTTATTCAAGCATAGATTCAGCAAATAGGCTTTGGGCCGGAGAAGAAGTAAGCAGAATTGAATTGAGCTCATTTATTCTGAATAAGCTCCCGTGGCGGTTGACAACAGACATGGACTTCTTGGAGATGCTCCAGCGGTTAGATCAAGTTTCGGTTCTGCTCACAAAACATGCTGAAATCTTCAATGGTATTCAGACAAGCGCTGAGCGTCCTAAACCGATATATTGGTTTTCCTCGGATGACATCGTTGCTGAATATCAGGATACGGTTGAAATTCGCAGAGATGGTCACAATTACACGATTGAGAAGGCTTTGCTGCGTCAATATTTTAAGCCCACACGCCAAGACGAACGCGGTTTGAACTCTTACAGCATTTTACAGACGGATAAGAGAATAATCTTTCCTTATGATGCTACTGGACATCTTATTCCAATCAATGAGATGAAGTCATCTTATCCTGGAACATACGCGTATCTCGAAGCACATTATGACCGATTAGTTCCGAAGTGCGTGTCCAAATTCGGTGTTCGTGATGTTCCCAATGCAACAGCAGATACGTGGTATCAATACGGAAGAACTCAAGCGCTAACTGCGTTCATTAATACGCCGAAACTGATTGTCGGTGTATTAAGTAGGGATCCCATGTATGTTTTTGATAAGGACGATATCTTAATCGCCTCCGGTGGCACTGCAGGATACTGCGCTGTCAGTAAAAAGGCCGGTAGCCCCTACGCGCTAGAGTATATTCAGGCGTGGCTGTCTAATCCAATTACTGAAAGAATTCTTGAGATTGTTGGCAGCGATTTTGAAGGCGGATTCATTGCACGAGGGACATTTGTACTTTCAACGCTCCCGTTTGTCGAACTTGATTTTGAAGATGCCGTGCAAAAGGGAATTCATGATCGCGTTGTTGAAGCTAGTAGAGAGATTTATGATATAAACGCTACTCTATCGTGCCAGCCAGCAAAGCGTATTTCAACATTGCTCCAAGCGAGAAAAAGTGCATTGATTAAAGAAATTGAAGATCTGATAGAAAAAGTATATCATTTGGATTTTTAGTGAGGTATTCCCATGAAGCTCAAGAAGGACAGTTCCGAACAGAAGTTAAGAGGGGCATATTACACACCATTACAGCTTGCAAACGCTATGGTGAAGCTATGCATCTCCCCAAATATCCATACTATTCTTGAGCCGAGTTGTGGTGACGGTGCTTTTCTTGATAGTCTTAAGCAGTTATCTCTTATTGAGAAAATGAACTCTGTTGATGCAGTTGAAATTGAGTCAGATGAAGCAAGAAAAGTACAAAACAATTACCTCGATTATCAAAATGTTCATGTTCTAAACGAAGATTTCTTTGAATTCTACTCTCGGATGGTTAGTACCCAAAAGCAGTATGATCTGATTTTGGGGAATCCTCCTTATATCCGCTATCAATATCTTACTGAAACACAAAGAGAACTTCAATCCAATATTCTTACCTCGCATGGGATGAAAGCGAACAAACTTATCAATGCGTGGGTAGCTTTCTTGGTAGCCTGTGTTCAGTTGCTGTCTGAAAACGGAAGAATCGCATTTGTTATTCCAGCTGAAATTTTACAAGTAGCATATGCCGAAGATTTGCGTCTGTTCCTTTCTGAACATCTTGCAAAAATTACATTAATCACGTTTGAGCAACTCGTATTTCCTGATATTGAACAAGAAGTTGTAATTTTTATTGGAGAAAAAAGCTCAGTGGAAAAAGGTATTCGCATTATTGAGATGAATGACCTCTCTGACATTGAAAAACTCGATCTTCAGCAGAACGGATTTCAAAAGATGCAGCACGTGAAAGAAAAGTGGACGCGATATTTCACAACTGCCAAAGAGATGGAACTGATTCAATCGATTCGTACAGATAAGAGATTTGCGAAATTCGCCGATTATGGACTTATAAATATAGGTATTACTACCGGGAATAATGGTTATTTTTCTATTTCTGAAAAGACCTGTGATGAATATGATTTAGGAAATGTAACGCTTCCACTTATCGGAAGAAGTTCGCATGCTCATGGAATCTTCTTCACAAATGAAGATTGGGAAAAGAACAAGGCATCAGGTAAAAGGGCTAGACTAGTAAACTTTCCTGATATCCCAATAGAAAACTATCCAGAGCGGCATAAAGCGTACATCGCATCGGGTGAAGAGGCTGGTGAAAATAAAGGCTATAAATGCTCAATCAGGGATCGCTGGTACATCGTTCCCTCCATATGGATTCCGGATGCTTTTTTCCTCCGCAGAAACAACCTATATCCCAAATTTGTCCTGAATTGCTGCAATGCTGTATCTACAGATACAATGCATCGGATGAAGTTCAATCCTGACGTGCAACCGGAAAATATTTTACTTTCGTACTATAATAGTATTTCTTTTGCTTTTACAGAAATATGTGGCCGGAGCTATGGTGGTGGAGTCTTAGAAATACTGCCCAGCGAAATGGGAAATATCATGTTGCCACAGATTGATAAGATTGATCCACAGCGACGTGAGTTCTTGCTGTCACAAATTGATGCCATTGTTCGAAAAAGTGAAGACATTGAATTAGCACTGGATATTGTGGATAAGGAAATATTAATCAATATGCTCGGTATAGATCCGGAATGGTGTGCTTCTTTCCGCAAAATATGGAAAAAGTTGAGAAGAAGGAGGCTCGCCAGAGGATAAGCATGTTTTATATTTTTCATTTCCCTTGCGTGGGAAGCAAAAAACTAGATTGTCGATATGTCAAATTGTATGATTCATTTGAACGGAGATAAGTTTTTGGAGTCAGGATCAAGAAGTGTTTTATGATTAAAACGTTTACTTAGATTCAGAACAGGAGCATGAATAATGATTAATACCATTCCAGGAAGCTGGTCTTATAATGAAACTCTGGAAATGCTATTTCTATTCTACCAGAGTTCCGATGAAATGTTGAGCGAAGTGACTCCAGATACCTTTTCTTTGCCACAACATAATCCTTTATCGCTGATTTCTGAAATCAGCGAGGTTTATAGCTTGCTAAAAGAGCATGCAATTGTTGATAATTACTACAAGCAATACATCCCGCCGATAATTGAAGAATTCCTGTCACAATTGGAAGAAGACTATTTACTGAAGCGTATTTTAGGAAAACGACTTTTTAGTATTCGCACCGGATTCGAGGAGGCAAAGAATAACTCAAAGGCGATTGAACGCTGGTTAGGCATTTTCATGCAGGTTTGCACACCCCGGCTCTATCAAGACGCATACAAAGAGGAAATAAAACAACTCGTAACCAACACAAAAGATAAACGAAAACTGATATACTGTGCAAAAAACTGGTATATAGGGTTACTTCAAGCAGGTTATTCTAGAGAGTACCTTTACACAAGCGGAAAACGTTTTTTTGACAATCGAAACAGAAAAATAACTGAAAGCAAGCAGATTTCTGATTACCTAGACCTATTTACATACAAACACAAAGAATTCAACTTTTTAGTATTAATGGATGTGGAATCAATTGAATATTTCGACAGTTTAGACAGTAATATAAGACTCTGCAAACAAATCAAAAAGATAGATATTGCTTCTGAACGAGCATCCTTATGCAATGATTATAAAGTTGCGGAATTATTTAAAGAATTCGATTCCAAAAGGTATTCGGATAGATCTCATGAGAAACTTTCAGTCGTTTATTTTACAGCTGATTCTCTTGATCCATACACTGCGGCTCTAGACTTTGAAAACCAGATTAGATTTTTACAGTCTTTTTCTAGATATTTCAAGCACTTTAATTACTCAAAGCAAATCTTTCGCATGCTGCTACAAGATGATACTGGATTATACCATGACTTGAAACTTCCAAATCGATACAAAAAACGTCCATTTATCTCGCAAAATATAATTGATTCACGAATTGAAAATATCTTAAATGCAAAATCAATGGGGTATTCCGCATTGAACTCAATAGCACTTGCAGTTGCCATGCATGCAGAGGCACTTGATTCAAGAAACACAACTACGCTCTTACGTACTTTTTGGACAGCACTTGAAACATTGTTTTCTAACCCATCTCTTAATAGCATCAAGGAAAATGTCATAAATAGTGTATGTCCAATTATTCAAAAGACATATCTTTTAAAAGTGCTACGGATAATATACTCACAATTATTGGCGGCAACTGATACGACAAGGCTTTCTGAATTAGGAATCGTATCATTTTCGACATTCGTTGAATACTATGCTTCTTTTGAAGCAAATTCTGATGAAATGAAAAACATCTATGGCTTATTATCTAATAACCCACTTCTTAGGACTCGACTGTTTGAAGAGCGCAATATTTTAAAGACTGGGAACAGTATTGGTGAACTACTTGATAAGCATGCTGAAAAAATTCAGTGGCAACTCAAACGTTTGTATCGAATTAGGAATATTGCAACGCATCTTGGAACAGAAATTTCTGGAAGTGACATAGCGGTAAATCACTTACATAATTACTTTGACTATGTTGTAAATTACATGCTTTGCAAGTCAGAAAGTGGGGATTGGATATCAAATATTTCTGCTGTTGTATTTGAGGCTCAGAATGACAACCGGATTCATAGAGAAATGCTCAAAAATACAAATTCGCTATCAAAAAATACCTATATTGATTTTCTCTTTGGGCCAGATCTGAGACTTATGAGTTATCAGTTCGAATAATTCTAATCGAGTAAAATGACAAATATGACACACTCCATGTATTTAGAGAATCTTGTCTGCTAATCGCTATTGATAGCATCCCCTGATAGCTTTTTGATAGCAGAAAGTCGGATACCCCATAGGAGTGGGATAATTGGTATCAAATAAAGCCAAATGGAATCAAACGGTCTATACCAAAAAGCTTAGACTGCATTTCCGTTTGGCGAGTGGGAATAATAGGAATCAGAAAAGCCCGCTTCTCCCGTATGGAGAGGCAGGGCTTTTTATCATAATGCGGGCTTGGGAAAATGGAATCGAATCATTCATTAATTGACACCACATACGACACCACATATAATATAGATAGGTGGTGTAACAAATGTCAAAATGGGATAAACTGATCATACGTATATGCAATTTATCGAAAGACCTCCGGTTTGATGAGTTACGGAAGGTATTGGAAAGCTACGGATACGAAATGAATGCACCAAGAAGTGGAAGCAGTCATTACACTTTCAGAAAACAAGGGTGTATGCCAATTACAATACCAAAGCACGAACCAATCAAGAAAGTATATGTAGAAATGGTAAGGCAGATTGTAGAAAGCGAGGCGAAGAATGATGAAGACGCTGAATGATTATATGGCAATGTCCTATCGTATGGAAATCGTGGAAGACAAAGAGGAAGGCGGATTTGTAGTTTCTTATCCGGATTTGCCTGGTTGCATTACTTGTGGTGAGACAGTGGAGAGTGCGGTAGCAAATGCACTAGATGCAAAAAAAACATGGATTAAAGCTGCATTAGAAGACGGCGTAGAGATTCATGAACCAGACAGTCTGGAAGACTATTCTGGACGGTTTAAATTAAGAATCCCACGAAGCCTGCACAGATCACTGTCAGAGCATTCTCAGAGAGAAGGAATCAGTATGAATCAGTATTGTGTGTACCTTCTTTCCAGAAATGATGCAGTATTCTCAAAATAAATGTGGTCAAACTGATTTACATCATTTACAATACACTGGCAACAGAAAATCAGTGAGTCAAAATAAGATAGGCAACAGAAATAAAATAACGGCTAAAAAGATATAGAAATTGAACAAATATATTTAGGAGTATCTTTGGATTTGCCGAGTTTGAATCATAGGAATCAGGAAAGCCCGCTTCTCCTGTATGGAGGGGCAGGGCTTTTTATCATAATGCGGGCTTGGGGTTTGGGAAAATGAGACATGGTGGTAGCTGCTTCGCTGCAAAACCCGTCGAACCTCTTGTTCCTAGTCACCCACTGCCGCTTACTTTTCATTTTGCCGCAAATTGCCATCAGAAAGGAGCCACCCATGAGCCTTATCAGACGAAATCCCGATCTCGCGGCAGCGGCGCTCCTTGCGCTCGTGACGGCGTGTTTCTCGGAGGTCAGCCTTTCTTCGCTGCATGAGAGTATCAATTTTCCGCTCCTCGCGCTCCTTTTTTCTCTCATGACCATCGTAGCGGCTCTTCGGCGCGCCGGATTCTTCAGCGGCCTTTTCTGCTATATCTTTCAGAAGCCCATGAATAGCCGGCGGATGGGGCAGGTATTCCTCTTTCTCTCCTTCTTTACCTCCATGGTATTCACGAATGACGTTTCACTCATCATCTTCGTGCCGCTTGCGATCTCTCTCTTCAAAGAGGCCCATGCCCTCCGCCTGGTGATTCCTGTCCTCACATGGATGACCATCGCGGCGAATCTGGGCAGTATGCTGACACCCATCGGAAATCCGCAGAATCTTTTCATCTATGCCCACTACCATCTGCCGCTTGTCGAATTTCTCTCCATCACCGCACCCATCACTGTCCTCTCGGCCGTCCTGCTCTTCCTTGCCAGCTATACGCTGGAAGATCGGCCGCTCATGCTCCGCTTCACTAAGCCGACAGGCATACCGCGTCTTCGCATCGCGCTCCTGCTCCTTCTCTTTGCGCTGTGCCTCTTGAACGTCCTTCGCCTTCTCCCGATCTCATTCCTCCTTGCCATCGTCATCCCTGCTTGTGCTTTTCTTGACCGGAAGGCCTTCCTCGAGGTCGACTACAAGCTGCTCGCGCTCTTCCTCGCTCTTTTCATCGCGGTAGGAAATCTGACGCACATCCCGGGGCTTCAGGAGAAACCGGCCGCGCTCCTTGCCGGACACGAATTTTGGATCTCTCTTCTCCTTTCGCAGGTCGTGAGCAATGTCCCTGCGACCGTCATGCTCTCTCCCTATACGGAAAATTACACTGCGCTTCTCCTCGGCGTCAATATCGGAGGCCTCGGTACCCTCATCGCGTCCATGGCGAGCCTCATTTCCTTCAAGGCGTATCTCTCGATGCGATTCCACTTTGCTCGTGCCTATTTTCTCGTCTTTACCGGGGCGAATCTGGGCTTTCTGGCTGTTCTGATCGGGGCGTACCTGGTGCTGTGGGGAAAGTAGGAAGGAAGAGCAGCGTACACGCTAAAAAAGCCCGGATCTTTCATAGAGAGGTCGGGCTTTTTTAGTATGCCTGTCAGGGGGAAGAAAATGCGACGGCTCTTGACAGCCGGCAGCCGCTATTTCTTTGGCTTTGGCAAGGTGAAGGAAGAAATAAGCGGGATGAGAGTGATCAGGGCGATCACGTAGAAGGTCGTCTCCAGACCATACATGTCGCCGACCTTTCCGAGGAGCGGCGCTGTGATGCCACCGACGCTGACGGCAAGGCCGAGCGTGATGCCCGAGGCGAGGCCGACACGGTTCGGCAGGTACTGCTGGCCTAGGACGACCATCGGGCTATACGTAAGATTCAGAGCCGCACCGAGGACGATGAGACAGAGGATACCGAGAATGGAGCTGTCCGTCCATGCGAGAATGAGCGCAGCGGGGAATGCGAGGAGGAAGCCGAAGCGGACAAAGGTGCGATAGCCATGCTTGTCGCCCAGCTTTCCGCCGATCAGTGTGAAGAGCGCGCCGATGCCATAGTACACGCTGAGGAGCAGGTTGCTGAAATTCTGTGATTCATGGAAATGATTCATGAAGTAAAGTACGATGAAGGTATTCAGCCCGAGGTACATGATAGAGCGGCCGAAAACGACGGCGCCGAGACGACAGAAGGAGCCCCACTGGTCCGGTGCGTCCGTCACGGTGTGTTTCTTGTGTGAGGAGATCGATCTCTCGCCGATGGCCTTCAGACGGGGATAGAGAGCGAGAAGGAGCACGCAGATGATGATCTCCGGGATAAAGAAAATGAGCGTGCCCGGCAGGCCGAAAAAGGCGATCGATGCAGAGATGATCGCTGCGCCGAAGGTGAAGCCCATATTGCCGCCAAAAGAAAAGACCGAAAGACTGATGCCGCGGTTGTCATCTGTCGAGACACGGTTTACCATGAGCGCGCCCTGCGGGTGAAACATCGCGACACCGATGCCGGAGATCATCGTGAAGAGGCAGAGCAGATAGAAATCTGACGTGACGCCTGTCAATGCGATGCCGCCGCCTGCCATGAAGAGACCGAGCGGCATGATCCAGGGCCAGTTGTGCTTGTCGGAGAGAGTCCCTAAGAGTGGCTGGATGAGTGAACCGATGATGTTTGAGGACAGCACCAGCATGGCAGCGGTCGCGTAGTCATAGTGATAGGCCGCGACCAAAAAGGGCAGTACCGCCGCCAGTGCGCTCTGATTGATGTCCGAGCAGAAATGGCATGCGGCGAGCAGGGTCTGATAACTGAAAAATCTCATAATACCTCCTTGTCGAAACACAGACTTGGCATGATGCAGGATCCTTCGTGCGTGCCTATGTTTCCTTCCATGATAACCTTATAAGTATATAGTAAAACTGATTTCAAAGCTATATGGGATCGATACGTCACTGCGCGATTTGAGCCGGTGTGGACATGTACTTCCGGGGGATGTCCTGCGGGCCATCAAGCTCAGCAAGACATGCCGGCTGAGCGTGATCTTCTTGACAGGGGAAAGGCGCTCATGCTATATTTCCTATAAACATAGTAATAAAACCGCTGCTTCGCCACCGGGTGGAGCAGACAGGCGTTTCAGTCATTCTCCGTAGGTACGGCGCAGCCGGGAGAGAGTGGCTGGAGCGCCTTTTTTTGAAAGGAGGATCTCCATGCTTGCTCTATGGTGGCCTGTCGTTCTGATCGTTGTGGCTGATGTGATATACCAGATCTGCGCAAAGAAGCTGTCGTCCGTCGCCTCTCCGCTCGCGGCACTGGGGGCGACGTACCTGGTGAGTGCCTTGACCTGCGTGCTGCTTTTCGAGGCGCTTTCTCCGGCGGGAGATCTCATGGCGGCGCTTGCCGCTGTGCCGTTTCCGGCGGCCATCGCAGGGGTCTCCATCGCAGGGCTGGAGGTGGGGACGATCTACATGTATCGTGCGGGCTGGCCGATGAATGTGGGATTTATCGTGTACACGGGGATCATTGTCGTGCTGCTGCTCTTCATCGGTTCTTGTATTTACACGGAACCGATGGGGCTTATGAAGCTCGCCGGGGTCGCACTCACCTGTCTGGGCATGTTTTGTATTGTAAGGTAAGGAGAAAATAGATGTTTTCGACTTGGTGGCCGCTTCTTCTCGTTGTCGCATCCAGTGTAGGATATCAGGTGGGGCTGAAGGAAGTCTCCGATATCGGGGATCCGATGGCTTCTCTCACGGTGACGTATCTTGCAGCGTCTGTCGTTTCCTTTGTGATCTACTTCTTTCAGTCTTTGGGGAAGGAGAGCTTCTTGCGCGGCGTACTTTCCGTGAATCTTTCTGCCATAGGGCTGGGACTGGCGATCGTCGGCATCGAGGTGGGGACGCTCTTCATGTACCGGGCCGGCTGGGCGGTGAATGTGGCTTTCGTCGTGGCGAACAGTCTCATCGTAGCGGCGCTGATGCTGACAGGATTTCTGCTCTACAAAGAGAAGCTGACTCTTCGCCAGCTCCTCGGGGTGGGGATTTCTCTTGCGGGAATCCTTTGCATCGTGATGGGATGAGATTTTGATCACTTGGGACTGACAATTCCTGCAGAATCCCGTATAAACAAGCCATCTTCATAACAAAAGCGAAGGCGCTGCCCACGGGCTCAGATGTCAGATGTCTGAAATCTGAGGTCTGAGAACTGAGATCTCCAAGTCTTCCAATTTTCCATCCCCGTTGACAAATGGGAGACACAGATTATAATAACTACAGGTGCAGAAACGCACTGCCTTTTAGCTGGCATCGCTTGCGCGGGCTGGACTGCAGAGCGCGTTCGCGCCTGTATTTTATTTGCGTCTTATATCTCACAGAGAACAAGAACGGAGGAACAGGTATGGAACAAAACAATCCCCATCAGAATCAGACTTTTATGAGCATTCGCGAGCTGACGATTTCCGGGCTGCTCGCAGGGATCACGATCTTTCTCGGACTGACAGGCTATGGATTCATCCCGCTCGTCGTGATGAATGCGACGATCCTGCACATCCCGACCATCATCGGGACGGTCGTCGCAGGGCCGAAGGTCGGCATTCTGGTCGGTTTCCTTTTCGGGCTCTTTTCTTTCATTCAGACACTGCGTGCGCCGAGCCTGATGATGCAGTTCGCACTGCAGTACAGTGTCATCGCCGATGCGTTCATCTGTATCGTGCCGCGGATCTGCATCCCGATCGTGGTGTGGCTTCTTTATAAGTACATTCCGGGAAATGCGCATCTGCGTGCCGGCATCTCCGCGGTGGGCGGGGCGATCACGAATACGGTGCTCTTCTTGGGGTCCTTCTTTCTGCTGGTCGGCGCACCATATGCCGCAGCGAAGGGGATCTCTGTCGAAGCGGTCGGTCTGATGATCATGGGGATCGTCACTGCCAATGGTATCCCGGAAGCTCTCGTCTCCGGTGTCATCGTGGTGCCGATCGTCATGGCACTCAAAAAAGCAGGATGGAAAATGAAATAAGAAAGCAAGCAAAAAGCCGGATGCATAGATTGTGCATCCGGCTTTTGAAATGGTTCGGGTTTAGCTCGCAAGGGTGGGCGACCTTTGAATGAGAAATTAGAAATGGTGGTGCGGCGCATCATATTTATAAAGCGCCGCGGAGTTTTGATAGCGCTTCGCGCCGTCGTCATTTCGAGCGTAGCCGAGAAATCTCTATTGCAGAACGCTCATTGCCTGATGTGAAACAGCACCAATACGTCGTTTCTCCTCAGTGCATACGTGCTGATTATTGCAGTGCAGTAAAGATCGAGGGCTACGCTCGGGATGACGCTACGGGGAAATTCTTAGTCCCCAGTCACTCCCAATCCCTAATCCCTAGCTACTAATCTCTAAACTACGCTTCTTCTTTCCCGCGCAGTCTTTCATCGCAGAGAGCGATGAGCTCTTTGGCATCTGCGTTTGCTTCTTTACAGAGAGTGCCGATGGTGGTTTTCATATCCTGCGGCATGGCGATGGATTTCTTCTGGAAGACGGGAAGGAGCTGCGGGTAAAGGGTGAGGATGGTCTCCATCGGTGTCTCTTCGGTGAGGAGAGGCTTCTTGTATTTATCCGCGATGAATTCGTTCATCTCACCGATGATCTCAAAGACGTCGATGCCGTGGCCCTGGGCAGCCTGCCAGAGGTTTTCATCGTAGGAGACGAAGCAGCCGACGCAGGACATACCGTATTCCATGAGGAAGGGCCCCATTTCCGGGTATACTTCGATGATCTGCATGATGTTGTTTTCCGGACGTACGAAGTCGCCTTCCTTGAGCGGCGGTACGTCGGGGGCGCCCCAGGAAGAGCCATAGTAGTCATTTCCGGCATCATTTCCCGGTGTGGTGTTTCCGAGGACGGTATCGCGGAAGGCTTCATAGCCCATGGCATCGATGAATTCTTCCAGAGACTGGTAGGACTCATGTTCCAGATAGTAGGTGCAGGCTTTCACCATGATAGAGAGGGCATCGGCAGGAAACTGTGCAAAGGCGAAGAAGGTCTTCTTGCCGGTGTAGATGTCCCAGCCGTCCGACATGCCGACCGCACGGATCGGGAGCGGGGAGACGATGGTGGCGGTCAGGATGCATGCCGGCCAGGTGCCGAAGGCGAGGAGACCGAGCTCCTTCAGCGCGCCTTCTACGTCATCCTTGGAAAGCCCGGAGATGATCGGGCGGGCTTTCGGATCGAGGATGTAGGTGCCGTCAAATTTCTCGGAGGCGCTCTTCATGCTCTTTTTCAGTTCGGCGCGGCCGTCCTGAATATCCGGGATGAAATCGATTTCAATGGAAAATGTCAAGTTATCTGCGGTCATGTAAACAAACTCCTTTCAAAGAGCATAGATTTTCTATACATTGGGATGCTACGCTGATGATATGCTCGTAAGCATACATATTCTGTGCTTTCACAATATCCTATTATAGCATAGAAGGAAATCGATGGGGAAGATGTTTTATTAGCGAGAAAGTTTTGGTACAATGGGGGAAGCGGTGACTGGTGGCTGGGAGACATGAGGCTCTCGTATCGTCATTTCGAGCGAAGCGAGAAATCTTCCTTGCAGACCGCTAAACGAAGGATGTGTGAAAGCAGAAATACGTAGCACCAAGGC
>OIXQ01000482.1_pt1 | contig 18532 bp, 31 predicted proteins | sample 1587791 | NCBI WGS metagenome assembly OIXQ01 (sample SAMN03283273) | human gut metagenome | biome: human-associated habitat; material: feces | host: Homo sapiens | place: Peru | collected 2012
CCGCCGATAGTCACGGTGCTGCCAAGCGGGATAATGTCCGGGTCTACTGCCACCGCCTCACCGATGTCCACCCACCGTCCGGAGGCCGTCAGCACCTGCCCCGCCTCGTTGCGGTTGATGTCCGAATAAGGTGTGCAGCACGCGCAGTAGCCGGTGATGTCGCAGACCAGCAGATTCTCCGGAGGCTTTGCGGCGGACAGCACCGCCGACTGCACCACAGCGGACAGGGGAGGGGGGACGTCCTCCGGCTCCTGTGCCTCCGGCAGCGTCAGCGCCCAAAGGACAATGCCGACAATAGCCAGCCCAAGCAGGATATTGAGGATCCAAAGCCGCCTGTTCCACCGCCGCGCCCAGCAGCGCTGGGAATACTCCCGCGCCCGTCTGTTCCGCTCTCTCATCGTCCCAGCGCCTCCACGCCCTTGACGATGGCCCAGCTCAGCCACGCCGCGCCGATAAACGCCAGCGCCCATGCAAACGCGCTCATTTCGCACCTCCACACTTCTTCTCGTTCGGCACGAGGCCGACAAACTCAAGCCCTCTTCCACGGGCGTAAATCTCGCCCATGATCGTCCCCAGTTTTACGGGGTCAGGGGGCGTGACCCAAATGATTTTGTACTCCGGCTTTTTACTCATTGCCTTTTCCTTTCTCCCGTGCTACAATAAGCACGGACACAATATCCTGTGGTGAGATTTGTCCCACCCGCCCCGCTCGATGCTGCAACATTGGGCGGGGCATTTTTTTACTGCCCGTCGCTGGATTCAAACAGCTCGTCCACCGTCACGCCGTACATCTTCGCCAACTTCTTGTGGTACTTCCGCAACGGTCGCCAGTCGCCAAGTTCCCAATGCGTTACGCAGGATAAGTCAACATTCAGTTTCTTTGCCACCTGTGCGCGGGTCAGTCCGGAGCGTTCTCGCAGCTCTCTCAATGTCAATGTTTGCGTCCTCCCTTCATTGTGAGTTATCATTGACTGCGGCGGGGAGATTTGCTATACTGCCATTAGCCCTCTGAGGCAATCTCGAGGAGGTGGTCCCCATGACCAACCTTTTGACTTTGCCCGTTCCAGACCAAAGAAACGGCGCGATGCGATAGGGCAAGGGGCAGAACCAGAACTGCCAAAGTGAGCGGCGCGTCCATAGAAGCGCAAGTCTGATTTTGCGTCAGGATGGCATTGCCGAGCCGATGGAAAGAAACCCATCAATTAGGACGGATGCAAAGCAACGTGTCCGATCATCCTGTGCAGTGCGTTCTGGTAAACAAATCTGGGGGAAAAGCATCCGTGAACAGACCACGGGTGCTTTTTCTTTTCCCCGCCGCAGTCAATACCCGCCGAAACCTCATGAATGTGAGAAATCACGCTTGACACGACCCGGAAAGCGTATTACAATGAAATCGCCAAAAGACATTGCAAAAGCCGCTTTTATGGGGGCTGGTTTTCGTGTACCCTTTTCCGGTGGGCTTAGGTATATGATACCTCACAGATGCGAAGTTTGCAATAGGTAAATTCAGTGTTTATTGAGTTTTGGCAAATCTAACAAATATAGGCAAGCGAATATGTCAATTATGCAAGAGCGTGTCCTTTCTCTTATCCCTCGCAAACCTGACGGGAAATATGTGCATGGCGCAAAGGCTGATTTTGCAAGGGAACTTGGGTTTAAGAGCGGAGCGATAGTAAGCGATTGGGAATCAGGGAAAAGCGATTCATATAAAAATTATCTTTACCAAATCTCGGCGCTGCATGGCGTATCCGTTGAATACCTCCGTGGCGAAACGGATGACCCGGGCATAAAAGAAGCCCTCGATCCGAAGACCGAGGGCGTAAAAAAAGCCCTCGCCACAGAGGGCGAGGACTATACGGAGTTGCAGAAGGCCGCTATTCAGTTTGTGTTGTCATTACCGCCGGAAAAGCTGGAGCGGTTTATAAAAATGGGTCGCGCCGCTTTTGAGGAAAACCAATGAAAGAAATCGTCATTTCATTCGGCTGCGCTGTTATTTCCGGCATTGTCGCATGGATCGTTGCAAAGCAAGCGGCAAAGGCAGAAATAAAAAAGCTGCAAACAATATGGGCGCACGAAAAGGAAACGGCCTGCGATGCCGATTTTGACAAAATGGTATCTACCGTTTCCCTTTACGCAAAATATCCGTCTCCGAATGGCTTCCATGACGCGACCGATGCCGTCGCCGTTTATCGGGCAAAGGCGACCGGGGAAATAGCGGTCGAGGTTGACAAACTCAGCGGATTGATAGAGCGGTTTACGCCAAATTGCGACGCGATCTTGAAGCAGCTAAATACCGTGATTGAGTGCAAGCGGAAAGCCGACGGTTAAAATGTGGCCTTGCCGTTTTCGCCCTCTTTCCAAAAAAGTTCAAGTTCGCCGGTAAACAGGTTTCGCGCCATTTGGTAAAGATTGGTCATTGCGGTCTCGAGATCCATGCCGTCACATTCCATGCCGACTTCGTACTCGGCACCTTTTTCTTTACTGATCGCCCAAATTTTCATTTTAGAGCCTCCATTATTTTTTGAAGTTGTTCGTCGGATAACTTTTGTATCAGGTCAAAGGCTTCTTCCAGCATCTTTTGATACTCTATTGTATCACTTTTCACGTCATTACACAACATTTTGTGTCCCTCCAAATAATTATAGTAACGGGGCTATATGTCGATTATTGCACTTTGTGCAGTCGAAAATATGAGAAAATGGAGAGTTGAGATGAAAAAGTTTTTGCTTATCGCGCTGTCTTCGGTTCTCGCGCTCGGCATGTTAACCGCCTGCGGGGAAACGAATCAGACCGAGCTAGAAAACGATCCGGTAACTCCACCCGATCTCGTTGGAGAGTGGAAGCAGACAAACAGCAATGCGGATGACACATGGCAGGCCGCTACCATTGCCGGAGATGCCATTGAGGTGTATTGGGTATCTGATAACGGAGAAACCAAAGCCCTCTATTGGGCCGGTTCTTTCGATGCCCCTACCACGGCGGATGAGCCGTACACCTGGGAATCGGAAAATGATAAAGATCAGACCGATACGGCAATTCTCGCCAGCGGCGATGACACAAAGACGTTTACCTATCAGGACGGCGTAATCAGTTACGAAGTGTCTGCTATGGGAGTTACGCAGACCGTAAAACTTGAGAAGCAATAAGTAACTAAAGGCACTGCCGCTCTCCGCAACAAACGGCAGTGCCTTTTTGCAGGCAGCGAGGAGCGGTCGCCGCTGCATGATTTGACCATACTCCGCGTTGCTTGACTACTTCAACGCCAAAACCTTGCAATAAAACAGCGTTTGGTGAGGATCGGTAAGCCCTCATCTTGCGACTTCGCGACGCCAAAATCGGAGAAATTAAGGTGATGCAAATGAACATTCAAGAGGTGTGTAGAATCCGCAAAGAAGAATTGAAACTGACCTATCAGGACATTTCCGACACTTCCGGCGTACCGTTGTCCACCGTGCAGAATTTCTTTTCCAAGTTTTCAAAGTCGCCGTCCATTTACACTGTCGCGCCGATCTGCAAGGCAATGGGCATATCTCTTGACGAGACGTTCGGAATTTCCGAACACCTGACGCCGACCGAGGAAACTTTGCAGGCGCGGAATGATGAGCTGGAACGCCATGTTGACGCAAAAGCAGACATGATCGAGATCATGCGGCGTGGAGTGCGTATCCGAAACGGCGTGATTGCTATAATGTTTTTCATCATCGTTCTTCTTGCTGCGTGGTGCGTGTACATTGATTTTCATTGTATAGATTACGGTTTTTGGAGGGGGATTTGATGAGAGCGGCATTGATGAGAGTGGCTTTGATAAGAGTGGCTTTGTATATCCGCGTCTCAAGCGAAGAACAGGCGCGGCATGGCCTGTCCCTGCAAGAGCAGCGGGACGCGCTGATGAGATATGCCAAAGAACACAAGATGACCGTGGTGGGCATATATGAGGACGCAGGAATATCCGCGCGAAAGCCGTATAAAAAGCGCCCTGCGCTCCTGCGACTGCTGGGCGATTGCAAAGACGGTCAGATAGACATGATTCTGTTTGTCAAGCTTGACCGCTGGTTTCGCAATGTCGCAGGGTATTACGATGTACAAACACAGCTCGACCAGTACGGCGTAACATGGCAAGCGACGGAAGAAGATTACGAAACACGGACTGCTTCAGGGCGTTTAAAAGTCAATATTATGTTGTCAGTCGCGCAAGACGAGGCCGACCGCACAAGCGAACGAATCAAATTTATCAACGATGGAAAACGGGCAAAAGGACAACCGGCAGGCTCAAAAGCGCCTTTAGGGTATGCCATCAAGGACAGGCAATACCAGATTGATAACGGCACAGCAGATGCGGCGCGAGATATGTTCGCGGCGTTTATCCGGCTAAAAAGCGTCCTTGCCGTAAAGCGATATATGCTTGACACATGGGGCATTGACCGGGCTTATAGCAAGTATGTAAACTATTTCCGCAACCGTCTTTACATCGGCGAGGTTTATGGCATCGAAAATGCTTGCCCCGCGTTGGTGAGCAAGCAAGACTTTGACCTTGTAAATGATATTATTCGCCAGCGGTCACAACGCTGTGCGGGAGTTGACACAGACCGCGTGTATCTGTTTTCCGGGATACTGCATTGTAAAGAATGCGGGAAAACGATGCAATCGGAAACCGTAAAGGAGACATATACATACTACCGATGCCGGACGCGGATGCTTGACAACTCCGCTTGCCCGCACACAAAAAGGATACGAGAGGACGTGTTGGAAGACTACCTACTACACGAGCTTGCTGGAATCGCAGAGCGGAACAATAGGTACTACAAAAAAGCCGAAAAAAAGCCCACGCAAAGCGCGGACTTAATACGTAAGAAAATGAGCAAACTAAAAACGCTATACCTAAACGATCTGATTGAGCTTGACGATTATAAAGCGGAATACGCGAGTTTGAAAAGGACGCTGGAAACCGTGGAGGAAAAGCCGGAGACAGACCTTGACGCTTTGAGGAACGGTCTTAGCGAATATGATACATACTCACGGGAAGAAAAAAAGGAATTCTGGACGCGCTTCATCAGGCGGATTGATGCAGACAACGATGGCGCGTTTTTTGTAACGCCGCGTTAGGCATATTTTACCTTCACGGACGCAAAGGGTAAGTATGCCTAAAAATCCCCCGCCGTAAATGACGGGGGATTTTTTACCTATCGAGTTTACGCATGACGCTGTTGTAGACGCGCTCGTTAACAACTTTCAAACTGTCCATCAGTTCGTCCATAACCGCCCATGCCACACTTGGCTCAACAGCTGATACGGCCCGCAGAAAGTCGCTGTCGCCGAAAACTTCAACCGGTGCAGAAGCGGCGGAATACAGCATTGGCGACATTCTGTCGTTAACGTCGTTTTGATGGTTAAGCACCGTATACAGCACGGCAAGGCGTTCATAGTTTGTCCAGCTGGACTCTTCGGTTTCTAACCGCGCTATCCACCTTTTGATCTCGGTCTCATCAATCATGGGGCGTTTACCCCCTTTCGTCCTCCAGCACGTCCATGCAGCGCTGAATGGCGCTTCGGATGGTGTCATCGTCTGCGCTATCCAGCATATCCTGCAACTGCCGTCTCATTCCGTCGCGTGCGCTGTCGCGGCTGTAATGACCCCGGACATAATGCTCATGGTTGGTAAAGAAGCAACAATAAATTAGATATGACAGTACCCCTGCTATTCCGTATAATTTGGGGAACACTCCATGTTTCTGCATTTACAGAAATTGAAAATCAAACACGGTCACGCTATAATATTTTTTGTTGATGTTATCTTCAAATCTTTTTTGTAACAAAACGTTACTTGCCTACTCTTATTGCTGAAAGGAGGTGTGCATAATTGAATACCCCTAATTTTAGTGACATATATACCTTATATTTTGAAGATGTATATAAATATCTGTTAGCTCTTTGCCACGATGAAGAACTTGCAGAAGAATTAGCGCAAGATACTTTTTTTAAGGCTATGAAAAGCTATGAGAACTTTCGAGGTGACTGTAAAATAACGACTTGGCTGTGCCAAATTGCGAAGCATTCATTTTTCTTGTATGAGAAGCACAGGAAAAGAAATATCGACCTTAATTCTGTAGAGAATGAAATAGTTGATACTAATTCCATAGAGATTTTGTTAGGACAAAGAGAGCAGGCGTTTGGAATACATAAACTGCTACACAATTTACCAGAGCCATATAAGGAAGTCTTTTCTTTACGGGTGTTAGGAGAATTAAGTTATCAGGATATAGCAAAACTTTTTGGTAAAACAGAAAGTTGGGCAAGAGTAACCTTTCATAGAGCTAAATTAAAAATCATTGAACAAGTAAAGGAGGAAAGTTATGAGTAAAATTTCATGCGACATCATTCAAGATATGTTGCCGCTGTATTATGATGAAGTTTGTTCAGCAGACAGCAGAAAAATGATTGAGGAGCATTTGCAGGAATGTGAAAAGTGTTCCAATATTTTTCAGAAGCTAAAAACAGAATGTGTGGTTGATACAAAGGAAAATGCTGAAAGCATACAAAGCAGTGTCATGGGGAAGATGGCACATTCATGGAAACGTTCACTATTAAGGTCATTTATCATAGGAATTGTAATAACGACTATCGTCCTTACAGCGATATTTGGAACATATTATGCCTTGTTTATAAGACAAAATAGCATGGTAAGCCCAGAGCAAATTTCAATCTCGGCATATTCACTGACCGATGAACAGATTACTTTTAGATTAGAACTACTTGACGGATACTGTGGAGGAACAATTAAGACTTACACAGACGAAAATAGAAACTTGTATATTTCTGTATTAAGAACGGTTATCAAAAAAGAATTATCCGATGGAGAAACCGAAATAATGAATTATGGGTTTAACCATGAAAAAAAGGACTACATTGCTGTATATTATGGAACACCTAATAATTGTGAGCTTATTTGGAAGAAAGGCGATTTATTACCTACTGCACCAAAAGATATTTTCGAGTAAAGCTGCATAAAATTTGAGGGTAGCTATCTTTGTGTGAGGTAGCTACTCTTTATACTTTAGAGCTTAAAAAACTGCAAATCATGTGTAACATTCTGTGATAGTGCTGCTCTTATGGGTGAAAGGAGGAAAACACTATACTATACTTATCAACTTGCAAAAAGAAAGGATTTAATATTATGATGAAACAGAAAAAAATAATTGTTCCTATTCTCACTCTTGCCGTAATGTTTTTGATGGTTGGTGGCGTATATGCTGTTTTTTCTTCAACTCAACCCGAAAAAAGCAAAGCTGAAAATGTTCGGGATACCACTGACCAAGACTATGAAAAAGGGCTTACGGAAGAACAAAAGGCATTTAATGAACTAATCAACAAACAGATTTACGAAGAAACTGCTAATAACTTAGAACAGTATGAGCAATACGGTTTAACCTATAATTCTGACGAAAACCAGCTGTTTTTTAATGGTAAGTCAGTCTGCTATTTTGCTGATAACCGGGCTGCCGATGGAACTTTTGAAGGAACTGAGGTACACTCTGCAAACGGTGATATTGGCATTATTACAGAAAGAGATAGAAACGGAAATATAACTGGTCTAAAACAGATGGAAATCCCAGAATTAACAGATTTTCTTGAAAAGTCGTGGAAAGAAAAATAATTTCTTTAGGTAAGTGATTAAAACACAAATAGCAAACCCAGCCGGAGCAGTCAACGGTCAAGATGAACGGGCTAAAGCCCGCCGTTGACAGCCCCGCCCGGTTTCGCAAATGGGTAATCAAGGGGCGACAGCAAAAAGTGCTGCCGCCCTTTGTCATCATAAAAAGCAACCATCAACCAGCCACAACTCTTTGCGGAGGGAAGGGGGGATTTCCTATGACTTGCACAGAAGAATACAAAGAGCATATCGAGTACACATTCCACGCTTTTTGTAAAATTGTTATCCGCAATGCCAGCTACACAGCGCTGCGGACATGGAGCAGGAAACACAAAAGAGAAATATCCCTTGACTACATCACAGATGAAAAGCACTATCCTTTAGGCACGACAGATGAATATTTCAAAGCCCCGGAGCCGGACGAGGAATACATCGTCCATCTTTGCGGCGATACCGTTATCCTAAGCAATGGGCTGCTGGTACAAGCCCTCTCCCGTCTGCCAGCGCAGAAGCAGGAAATGCTCTATCTGTCCTTTTTTAAGCGTATGCCGCAGCATGAAATCGGCAGACGGTACGGACGCAGCCGCAGTGCAGTGGGCTACCATATCCGAAAAGCCATACAGCAGCTTTACGAGGAAATGGAGGGACTGGCGCATGAGGAATAACGAGCTTCTCCCCTATGACACAATCGTACAGGCTACCAGCGGCGAGCCGGAAGCGGTCAACACCGTATTGCAGTATTATGGGCGGCGAATACGCTATGCTTCCCGTATCAGCGGACAAGCTGACAAGGAAGCCGAGGACTTCATCACGGAAACGCTGCTGAAAGCGTTATTTAAGTTTCGCTTTAGCCGAGTATCCCCGCCCGATACAACTGAATAACCGCCGCCCATTACAGCGGCACATACAAGCAGTAAATCTGAAAAAGGTTTGCTGCTTTTTTTGCGCCCATTTCTCCTAAAGTGTGCGGCATTGAAAAAAGTTTGCCGTTCCGTTTGGCAAAATTGCAAGTTGTCCGTAGTAGGACATAACAGGAGAAATTGAGCAAAAAGTACGCCGAGCCGGAGTGTGCTTTTCTTAGAGCAAGATTCTACCACGGTGCCAAAATTCGCTTATCGCTCCTTTTGCCCCGGTGGGAATCTTGTTGGGGAGTGCCTTCCCCAAACCCTGCTATGGCGGCTAAAGCCGCTTGAAAAATTCCCGCAAAGTCTTTTCGGATTATTTAAAAAACAGTTCCGCTGCACACCCCGTTTTTCTCCTATTAGTGAGAGGACACCACGCACAGAAAGGAGGTCAACCACCTATGAAACGATATAACACGCCCCACCGCAGCCGGGTAGTCAAGACCCGGCTGACCGATGAAGAATACGCCGACTTTACCGCCCGGCTTGCCCCTTATGGTATGAGCCAGTCCGAATTTATCCGGCAAGCCATTACACGGGCAACCATACGCCCCATTGTTACCGTGTCCCCGGTCAATGATGAACTGCTTGCCGCCATTGGGAAGCTGACCGCCGAATATGGCAGGATCGGCGGCAACCTCAATCAGATTGCCCGGTATCTGAACGAATACAGCGTACCATACAACGCCCTGTCCGGCGAAGTCCGAGCCGCCATTTCCGACCTTGCCGCCTTGAAGTTTGTAATCTTGCAGAAAGTAGGTGAAGCGGTTGGCAACATTCAAACATATCAGCTCTAAAAATGCCGACTACGGAGCAGCCGAGCAGTACCTTACTTTTGAGCATGACGAGTTTACCATGAAGCCCACCCTTGATGAAAACGGGCGGCTTGTTCCCCGTGAGGACTACCGCCTTGCCACGCTGAACTGCGGCGAAGAAGATTTTGCTGTTGCCTGTCTGCGCTCCAATCTTCGTTATGGCAAGAACCAAAAACGGGAAGATGTGAAATCCCACCACTATATCATCAGCTTTGACCCACGGGACGGAATGGACAACGGTCTGACCGTTGATAAAGCCCAAGCATTAGGCGAGGAATTTTGCAAAGAGCATTTCCCCGGACACCAAGCCATTGTCTGCACCCACCCGGACGGGCATAACCATTCCGGCAACATTCATGTGCATATCGTCATAAACAGCTTGCGGATTGAAGCCGTCCCGCTTCTGCCCTACATGGACAGACCAGCGGACACCAAATGCGGCATGAAGCACCGCTGCACAGACGCAGCTATGGAATATTTCAAGTCCGAAGTCATGGAACTATGCCACCGGGAAAATCTGTATCAGATTGACCTCTTGCATGGCAGTAAGAACCGAGTGACCGAGCGTGAATACTGGGCGCAGAAGAAAGGGCAGCTTGCCCTTGATAAAGCCAATGCCCCGATGATAGCGGACGGTATCACGCCCCGGCAGACGAAGTTTGAAACGGACAAGCAGCGGCTACGGCAGACCATACGGAAAGCCCTTGACCGGGCGGGCAGCTTTGACGAGTTTGCCGCATTACTTCTCCAGGAAGGTGTAACCGTTAAGGAAAGCCGGGGGCGGCTTAGTTATCTTACCCCGGACAGGACGAAGCCCATTACCGCCCGTAAGCTGGGGGACGATTTTGACCGTACCGCCGTCCTTGCCCTTTTGGAGCAGAACGCCCGCAGAGCCGCCGAACAGACCGCAGCCATACCCGAATACCCCGACACCCAAAAGGAACGCTTGCGAGAGGAAAAAACCGCAAAAACCGCCCCGGCAGACAACACCTTGCAGCGCATGGTTGACCGGGAAGCGAAACGAGCCGAGGGCAAGGGCGTGGGCTATGACCGTTGGGCTTCCCTGCACAATCTCAAACAGATGGCGGCTACCCACAACTTTCTCATGGAAAACGAACTACTTGACCTTGACAAGCTGGACGCAGCCGTGGAGAGCAGCCGGAAAGCCCTTTCGGAAGCAAGAGAAAGTCTGCGGGACATTGAGCAGACCATTTCCGACAAGAAAAATCTGCGAAAGGTTGTCAGCGATTACCGCCACACCCGCCCCACCATTGAGGAACACAAGAAGCTGAAAGGCAAGAAAGCAGAAACCTACTACCGGGCAAATGAAGCGGATTTTATCATCTATGAAGCCGCCCTGCGCCAGCTAAAGGTGCTTGCACCGGGGAAGAAGCTGCCAGCCATTTCAAAGCTGAATACAGAGATTGAAACCCTCATTTCCGAGAAAAACGCAGCTTACAACACCTACCGCACCGCCAAAGCCGAGCATGAGCAGCTTGCCACCGCCAAGCGGAACGCCGAGCAGATACTACACGGCACACCGAGCCGTCAGAAAAAGCACGAACAGGAGCGTTAAAAACCGCCCCGAAATGATACCGAAACCATACAAAAGGCTGGGGGTATAGCTTACCCTACCCGCAACACACCCACCCTTGCAAACGGGGCTTACAGGGCAGATTTTTCCCGAAAATGACACCGGGAACATACAGATTTTGCCCCTGTCCCCTCATACCCGACCAAACCGAAGAAAGGAGCGTTTTTTCATGCCGAGAATGAGCAAGAAGCGGCGGCTGGAATGGGCGTTCTTCCTCAATGAGCGAAACCGCATTACTTTCAATGCCCTTTGCCGGGGCTGTACCCATGACTGCAAGCAGAGTTTTAGGGCTATCGTGGTACTCTGCCCCCGGTATTACTCAAAGAGATGGAAAGCCCGCCCCACAGATAAGGAGAACCAAGATTATGTCAGATAACCGCAAATATTATTACCTCAAACTGAAAGAAAGCTATTTTGACGATGACGCTATCGTGCTGCTGGAAAGTATGCAGGACGGTATGCTGTATTCCAATATCCTCTTGAAGCTGTACTTAAAATCGCTGAAATATGGCGGGACTTTGCAGCTTGACGAGAATATCCCTTACACCGCCCAAATGATAGCCACCATTACCCGCCAGCAGGTCGGCACAGTCGAAAGGGCTTTGCAAATCTTTATGAAGCTGGGGCTTGTCGAACCGCTGGACAACGGGGCTTTGTATATGAGCAATATCGAGCTTTTCATCGGTCAGTCCTCTACCGAGGGGGAGCGCAAGCGCAGGGCAAGAATGAAGATTTCAGAGCAAAAACGACTTAGTGGACAAGTGTCCGAACCAAAAGCGGACATTTGTCCACCAGAGATAGAGATAAAGAAAGAGATAGATATAGAGATAGAAAAAGAGAGAGAGTCAGAACCGGGACAAGCCGCCCCCGCAGCTTACGGCAGATATGAAAATGTGATTTTGACAGATACGGAACTTTCCGAACTGCAAGCAGAACTGCCCGACAAGTGGGAGTATTATATTGACCGTCTATCCGGCTATATCGCTTCCACTGGGAGGAAATACAAGAACCATGCAGCCACTATCCGCAGATGGGCGGCTGACGATACCGCTAAAGCTGCCCCGAAAAGAGGCATACCCGATTACAGCTACAAGGAGGGAGAAAGTCTATGAAACCAGCTTTTGAAGATATGAATTTACAGATACCAGCAGCCACCGCCGAGCCAGAGGACTACACAGGTGAGGACGGTCTGCTCTACTGCGGCAAGTGCCGGACACCGAAAGAAGCCTATTTCCCGGCTGATAAGGTTGCCCTGTTCGGGCGTGACCGACACCCGGCAGAATGTGACTGCCAGCGGGCGCAGCGCATGGAGCGTGAAGCCGCCGAAGAGCAACGAAAGCACCGGGACAAGGTGGAAGAACTGAAACGCCGGGGCTTTACCGACCCGGCTATGCGGGAATGGACTTTTGCCAATGACAACGGCAGAAACCCGCAGATGAAAACCGCCCGTTTCTATGTGGAGCATTGGGAGGACATGAAAGCCGGGAACATCGGCTATCTGCTCTGGGGCAGCGTCGGCACAGGCAAAAGCTACCTTGCCGGATGTATCGCAAACGCCCTCATGGAGAAAGAAATTTCCGTCCGCATGACGAACTTTGCCATTATCCTGGGTGACCTTGCAGCCACCTTTGAGGGCAAGAACGAATATATTTCCAACCTCTGCCGCTATCCGCTGCTTATCCTTGATGATTTTGGAATGGAGCGTGGCACAGAGTACGGATTGGAGCAAGTCTACAATGTGATTGACAGTCGTTACCGAAGCGGCAAGCCGCTGATCGTCACGACCAACCTCACGCTTACCGAGTTACAGAACCCGCAGGACACACCCCACGCCCGGATTTATGACCGACTGCTTGAAATGTGCGCCCCGGTCTGCTTCTCCGGCGAGAACTTCCGCAGGGAAAGCGCACAAAACAAGCTAAACCGCTTAAAGCAACTGATGAACGATTGAAAGGAGTTCGCCTATGACCGATAAAAAAGAGCATATCAGACACAGCATGAAAAGCACCGCACCCGCCGACTGCGTGACGGAAATCCGCATAGGGAACTCTGTTCTTGTGGTGTCCGGCTTTTTCAAGCAGAGTGCCACAGAAACCGCAGCCGACAAAATGGCTAAGGTGCTGGAAGCGGAAGCTGCTACACAAAAATCGGCAATATGACGGGCTGTAAAGAAGCGCTTTTTACACTTTGCCGCTATACACGCCGCCCCGCTGTATGGTACAATCGAAGTACGGAATAGTGGGGCTGGCTGTCAGAAACGGAGGAAACCATGTTAAGACAGACAACCCAAAACCTTATTACCGCCCTTTATCCGAGATTATCCCATGAAGATGAACTGCAAGGGGAAAGCAACTCTATCTCCAACCAAAAGCGCATTTTGGAAACCTACGCCAAGCAGAACGGTTTTACCAACCTTTGCTGGTACACGGACGACGGTTATAGTGGTGCGAACTTCCAAAGACCCGGATTTCAAGCCATGCTTGCAGACATTGAAGCCGGGAAAGTTGGCACAGTCATCGTCAAGGATATGTCACGTTTAGGGCGAAATTATCTCCAAGTGGGAATGTACACAGAAATGCTTTTCCCACAGAAAGGCGTCCGCTTTATCGCTATCAATGACGGAGTGGACAGCGCAATGGGCGACAACGATTTTACCCCGCTGCGTAATCTTTTCAACGAATGGATGGTGAGAGATACGAGCAAAAAAATCAAGGCAGTTAAGAAAGCAAAAGGTCTAAGCGGCAAGCCTGTTACCAGCAAGCCCGTGTACGGCTACCTCATGGACGATGACGAGAATTTCATCATTGACGAGGAAGCCGCCCCGGTAGTCAAGCAGATTTATCAGCTCTGCCTTGCCGGAAACGGGCCTACCAAGATAGCCCGTATGCTGACCGAGCAGCAAATCCCCACGCCGGGGACGCTGGAATACCAGCGCACAGGCAGCACACGCCGCTACCACCCCGGCTATGAATGTAAGTGGGCGACCAATACTGTTGTTCATCTTCTGGAAAACCGGGAGTACACAGGCTGTCTTGTGAATTTCAAGACGGAAAAACCGTCCTACAAGATGAAGCACAGCGTAGACAATCCCATTGAGAAACAGGCGATTTTCGAGAACCACCATGAGCCAATCATCGACTTGCAGACATGGGAACGGGTGCAGGAGTTACGCAAGCAGCGCAAACGCCCCAACCGCTATGATAATGTGGGCTTGTTCTCCGGTATGCTGTTCTGCGCTGACTGCGGTCATGTGATGTACCAACAGCGGTATCAGACCGACAAGAGAAAGCAGGATTGCTACATCTGCGGCAGCTATAAGAAGCGCACCGCCGACTGTACGGCGCACTTCATCCGCACCGACCTTTTGACGGCGGGTGTGCTGGACAATCTGCGGAAAGTGACCGCCTATGCACAGAAGCACGAAGCCCGGTTCGTGAAGCTGCTTATCCAGCAGAATGAAATGGGCGGCAAGCGGAAACAGGCGGCAGCCACGAAGCAGCTTGAACAGGCACAGAGCCGCATTGCAGAACTTTCCCGCTACATCAAGCGTCTGTATGAGGACAATGTAAACGGGAAAATCAGTGATGAGCGTTTCATGGAAATGTCCGCAGACTACGAAGCCGAGCAGCGGGAGCTGAAAGAGAAAGCCGCCGCATTGCAGGGCGAACTGGACAAGGCACAGGAAGCCACGGTAAATGCTGAAAAGTTTATGAACGTTGTCCGCAAGTACCTTTCTATCGAGGAACTGACCCATACCCTCTTGCGTGAAATGGTGGAGAAAATCGTCGTCTATGAATGTGAGTATGACGAGAACGAAGTACGCCGCCAGCGCATTGATATTTATTACAGCTTTGTCGGCAAGATTGACTTGCCCGAAGAATAAGCCCGACCTATCCGACACCCTGCGCAAGTGCCGGATAGGAACGGCAAAATTTTTTACACTTCCATTACTTCTTTATCACACATAAGCAAATGCTTTCGGCTTCTTGCGTAGGAGCTACCACCTCCGTACTCATCGTGTGGATACCGACGCGGCTGATACCCAGCTCTGGAATAGCCGCCATCTTCCATTGCCTCAATTTTATCCAGATTTTTGATGGTGCTTGCCAGTTTGTGCGCGATATCCAGATCACCTGCTCCAAGCTCACCCTTTCTGGCAATTTCGTCCAGCTCATCGCAAAGCATATCGCGCAGCTCATACATAGATTTCATGCTCATGCTTTACCTCCTTTCAGCAGACGCGCTCCACGATCATGTTGCTATTGGCAAAGCTGATCGCCTGAGCGCTGGTGTTCTCCATCGCTACCGTTACGCAGCAGCCCTTCGGCACGTCCACGTTGGCAGCGACGAAGATATTGAAATAGTTCTCCACGGCGGCGGGCGTTACCGTTGCCACGGCGCTGGTCAGCGGCTCTCCGTTGATAGCCAGCGCAGCGGAGATTGCGCCCACCGTGCCGCCGGTGGGGATGGCAATGTTTCCGCCGAAAGACACGCGGAACCGTGCCTTACACTGGTTGGTCAGGCCGCGCAGGAACACCTGCCCGCTGCCCTCGCGGTGTACGATGCAGGACTTGCCCGCAACGGCAGTTTCCGTCAGCGGCACATTCTGTCCGGCAGGAACAGAAACGATGTTTGTATTGGTATACTCAGCCAAAATACTCACTCCTTTCAAAAATGCAGACGGCGGAGCTATTGCCCCGCCGCCTTTCAATATCAGCCCGGAGCTGAACAATTTCCGTTTTGGAAATAGATTTCTATGCAGTTGTCAGCAACCGGAGCAGCCGGTGTAGCTGCCAGCCCACGGATTGCAAGACTGGTAACTGGGGATGGGCGTAGGCCGCAGCTGGGAGATCAGGTAGTTGTTCTGCGCAGCCTGAGACGCGGCCAGACGCAGCTCCTGATTTGCGCTCTCCAGATCGCGCATCTTGGAGTTGGTCAGGAAGTCCAGGATGGCGCGGCTGTTGGCGTTCTGGTTCTCCACGATGTCGCGGGTGGCGTTCTGCACGGTGTTCCGCGTGTCACACGCCTGCGTCGCCATGTCATAGCGCACCTGCGCGATGGCGGATCTGTTCTCGCAGCAGCAGTTTGCCGCCTGCATCTGCATAGCGCTGAGCTGCTGCATCAGTGCGGCCTGCTGGTTGGCACGAGACAGCTCGGCATTGCCGAATCCGGTCAACAGCGTGTTGTTTACAGCATAGAAGCCGTCGCACAGCCCGCCGTTGATAAGATCCATCTTGCGCTCGATATTGGAGAAGTCGGAGGCCAGCACATAGCCGTCCACCACGCCGCCGGAATTGCCGCTGTTGCCCCATCCATTGCCGCCCCAGCCGCAGAACGCGAACAGGAACAGGATGATAAGGAACCACGCGCCGTCACCGCCAAAGCCAAAGCCGTTACCGCTGCCATTGGCAGGGGTCACAGGCATGGTCATAGTGGGCATACCCTCAGAAAGAGACATAGTATCACTCCTTTTTATTGATGTAATTTATCTAAATCGCGGCCACGATCAAGAAACAAGTTATGTTTCGTCTTATGTTTCGTCTTATGTTTTTGCTAAGACTTTGCTTATTCCATCAGACTTTGAAACTGCTTCGCCATCTGCTGGAGCTGGTTCAACTGCTGCTGCGTGAGCTTGCCGCTCTGCAAAAGCTTTTCGACCTCCGCTTTAGGGTCGCCCTGGAAATTCGCCTTGAACTGCTTAAACTGCTGCACCATCTGCATAAAGCCGTTGCCGCCGCCCATTGCACCGAAAAACGGATTATTCATCGCTCTTTTCCTCCTTGCGCTTCTTGCCCTTCATTTCGCTCACAAGCGCCGCCAGCGCGTCAAACTCTTTACGGGTCACATATTCCGCAGCGGGCGCTTTCTGCGCGTCAGGCGCGCTTGCAAGCCGCTCCACGAGGTCATACACCTTGAGCGTCGGCTTGCCGCTTGCATCGGCCTGTTTCAGATACACCGTGGGCGCCGTCGAATCCCACAGCGCCACCGCCGCATTGGGCGCGACCATCCAGCTTCTTGCCTCCTGTTCGCCGGATACCCACTGCACGCCGCTCTGCGGCAGGGGATTTTGCGGCATCGGAGGAATGGCCTGCATCTGCTGCTGCCTCAGCTGGGCGAGGTTGTCCTGCATCGGCGGCATATAAGGGTTTCCGTAGTAGGGGTAGTTCATGCTTCATCCGTCCTTTCCCAATAATACAAAACTGTTTCGTTGCTGCTGTCCCAGCTGTCATATAAAACACCATCTTGTACACACACGACATGACCGGAGAGCGCGAGAATATACGTTCCAAATGGGTGCTCATCGGCAAAACGGCCAACTGTGTAACAATCAGGACAGGTATCCGGCACGATGTACCGTCGGAAACCTACCGACCGAAGATAAGCGCCCCAGCAGGAGTTAGCCGACGGCATATCCCCGTCAAGATATCCCTGTACGCAAAGCCGGAGGTACGTCTCACCCCAGTCCTTGCCAGTTGCTTTTGATATGGCTCTGACGGTACAGTCGCCTACGTTTTTACCTCGTGGGTTTTCATTGTAGTAACTATACATATTCGCGCCTATCGTCGTGGAAAAGCTCCACGATGCGCACAAGGAAAAGCAATCCAGCAAAGTCCGCTCCGTATTGGTCGCATATATCCCGCGCCATATCCGCCGTATACCCGCACGTCAACAGCCGCTCCATTACACTCATTTCGACACCCCCTGTATATCTCACAACATACAACAAAAAAGGCCCAACAAAGAGCCTGAAAAAGGTCTTTGTTGGGTCTTCTATTTATGGGTTTTTGATATGGTCGGCAATCTTTTGGTAACCGTTGCGGCGGCACTTCTTGACATACTCGACCGACGAAAACAGCCTGTTTGCCACCTGCTGGCGGGATTGTTGCTTAACGTCGCACGCGATGATGCAAAACGCCTCGTCTCCCGGAAGCTCAAGCGCGGCAACGTAATCAATGGCGCGTTGCGGGGACATACTGCGCAGTCTTGCGCGGATGTCTCGGTAAGTTGTATTCATGGCGATCATATTCGCCGTGGACTTGCGGAGCTTTGGTGGAAGCAGGGGTCGGCGCATCGTTATCCCTGTTTCGTCCAGAGTTTTGGATCCGTAAATGTGTCGCTCTCTTCACATAGAAAAAACGATTTTCTTACTGTCCCAGCAGCTTGCCCCAAGTCCCCTTTCCGGCGATGCCGTCAGCGCCGAGACCGTACTTGGTCTGGAACTTCTTCAGCGCCGTCTCCGTGCCGCTGCCGAAGTCACCGTCCGCGCCGGCCGCGCCGCAGGAGAACCCGTAGGCGATCAGCGCCGCTTGCAGGGTCTTCACGTCCGCTCCCGCCATGCCGCGCTTGAGCATCCGTACCTGCATGGGCAGCGTCGTGTCCTTCTCCGAAGGCACCGGCACCGGCACGTTGGCGCTCTCCACAAAGGGCACGCCCAGCGCATTGCACAGGCCCTTGGCGATGGTCTCGCCGATCAAGGTGGTGTTGTCGATGATCCACTGCGCAACACTGGGCACATCGTGGAAGTCCACCTCGATATACACCGTCGTGGCGGCAGGGTGCTTCACCTCGTACA
>OIXQ01000484.1_pt1 | contig 18465 bp, 14 predicted proteins | sample 1587791 | NCBI WGS metagenome assembly OIXQ01 (sample SAMN03283273) | human gut metagenome | biome: human-associated habitat; material: feces | host: Homo sapiens | place: Peru | collected 2012
GTGCGAAATCTATGTTTTTTATGAGATTTCGCACACCTATCGCCACTTTTTGCTATTTTTTTGATGATTTGATGAGATTACACCTTATTATATATAGGAGTTATTTTTGTTACATTCTATCCGAATCTAGTCTTTCAGACAGCCAATAGGCACAACATATACTCCGTCTTCTCTGCGATAAGCAAAACTTCCTACGGCGGTAAGTATCATCAGGAAAGAAGGCGATTTCATTTTTGTGGTATCTATCTTTTGCGATAGCTTTTGGAGATTGGCAGCTCCTTCTTCGATTAATTTGTCACCGCCAATTTTGATTTCTATCAATCCATAATCACCATTTCTTAAATGCACAACTGTGTCGCATTCCAGACCAGTTTTGTCTCGATAATGATATACATTGCCATCCAGTGCCTGAGCAAATACACGTAAGTCTCTGACACATAATGTCTCAAAAAATAGACCTAGTGTATTTAGGTCGTTCATGAGATCATTAGGTCCTATACTAAGCGCAGCTGTAGCGATAGAAGGATCTACAAAATATCTTGTATCTGTTGTTCTGATGGAAGTCTTCGAACGTAAGTTTGGATTCCATGCAGGCATATCTTCTATGACAAATATTTTGCGCAAAGCATCAAGGTAAGAACTTACAGTCTTCTCGTCAAGTGCAGATTGGTCGTTTGCCAACATATCATTTCTGATTTCAGCCAATGACGTCTGTGTGCCTTGACTTCTTGCATACGATTTCATCAAGCGTTTTACCCTTTCAGGGTTTCTTTCCACTCCATCTACTCGTTGGATGTCTGCATTTACTACGGCATCATAATAATCTATGGCCTGGTCAAGTGCAATTTCTTCATCATCGTCCAATAATGCTGCTTGTGGCCAACCTCCTCGACAAATGAGATATGAGATTCTTTGTAGGTCGTTGTTGTTTTCTGCAGCAATGGATTTTGGAGAGGTGAATAGCTCTTTTAGGGAAATTGTTCCATTGGAATCTCCAGATTCCCACAATGACATAGGGCGCATAAGTAATCGGGCAATTCTACCCGTTCCTGTATGGTGGAGTTCTTCTAACTTGGCTGGTACTGCTGATCCTGTAAGGATGAATTGTCCCATCCCATGGCGATGATCAACCTCAAAGCGAACCATATCCCACAATTTTGGAGTTTGTTGCCATTCATCAATCAATCGTGGCGTCTCTCCCTCTAATATTACTTTTGGGGTACTATCAACAAAGATTCGATATTGGTCTCTTCGGGCTGAGTCTGACATATAGATCACACTCTTAGCCTGCTGCTCACCTGTGGATGTTTTTCCACACCATTTTGCACCTTCAATAAGTACGGCTCCTTTTCCTCTCAGCTTTCTGCTGAGTAGTTTGTCTATAACTCTTGGCTTATAATCGTTTATACTCATATCTTATGATTTTATTTTGGTGCAAAGATAAGCTTTTTTTTCCAAATTCCGTAATTTGGCCGAATATTTTTCCCGAATTTGGTATTATTTAACTCCCGAATTTGGCTGATTATTTTTCCCGAATTTGGCCATTTTAAATTCCGGAATTTGGCCGGATACAAAAAATGTCCTCATCTGAAAGGGGGTATCAGATGGGGACAGTTTCAGTTATGTTTTACTACATTGCAACTATATTTCTGCTACATTACAGTTATGTTACAGTCTAAATCCTAAGCCGATGGTCATCGGGTAGCACTCGGGAGCCTTGGTTTTCTTGAGCAGCGGGGTTACTCCGGCACGGGCATAGAGCATCACTCCTGAGTAGCCGGCACGGGCTTCGAGGTTCAGGCCGATAGGGTTGAGGTTGATATCGCCCGTTTCGGTATGCTTGTGCTTTCCGATGAAGTAGCGGGAATGCTCGTGCCAGCGGTATTCTACCGATGGACCTAACGCCAGGAATGCATCATGGCATCCTATGCGCTTCTGCCACTCCAGCATGATAGGCAGGCGGAGCACATTGTAGCTGATATAGCTTTTCTTCAGCGTTTCGCCATCTATCGGAGTCATTGCCGATACCCCGTTTTCGGTGCTTAATACATAATTGTCCTTGAAATGGTGGTGTACCTGTCCGATGGAGAGAGAGGAGGTGAGCGCCATTTCGTTGGAAAGGCGGAAGCAGAGACTGGTGAGGGTGATGCCCCATTCCCACGACTTGGAGTCGCGACTGTGCATCTCGTTGTTGCCTCCCATGCTTCCCCTGCTGCCTGGCAACTGGCTGCAGCCGAAGAAGAAGGTTGGATAATGACTCTCCAGACTGCGCTTGCGCTTGCTCAAGGTCTGAGGGATGAAAGGCGAGGTGACAAATACCTTTTCTACTTCCTGACCATCTACGAATTGGGTCTCTGAAATCTTGGTCATCTCGTTGCCGTTCATCTTATATATCTTCACAGAAGTCTGTTCGCCATCCTGCTTGATGACGATGTTCTGGTCGTTCACTCTGATTGTGGTGTCGTTAGCCTCTACAGAGGCTGGTGCACAGTTGCTGTTGGTTTCAGCAAGGGCGAAGGCTGGCATCATGGCAGCCATCATCATTACGTTTTTGATATTCATAATACTATATTTTATGTTGTTTCTTATTCTTATTGAGAAGATTCCAGAAGGAAAATGTTAATTCTATCTTCTGGAATAGCAGAGTTGCATGATGTCTTCGGGCGACAGATTGCCTTCTATATAAATCACGGTTCCCTTGCTTTCACTCGGGTTACTGAAGAGGATGAAGCGGTTGTCGCCATTGCTCAAGGGTGCCATCATGTAATAGCCGCTCACCATCTTGCCATTCTCCACCACCTCTCTGATTTTCTTTGCAGCCTTGCGGTCGGACTTCAGATAGTGGGCTATTTCCGTGGCGTGGTTCTTATATACCAGGCTCTTGTATATCTTGAGCCTGTAACCTTTGAGTTGCGTATTCTTCATCGTAACCATCTTGCATCCCTTGGCATGCCCGAAGCGTTGGAATATGCTTTTTACGTACAGCCCCTCCTGAGCATTAGCCGAAATCGAGGCTACCACGATAAGAAGCAGTCCGATGAAGAAGCGTTTTATCAAGTTGCATCGTTTCATATTCTATACCTTATTATATATATTATACTTTATAGTTTGATTTATTGTTTCATCATATCCAGGGCGCTGAATGGATCTTCGGAATCTGGCGAAACTTCTTCCAGGGCATCCAGAGCTTCGTGGTGAACGAACTCCTGGTCGGTATAAACCTTTCCATCGATAACCGCATAACATTCAGGCTGAGGCTGAGTCAACTTCTGGAAGCCCATAAGCATGAATGCGATGATAGCGGCTGCTGCTACAGAAGTGCCGAAATATTTGAGCCATCTGCTGCGAGAAGCTTCCTTCTTTGGAAAAACATTCTCTTCCTTTTCTTCTTTCTTTGTGATATTCTTTTCTTCATCTTCTAGAATATCCTCCTTTTCGATATTCGCCTCCTTCTCTTCTTCTTTTAGAATTTGAGAAAGATTCATCTGTTCGAATCCGATATAGCTGAAGAGGGCGCGATAGGATTCCCATTCTTCCGGAATATCATTACCATGCTCTTCGAAATATTTTCTGAGCGTTGCCTCTTCTTCATTAGAAGTGGCACCATCCATATACTTGTCGAGCAAGTTCTGTATCGTCTTGAATTCATCGATATTCTTGAATTCATCGATTCTTTTTATTTCATCGTTCATATTCTTTCCTCCTTCTTTATTTTGTTCTGTTTTGTTTCACGATATTCATATAAGTCTCTCTGATTTTGAGTCGGGCTCTGGAGAGATTCTTGCGGAGATTATCGGCTGTGCATCCCGTTATCTGCATGATTTCATCGGCTGTATAGCCTTCTATCTCCTTCATGCGGAATATCTGCTGCTGCAAGGGCGGAAGCTGTGCCACTATCTGCTTGATGAGGTTTACCTCGTCCCGTTGCTCTGCCCGCCGGTCTTCTATGGGTACTTCCATCACCTTGTCGGTGGTGAAGTTCCGCTCCTCATGTCGGCACTGGTCATAAAACTTGTTGCGCATGATGGTGATGGCGAGCGCCTTGAGGTTATCTTCTGCCTTGATGTTCTGGCGCATGTCCCACAGCCTGAGCATGACTTCCTGCACGAGGTCTTCGGCATTGTCGTCACTCTCAGTCAACCTTAGCGCATACGCTTTCAAGTCGCTGCGCATCGGTAGGATGATATGGTTGAATTCTTCTGTTCTCATAACCTTTACATACTATAGACGTATGAAATTATAAAATCGGACTTCAAAAATGTTTTTTTCTAAAAAATGCTTTCTTTTTCAAAGAAAAATATTATTTTTGCAAACGTAAACATAAAATTTTGCAATCGAAAACTTAAAAAACTGAATGGCTTATGGCATCTGTAGTTTCTATTATTCCCATCGTGTTGCTGTTCATCCTGATGCTCGGCTTCAAGATGGCAGGTCATAAGAGTGCCTTGCTGACGCTCATAGTTACCGTGTTGCTCGCTCTTTTCGCTGCATCGCCGTTAGGTATGATTGCCCCGGCACATGCAGAGGATAGTGTTATTGCCCTGACTGGATGGGCGGTGTTGGAAGGTGTCTTGAAGGCGGTGTTCCCGATTCTCATCATCATCCTGATGGCTATTTATAGCTATAATATCCTTGTGGAAAGCAAGCAGATTGAGGTGATCAAGAAACAGTTTACATCGATTACCGATGATAAGGGACTGCTCGTGCTGCTCCTCGTATGGGGCTTCGGCGGACTGCTCGAAGGTATGGCGGGTTTCGGAACGGCGGTAGCGATACCTGCCGCCATCCTCATCGGACTCGGATTCAAACCGATGTTCTCGGCTCTGGTGTCCTTGATAGGTAACACCGTGGCTACGGGATTTGGTGCCGTGGGCGTACCGGTTACTACGCTCTGTAACGAGGTGGCTGAAAGCGGATCGGCTTCGGCGGCTCAGATTTGCGAGACTTCGGCATTCGCCATCATCCAGTTGTCACCTCTCTTTATCATCCTTCCTTTCATCATCCTGACGCTTACCGATAAGCACAATCTTATCAAGAATCTCATCATCGCCCTCTGGGTGGGCGGAATTTCCGTGGTTGTGCAGTTTATCTGTGGCTATTATCTGGGTTCGGAGACTCCAGCCATCATCGGTTCGTTGGCTGCCATTATTGCCATCATCGCATATGCCAAGGTATTTGCCAGAAAGAGTAAGGTGCAGGATAAGGAAACCTTTACGCTTGGAGAGAGTCTGAAGGCATGGAGCGTTTACCTCTTTATATTGATATTCATCCTGGTTTCTGGAGCACTCTGTCCTCCGGTCAATGCTTTCCTCAAGAGTCATCTGGTGAGTGCGGTTCATCTGCCTGTACTCGACAGTACCTTTAAGTTTGGCTGGATTTCCAATGCGGGCTTGATGCTCTTCCTGGGTGCTACGATCGGTGGATTGATACAAGGGTTGAGCCTCAAGAGACTGATGGTGATTCTTGCCCGTACCACGGTGAATCTGCGCAAGACGGTGGTGACTATCTGTTCGCTGATAGCCCTGGCGAGTGTGATGAACTATTCGGGAATGATTACTTCCATCGCTTCCGGACTGGTAGCTGTGACGGGTGATTCCTATCCTTTGGTTGCTCCGATGATTGGTGCCATCGGAACTTTCGTAACGGGTTCTGATACCTCTTCGAATATTCTCTTTGCCAAGCTCCAGGCTCATGTTGCCAACCAGTTGGGCATGACGGGACAGAGTACATTCTTCGGTATGGAGGGCGGTCAGGAGAACTGGCTGGTTGCCGCCAATACCACGGGAGCTACGGGTGGCAAGATGATCAGTCCGCAGAGCATCGCCATCGCTACTGCAGCCTGCGATATGGAGGGAAAGGATGGAGAGATTCTCCGTTCGGCTATTCCATACGCCCTGTTGTATATCGTATTGGGCGGACTGATGGTTTACTTCGGTTGCTGATTTTCTTTTCTGATATAAAAAACTGTCCTCATCTGTTATCTCAGATGGGGACAGTTTCCGTTTTATAAATTGACATTAAAACCTTAAATCATTTAAGCTTTCAATCTTTTAAGCATGTCTCTTCTCGTAGGCGAGACTGTGGTCGTGACGGTCGATATCATGCTTTGACTTACTCTTCACCACGAGCCATACACCCGAGAAAACGAGCAGGGCTGCTATCGCCTGCATACCCTTGAACACGGCGAGACCCACGATGACACTCACGCTCACCGATACCAATGGCTGCACATAATTATATACACTCACCACGGTAGGGCGCAGCGTCTTCTGTCCAATCATCATGCAGATATAGCCCAGATAAGTGCCGAAGAGAACCACGTAGCCCGTTTCCCACCAGGTGCTCATCGGAACGTTGGCAAAGTCGATACTCATCACGTGGCTGATGGTGAAAGGCCATATCAGGACGGTGGCCCAGAGAAACATCCACTTGTTGATGGTGAAGAGCGAATATTTAGACAGTAGGTTCTTGAAGAGCGAGAGGTAGAGCGCAAAAGAGAGCTGAGCCGACATACAGAGCAGGTCACCCCAGATGTTGCCCACCTTCGCATTGCCCGCCGTGGCACTCGTCAGGATGATGATGCAGGCACCCGCACAACCCATCAGCACGCCGAGCGCTTTCTTCCAGGTGATAGGTTCCTTCAGGATGAAGAAGGAGAGAATCATCGCAAAGATAGGCATCGAAGTAGTCATGATGCTGGAGTTGCTCGGAGAGGTCATGTTCAGTCCGATGGTATAAGAACACTGGTTGAAAACGAGGGCGAAAAGTCCTGCAGCAGCAAATTTGAAGATGTCTTTTACTGGTACATGCTCTTTTTTGGTGAAGAGGGACGTGAGCCAGAAGAGAATGGCACCGCCCAATACACGGAAGCTCACGAGGTCGATGCCATCGATGCCGTGGAGCATGGCATCCTTGCCTACGGGAGCCATCAGTCCCCAGAATGTACCAGAGCAGAAAAGACACAGGTGGGCGATGAGAGGTCGTTTGTTATCCATTTTTCTTTATTTATATTAAATTAGTCGATATTTATCGTTAAAATCGGGTGCAAAGGTACTAATTTTCAAGGAATTTTGCTATATTTGCGGTAGAAAATTTTAAAATAGGAGATATTCTTATGCAGAAATACGCTGATTATATCAAACAGATTGAGATAGACTCTCTCTGGAGTGGTACCAAACATATTCTTTGGAACCTCGACCGCCGTGTCAATATCCTGAGTGGTGTAAACGGCGTGGGCAAGAGTACTATATTAAATAAGGTGGTGAAGGGCCTCGTTGCCGGTGGGGAATTCCCGAGCCACATGATCAAGGGGGTGCATCTCAAGGTGGAGCCTGAGGAAGCCAAGTGGATACGCTACGATGTGATTCGCTCGGTGGATAGGCCGCTGATGAATGCCGAGATGATCAACAAGATAGACCTTACGCTGGTCACTGAGCTCGACTGGCAACTGTTCCAGTTGCAGCGCAAGTATCTCGACTACCAGGTGAACATCGGCAATCGCATCATCGCCGTGCTACAGAGTGGCGAACCGGATGCAGCTTTCAAGGCGCAGAAGTTGAGCGAACCGAAGAGGATGTTCCAGGACATGGTGGACAGTCTCTTCAAGGATACTGGCAAGACCATCATCCGTACTGCCAACGAAATCCGCTTCAATCAGATAGGCGAACAGCTCCTGCCTTACCAGCTTTCTGCCGGCGAAAAGCAGATACTCGCCATCCTCCTCACCGTGCTGGTGGAGGACAACCAGTCATACGTTCTCTTCATGGACGAGCCGGAAATCAGTCTCCACTTCGAATGGCAGAAGCAGCTCATCGGACTGGTGCTCCAACTGAACCCTAACATCCAGATCATCATGACTACCCACAGTCCTGCCGTGGTCATGGACGGATGGACGGATAAAGTCACGGAAGTGAATGATATCACTATTAAGTAATGTTGAATGTTAAGTGTTGAATGTTGAATTTTTCAGCTTATGGCTAAACGTTTAACCGATAATATCAATTCCCTATACTTCGAGGCTGCCAACAGGATGACCTCGAAGAAGGCGAAGCGTAAGATAGTGGCTTATGTAGAGAGCTATGATGACGTATTCTTCTGGCGCTCTGTACTTGGCAAGTTTGAGGATGAAACCCGCTATTTCGACATCATGCTGCCTTCACGCAACCAGCATCTGGACCGTGGCAAGAAGGCTGCGGTATCGAGTATGCTCAAGGGAGTGGGCAAGGATATGATAGCCTGCGTGGATGCCGACTACGATTATCTCCGACAGGGCACAACCGAGGCTTCGCAGATGATGCTCGAAAATCCATACATCTTCCATACCTATGCCTATGCCATTGAAAACTACCAGTGCTATGCCAAGGGACTGCACGAAACCTGCGTGATGGTGACGCTCAACGACCGTCGCATCTTCGACTTCGAGCATTTCCTGGAAGCTTATTCCCGTACGATATGGCCCCTCTTCGTCTGGCACATGCTTTTCTACATCCGTTTCCGCAAGATGTCGATGCATTTGGATATGGCTGAGTTTGACAAGGTGATCGTGCTGCCATCCGTACGAATCAGAGACCCTCAATGGGCGATAGACTATCTCGCCAAGAAGGTGAGGGCAAAGCTTTTCCAGCTGGAGCGCCATTTCCCGAAGCACAAGACCTATCTTCCCGAGATGGAAACTTATCTTCGCAACCTTGGGGTAACAGAGACCAATACCTATTTATATATACAGGGTCATCATCTCTTCGACCTGGTGGTGAGTCCTATCGTGCAGAGCGTATGTGATGCCCTGCGCAACGACCGCGAGAATGAAATCCGTGACCGTGCCATCCATTCCGAGCAGGCTCGCACCGAAATGGCCTGTTATGAGAACAGCTTGGGCAAAGTGAAAATGATGATGAAGAAGAATACCTTCTATCAGTTTGCTCCGGAATTCCAGAAGATACAGGCGGATATAGAAAAATATTTAGAAGGGTAAAAAAGTAAAAGGGTAAAAGAGTAAAAAGGTAAAAGGGTAAAAAGAAAGCAGGCAGATGACATCCCGCCAGGCTCTTTTACCTTTTTACCTTTTTACTTTTTTACCTTTAAAAAATCCTTTAAACTATACGTATGTTTCCAGGAACTTCAGCGTTCCTTCTACCTTCAAGGTCTGGGTAGAGGCAGGAACTACGATGCTCTCGCCACCCTGGAGCGTAATCTCGTTGCCCTCGTTGTCGGTAATCTTAGCCTCACCATTCAGACCAATCAGAATCACGAAGCTGTCCAACTCTGAATAATCCAAGGTCATAGGCTCATCGAGATCATAAACAGCGGTGGTGAAGTATGGACACTCTACCATGCCTACACCCTCGTTCTTCATTGGAGTATAATGCTGGCGATAGTCTGCCTGCACGGTATAGTCGATGCATTCGGCAGCCTCCTTGGTGTGAAGCTGGCGATAGTTGCCGTCCTTGTCCATGCGCTTGAAGTCGTAGATGCGGTAGGTTACATCGCTGGTCTGCTGGATTTCAGCCACGAAACAGCCTGTTCCGATGGCGTGAATTCTGCCTGCAGGAATAAAGAAGCAGTCGCCTTCCTTCACGTCATACTGAGCCAGTGCATCCGTGATGGTATCATTCTCTACCATCTCCTTATACTGCTCCGGTGTAATCTGCATCTTCAAGCCGTTGTAGAGTTTAGCATCCTGTTCGCATGGCAGTGCATACCACATCTCGGTCTTGCCACGCTCCTTGCCCTGCTTGTGGGCAATCTCATCATTAGGATGCACCTGGATAGATAGGTTGCTGTTGGCGTCAATAAACTTGATGAGCAATGGGAATTCATTGCCAAAACGCTTGTAGTTTTCGGTTCCAAGGAAACTGTCCTTCAACTCTGCAACAACCTCATTGAGTTTCTTGCCCTTCATCTCGCCGTCGGCTACGATGCTTTCGTTGCCAGGAACACCAGAGATTTCCCAACTTTCACCTACTTTCTCCTGATTGATGTCAAGATGCTTGAAGGCGATAATCTTGTTGCCACCCCAAATGGTGGACTTCAATAGTGGTTCAAATTTTAATGGTTTCATAACTTTATGGAATTAGTTGATAAAATGTTTTATTGTCTAGGATTTCCTGTATCTGCCTCCTGCGGAAACTAGTTTTCTCTCCAGAAGGCAGGAGTAAAGATCACCAGAACGCTGAATATCTCCAGACGACCGATGAGCATCATCAGCGAGCAGAACCATTTTGCCACATCAGGCAGTTCGCTCCACGACATCGTTGGACCAATCTCCGTACCTAGCGTCGGACCTACGTTGCCCACACAGCTCAGGGTGATGGTGATGGCATTGGTGTTGTCGATGCCCATGGCTATCATCGTGAAGGAGATGACCAGACAGATGATGAGATAGGTGGTGAGGAAGGCGAGCAGGGTGACACGCTTCTGCATCGGCACGTTGACACCGTCTATCTTCAGCGGCAGCACGGCATTCGGATGCAGAATCTGACGGAACTCATTCTTCACCATTCTCACGAGCATCACGCCACGGATACATTTCAGTCCACCGCTCGTACTGCCCGAGCACGCTCCGAAGAACATACATGCTGCCAGGATAACCCAGGTGACATGAGGCCAGAGGGCGGCATCATCATTGAAGAGACCTGTGGTGGTGATAAACGAAACCACCTGGAAGACGGCGCTGCGGAAGGCTTGTTCCAGGTCGTAATTGCGCAGCGTAACCAGTTCTACCATGATGAAGGCGGTGAATGCCGAGACAAGCAGGGTATAGAACTTGAATTCAGAATTCTTGAACAGATCCTTGATCTTGAACTTGATGACTGCTGCATAGAGCAGCGTGAAATTCACGCCCGAAAGGAAACAGAAGAAAGTACAGATGTATTCCAATGCCGGCGAATGGAAGAACTCAGTACTGCTGTTGTGAGTGGAGAAACCTCCCGTAGCCGTGGTGGTCATCGCATAGTTGAAACTGTCGAAGAGATTCATTCCCGCCACATAATAGGAGAGAATGCAGGCGATGGTGAGCACCAGGTAGATACTCCAGATCCACTTGGCAGAGGTGGAGAGGCGGGGATGCAACTTAGACTTGATAGGTCCCGTGGCCTCTGCCGCAAACACCTTGGTCTGTCCTCCAACAAGCGAAGGCAGCAGGGCGATGGTGAAGAACACGATTCCTAATCCGCCTATCCACTGGGTGAGCGACCGCCAGAAGAGCAGTCCGTGGGGGAAACATTCCACATCGTCGAGGATGGTGGCACCCGTGGTGGTAAATCCCGACATCGTCTCGAAGTAGGCATCCGTAAAACTGTGGATGTAACCGCTGATCATGAAGGGCAGCGTACCGAAGAGACTGAAGACAATCCAGGAGAGCGAAACCACGAGGTAGGCATCACGGCGCGACATCGTATTGTCGGCTCCATGACCTCTCCATTTCAATATCAGTCCGCCTCCGATGGTGGTAAGTGTAGCCACGATGAAGGCAAAGATGTCGTCCTGCTGATAGTAGAGGGCTACCAGCAGACTGATGAAGAGCAGGAATGCCTCGATGAAGAGGAGCTGTCCTAAGATCTTATATATCAGTTTACTGTTTATCATATAAAGTACTTCTCAATTTTCTTCATGTTGATGTTGTGGCAGAATACCATCACGGAGTCGCCCGGTTCGATCTGTGTATGTCCGGAGACGAGCATTCCCTCGCCCTTGCGCACCAGTCCACCGATGGTTACACCGATAGGCATGCCGAGGTCTTTCACTGGTTTCTTGGTTACCTTCGAACCCTCCTTGGCGATAAACTCAGCCACATCGGCATTGGCACTCATGAGGAAGCGTACGTTCATCACGTCGGCATCGAGCATCATCTGGTAGATGTAGCTTGCCGCTATTGCCTTCTTATTGATGATGGTACCGATATCGAGACTCTCAGCCATGCTCACATAGTCCACGTTTTCCACCGCAGCCACGGTCTTTCTCACTCCCAGTCGCTTGGCGGTGAGACAGGCGAGGATATTGGTTTCGGCATTACCGGTGAGTGCCACGAAAGCCTGGGTGCTCCTGATGCCCTCCTCGGTAAGCAGCGGAATGTCGCGACCGTCGCCATGGATGATGAGCGTCTTCCGATCGTCGAGGATGTCATTGAGATATTCACATCTGTGCTCATCTATCTCGATGATTTTGGTCTCCATATACTCCGGCATCTTTTTCACGGCTCTCACGGCAGTACGTCCGCCGCCCATAATCATCACGTTCTTCACATCCACATAATGCTCCTTGCCCACAATCTTGCGGATGTAGGGGATATAGTTGCGGGTAGTCATAAAGTAAGCCAGGTCGTAGAGCTTCAGTTCATCATAACCGCCCGGGATGATGGTATCGCTGCCTCGCTTGATGGCCACCACATGGTAAGGGTCGTTGGGACCGCTGATGTCCTTGAGCGGTTTATTGAGAATTTCGCAGGTTTCGCGCAGTTTGATACCCAGCATGATGAGGGCGCCATCGTGCACATCCCATCTCTGGCGCACCCAACTCATCTTCAGTCCGTTGTTGATATCCACGGCAGCCAGCATCTCCGGATAGATCAGCTTGTCGATGCCCAGTTCGCGGAAGAAATCCTGTGCCTGCTGGTCCATGTATTCCGGATTATCCACCTTGGCAACGGTGCGCTTGGCTCCGAGCTTCTTGGCAAGGATGCAGGAAGTGATGTTCTTGCTCTCCATCGGCGTTACGGCGATGAAGAGGTCGGCATCCTGTATGTCAGCATTCTGCAAAATTTTCAGACTGGTAGGCTGCCCCAGCATGGTGAGCAGATCATAGTCTGAACCGATGCTGGCGAGTCGTTCCTCGCTATCATCAATGAGCGTGATATCCTCCTTGCTTCTGGAGAGCAATCGAGCCAGATGGGTACCTATGGCGTATGCGCCTGCAATAATGATTTTCATTCTTGATTTTCTATTGTTTTTCTGATGGACTCATTGTCCAGACCGATGATTTCTCTCAACTGGGCAACGGTTCCATGTTCTACAAATTCGTCTGGAATACCCATCCTCGTTATCTGTGGACGGTATCCGTGGTCGCTCATCCATTCCAGTACGGCAGATCCGAATCCTCCCTTTCTCACTCCGTCTTCGATGGTGATGATGCGGTCAAATTTCTTTGCGATTTCTTCGAGCAGTGTTTCATCGAGCGGCTTGAGGAATCGCATATCGTAGTGGGCAATGCTCAATGCAGAAGCCGTTTCTATTTCAGCAATCACCTTTTCCACATCGTTTCCGATAGATCCTAAGGTAAGTACTGCCACGTCATCGCCGTCTTTCAACTTGCGTCCGGTGCCGGTCTTGATTTCCTCCATCTCGTTCTTCCAATCTACCAGCACACCCTTGCCTCTCGGATAGCGGATCACATAGCTGCCCTGTCCCGGGAGCTGGGCTGAGTACATCAGATTGCGCAGTTCATGCTCGTCCATAGGCGATGCAATGGTGAGGTTAGGTATCGGGCGGAGCGCTGCCAGGTCGAAAGCACCGTGGTGGGTAGGTCCGTCTTCGCCTACCAGTCCAGCACGGTCCAGACAGAGTACTACAGGCAGGTTGAGCAGCGCCATGTCGTGGATGATATTATCATAGGCTCTCTGTGCAAACGAACTGTAGATATTGCAGAAAGGTTGCAGTCCGTCCTTCGCCATACCGGCAGAGAAAGTCACGGCATGTCCTTCGGCGATACCCACGTCGAACACGCGGTCGGGCATAGCCTTCATCATGATATTCATCGAGCAACCGGTAGGCATGGCAGGTGTCACGCCCACGATCTTCTGGTTTTTCTCCGCCAGTTCGAGCAGGGTATTTCCGAAAACATCCTGGAACTTAGGCGGCTGGTTGCTGGTATCAGCGATGATACGCTCTCCAGTCTCCGGGTCGAATTTGCCCGGCGCATGCCAGATGGTGGCACTCTTCTCGGCAGGTTCATAACCCTTGCCCTTGGTGGTATGGAGATGCAGGAGCTTAGGTCCCTTCATGTCCTTGAGTTGCTTGAGAACCCTCACCACCTCCTTCACGTCATGACCGTCGAAAGGTCCGAAATATCGGATATTCATCCCCTCGAAGATGTTCTGCTGATGGCTGAGTGCCGACTTCAGTGCATTGTTGAGCCGTATGATGCCCTTCTTGCGGTCATCATTGAGATAGCCCTTGGAATGGAGCCACTGTGAAGCCTTGAAGCGCAACTTGTTGTAGGTCTCGTTGGTGTCGAGATTGAGGAGATATTTCTCCATGCCTCCCACAGCCCTGTCGATACTCATGTCATTGTCATTCAGGATGATGAGCATGTTGTTGGGGGTGCTGGAAACATTGTTGAGCCCCTCGAAGGCAAGTCCGCCACTCATGGCTCCATCGCCGATGACAGCCACGGTATGTCTGTTCTCATTGCCCGTTTTCTTGGCAGCCACCGCCATACCCAACGCTGCCGAGATGGAATTGCTGGCATGACCGCAGGCGAAGGTATCATATTCGCTCTCTAAGGGTGTAGGGAAAGGACGGATGCCGTGCAACTTTCTGTTGGTGCAGAAAGAATCGCGGCGACCGGTAAGAATCTTATGGCCATAAGCCTGATGGCCCACATCCCAAACGATGCGGTCCTCAGGAGTATTGAATACGTAATGTAGGGCTACAGTTATCTCGACTACGCCAAGTGAAGACGCAAAATGACCAGGATTTACGGCTACCTCGTCGATGATGTCTTCCCTCAGTTCCTTGCAGACTTGGGGAAGCTGGTCAATACTCAACTTCCTCAAATCGTCTGGGTATTTTATCTTGCTTAAAAGACTAAACTTTTCTTGATCCATGTGTTCAACTCGTGAATAACTCTGCAAAGATACTGCTTTTTTACTAATCCTAATCATATTTATCCCGATAATTTCGGTTTTTCAGTTTTTTCTTTGTATTTTTGCACAGAAATGTTGCCTTTTGGTGGGGGAATTGCATCATAAAAGCATAAAAATGCTTTATAAAGGCATGATAAAACATGATCAAGCAATATATAAAGGTTTGATAATGCTAAGTTAAATGCAAAATAATTGCAAAAAATCAAGAAGACAGTACCCCAATCTATTCGCAAAAACGTAATAATAAACAAATAACACATATATAATATGAGAAAAAATGTATTCTTGATGGGAGCCTTGCTGATGGCTTCTATGTCGATGATGGCGCAGACCGGTAAGGGTGGCATCTCTACCCAGATGATCCAGCAGATGGAGAAATCACAGAGGGGCGGTACTGCCGAGAAGGCTCTCTTCAATGCCATCGCCAATAATAATATCGACGACCTGGTGAAAAATCCTGCCAATGCGGCTGCCGTGGATACTCATTTCAGTATCGAGACTCCGCAGCAGTCTATCCACAACCAGTTGAGCTCTGGCCGCTGCTGGATGTTCAGCGGTTTCAATGTGCTCCGCTCTAACTTTGCCCTCAACGACAAGCAGGGTAGAGTGGTGGAATTCTCACAGGACTATCTCTTCTTCTACGACCAGTTGGAGAAGGCCAACCTCATGCTGCAGGGTGTTATCGACTTTGGCAAGAAGGATATTGAGGATCCTCAGGTGCAGTTCTTCTTCAAAAATCCACTCAATGATGGCGGTACTTTCTGTGGTGTGATTGATCTTGCCGGCAAGTACGGACTGGTGCCTATGAGTGCCCAGCCTGAGACTTTCTCCAGCAACAATACTTCCCGAATGAGCCGACTGGTGAGCAGCAAGCTCCGTGAGTATGGTCTGGAATTGCGCAAGATGGTGGCCGACGGCAAGAAGTCTGCTGCCATTCAGGCTCGTAAGGCTGAGATGCTGACACAGGTTTATCGCATGCTCTCTCTTACCTTGGGTGAACCGGTGAAGGAATTCACTTATGCCTTCCGCGACAAGGACGGCAAGCAGGTGGGCGAGGCTAAGAAATATACTCCAAAGAGCTTCTATGAGGAGACGGTAGGCAAGAGTCTTGAACGGACCTACATAAATGTTATGAACGATCCCCGTCGTCCTTATCACAAGACCTACGAGGTGGAATATGATCGTCATACTTACGATGGTCACAACTGGAAATACTTGAACCTGCCGATGGAGGAAATCGCTGATCTCGCCATCGCTTCACTCAAGGGCGGACAGAAGATGTATTCCAGCTATGATGTGGGCAAGCAGCTCGACCGCAAGCGTGGTTATCTGGCTACCGACAACTTCGACTATGGTACTCTCTTCGGCACTTCCTTCGGTATGGACAAGGCTCAGCGCATCTCTACCTTTGATAGCGGTAGCACTCATGCCATGACTCTATCTGCAGTAGACCTCGATGCTAATGGCAAACCATTGAAGTGGAAGGTTGAAAACAGCTGGGGACCAGCAAATGGTCAGAACGGATGCTTGATAATGACCAATGAATGGTTCAACGAGTATATGTTCCGTCTTGTTGTCGACAAGCAGTATGTGCCTGCCGAAACTCTCAAGCTCTTCGACCAGAAGCCTGTCATGGTGATGCCTGAGGATCCTTTGTTCCAAGAGGATATGTAATGAGTAACATTAATGTCATGAAACCTATCATTTGGGCTTTGCTATTGCTTATAGCAATGGCATTGCCCGATTATTATATCTACACGAGCTATATTGACCAATTGCACAATATAGCCGTCAGCATCCTGTGGTGGTTGCCAACGCTGATAGCAGTATCGGCATTCGCAGCTGCTCAAGCAGGAATCTATCATAATGCCATGTTTCGCACATTCTTCGGTATAAGCATGGCTTGTGCTACTCCAAAACTTGTTTTCTCGCTCGTCGACCTTGTCTTAGGTCCAACTATAGCCATTATTGTGGCAGTATCGTTGATAGCTGCCATAGCCTATGGTGTGATGTATGGTTGGCGCCGAATAGTTGTGCGCACAGCCTCATGTCGTTCTTCCCGATTGCCTTCTGCATTCCATGGCTATCGCATCCTTCAGCTTTCCGACATCCATATCGGCACCTTCTTGCAAAACCCTAAATTCATAACCAAGCTTGTTGAGGCTGTCAATCGTCAGCAGCCCGACCTTGTGGTGTTCACGGGCGACCTTATAAATACCGATGCTCATGAACTGTTACCATTTCGCAAGGCTTTGTCGCAGATACGGGCTAAGGATGGTGTACTGTCTGTGATGGGCAATCACGACTATTGCGAATACTCACAATATGCAGCACAGCCTATTCATGGCAGACGTGAACTTCATGCTCATCGCAGTCGCCGTTTGCTTGTGTATTTACAAGAGAAAATGGGATGGCGAATGCTTATGAACGAGAACGTGATGTTGCAACGAGGCTCTGACTCTATAGCCATTATTGGTGTAGAGAATATCGGTAAACCTCCTTTCAAATCGTTTGGCAATCTTGATAAAGCAATGGCTGGATTACCTGCCGATTGTTTCAAGGTGTTGCTCTCTCACGACCCTACACATTGGCGCCGTGGAGTGCTCAACAAGACCGACATCTCGTTAACTCTTAGTGGTCACACTCATGCCGGACAAGTTAAGATAGGTCGCTTCTCGCCTGCCAAATGGGCATACAACGAGTGGGGCGGCAAATATACCGAAGGTTCATCTATGCTCTATGTGTCGTTAGGTATAGGTGGCACTATGCCTTTCCGCTTTGGTGCTTGGCCTGAGATTAATGTCATCACACTCGAGAAAGAGTAAAAAAACTATTGAGAAAAGGACTCTAAAAGATAGAGCTTCTCATCAATAAGCAATAAGCTATCTCTTTCGTTCAACAGCTGTTGAACGATAAAGTATCTTAAGATAAATCGCAAAGTTAATTAACTTCTACGACCGTTCAACAGCTGTTGAACGAAAGAGTTAGGTTAGTGGCAATATTTAGTTAAAAACCTCGGTTTATTATTGACTCTCTATATAAATCAGGAGGAGAGCTAAGACTTGCCCTGTGGCAATTGATAATCCCCCTATATTTGTCGGATAATCCCATTAAACATAAAAATCCGCAATGCCGTTGATAGGCGTTGCGGATTTTTATGTTATGTACGAAAGATTTCGGGGTTAATTATCGTGCTCGATAGTTTATCTCGTTAAGCTAAACTTGATGCTCAAACCAAAGTCTTGCGTGGTAGTAGGGTAGCTACTGCTGCTGAGCAATGGAGTGTTGGTTTGGCGGTCGTAATAGAAGCTCATGGTTAGCAGACGCGACAGGGTGTAGTCGGCAGAGAAGCTAAGCTTAAACGCCTTGTTACCATTCGACGCAGAGCTGGTTAGCGAAGCTATATCACGGATGATAGTAGCCTGGTTGCGCAAGCTGAGGTCGAGACGCAAGTTGAGGTCGTGGTTCACACCTCTATTGCGCTGGCTTGTCTTCGACTGCTTGTTGTCGTCTTGGTCGCCACGCTTGTTACCCTTCACAGCTCTGTGGTTTCTGCCACCAAACATGTTGAAGTTGTTGAGCTTATAGCCTGCACCAATAACCCAGTC
>OIXQ01000487.1_pt1 | contig 18351 bp, 21 predicted proteins | sample 1587791 | NCBI WGS metagenome assembly OIXQ01 (sample SAMN03283273) | human gut metagenome | biome: human-associated habitat; material: feces | host: Homo sapiens | place: Peru | collected 2012
CCGTGTCAAGTTAATATTTTATTAAAATTATTCTATTATATAATTTTTAAAATAACTTAACATTTACTTTACTTTTTTATGTTTAAAATTTAAAAAAAATAGCATTTCTGCTATTTAATGTTATTATTTTACAAATGGGATTAAAGCCATAAAACGAGCTCTCTTAATTTGCATTGCAATATATCTTTGATGTTTAGCACATGCTCCAGTCATTCTTCTTGGCATGATTTTGCCTTTTTCATTGATATATTTATTAATAATAGCTACGTCTTTATAGTCTACGCTTTTACCAGCGCACATTTGACAAATTTTCTTTTTCTTACGATAAAATTCAGCCATTTTAATTATTCCTTTCTAAAATGGTAAATCATCATCTGTTAAAACTACTTCTGAACCAAAGTTTTTAAATGGGTCTTCAGTTACGTCTGTTGTTTCAATTGGACTTTGATTTACGTTATTGTTAATAGGTGCTTCAGTGAATGAAGCACTGCCGGTATTATTATTTTTGCTTCCTAAGAATGTTACGTTATCTGCTACTACCTCAGTAACGTATCTTTTTTGACCATCTTGGCCATCATAACTTCTAGTTTGAATACGTCCAGTAACTCCAACAAGAGAACCTTGTGTGCAATACTTACAAACATTTTCAGCCTGTTTACGCCAAACTACTACCGGAATAAAGTCAGCTTCTCTTTCACCATTAGCATTTGTAAATGTACGATTTACTGCTACAGTGATATTAGTTGTAACTTGACCACTTGCAATAGTTCTTAATTCTGGAGTTTTAGTTATTCTTCCTACTAAAGTAACATTGTTCATTTTTACTCCTCGTCTAATTTAATAATTAGGTGTCTAATAATATTTTCGTTGATTCTAGCTTTACGATTTAATTCGTTGATAATGTCGTTATTAGCTTCGAAATTAAATACATAGTAGAAACCACTAACTTCTTTATTAATAGGATAAGCAAGTTCTCTTTGTCCCATTTCTTTAGTGTTAGTAATTTTGCCATTCATACTTGTAATGATATCAGAGAATTCTTTTACAGTATTTTTAACAGCAGCTTCTTCTAAAGTTGTTTTAACAATGAACATCATTTCGTAATTTTTCATATTTACCTCCTTCTGGTCTATTGGCTTATATTAATATATAAGCAAGGAGCTTTCGCTCATGCGTTATTATAGCATACTCCTAAATTATATGCAAATTAAATCTTTTGCCTTTATTCATTTATTAGATCTTTTATTTTTTGTCTAATTCTTTGGATGGTGTTATCAATTTGTTTAGGTTCTTTTCCTAGTATTTTTGCAATGTCATGATAGTTAAATCCTCTAATTAATAGTTTGTAAACGTCATTTTCGTTTGGCGAAAGAATGCTATCTATTTTTTTGACTAGTTCTTCGTATTCTTCTTTTTTAGTCATATTATTTAGTGGTTCTTCACTGGTGTCACCAATAATTTCGGTTAGTGGTTTTTGAAAAGCATCATATTCGTAATCTAAACTATATGCTGATGTGTACATCTTGTTTTTGATTGTTTCAGCTTTTCTTACTGCGTTTTGGATCTTTCTTTCAACGACAATTGATATAAATGTTGGAAGGCTAGTTTCTTTTTCGCAAGAATACCTAATGATTGCATCAGTAAATGCTAGGTTAGCGTCTTGTCTTACTTCGCTTAAGTCCATGTTAAGAGCATAGAATGTTTTTTTGTATTTGTTAATTATTATGTCGATAATATAACTATATTTTTCAAATATAACGTCTTTGGCATTTTCATCGTTTTCGTTGAACATTTGGCTTAGTTCATAATCGTTATATTCCATTAGTTACCTATACCAAATAGAAGTATTCCAGCTGATACTGATGCGTTTAGGGAGTTTACATGTCCTTTCATTGGAATACTTATAATTACGTCACTATTTTGTCTTACGATTTTTGTTAAGCCAAAGCCTTCACTACCAATTACTAGGCATATTTTATCCGTATAGTCTACTTTACGATAGTCTTCACCATCGGCTTCTGCTGCATAAACAAAGAAGCCTTTATCTTTTAGTTTGTTAATTGCTGCTACTAGGTTATTTACCATTATAATGTTTACGTTTTCGATGGCACCTGTACTTGTTTTCATTACTGTATCAGTTACGCTTACACTGCGATCTTTAGGGATGATGATGTTTTTTACGCCTCTTGCTTCACAGGAACGGATGATTGCTCCAAAGTTGTGAGGGTCTTCTAAGTGGTCAAGAATTAAGACGAATTTTTCATCACCAATAGCGTCTAGTGTTTTGTATTCGTAGTCATGCATGTCAAAAATTATTCCTTGGTTGTTTTTCATCATCTTATCCATTATATTAGGTTCAGTTAGAACGTATTTTAGATGATGCTCTTTTAAGGACTCAATTATTTTTTCATCATGAAAATTTTTACTTAGATATACTTTTTTTATTTTAGTTTTGTCTAGTTCGTTAAAAACGTTTTTTCCACATACTCTCATAATATTTTCTCCATTATTTCTTTTAGTCTTTCTTTGTTATTTAGATATAGATAGCCGATTAAGCATTCAAAACCGGTTGACATATGATATGTTACTACGTCAGTTGTTTTACTTTTATGGCTTGATGCGTTACGGCCTCTTTTTACTATTTCAATTTCTTCTTCTGTTAGAATGTTTTCGTTAATTAAATTTTCTAGTATTTTCCTTTGTGATGGTGCAGTAATGTAGTTAAGAGATTCTTTTTGTAAGTCATTTACTTTATAGATTTTTTTGTTTATTAGGTATTCTCTTATGTAAAGTTCAAATACGGCATCACCTAAATATGCTAAGGATAAGTTGTTCATAAATATCACTTTAAAGAATATATCATATTTTGAGGTAAAAGTAAAATGTGGAAAACAAAAAAAGTTTGACCTTAAGCCAAAATTTCTTTACTTAATATTTTATTTAAATATTTCTAATAGTGTTTTGATTGCATTTTTTATATCTTCTAACGTCAGTATGCTTTCTTCGTCTAAAACGTATATTTTTTGCATCTTGTTAAACGCAGTAATTAGTTCGTCGTTAAACTTTAATTTCATGTACTCAAAGTCTTTTATCTCTTTATCTTTCTTGATGCCGCCAATTCTTGCTTCCTCTTCTTTTCTTTTATAGCTAATTAGCTTATTTAGTTCCTTTCTACTTTTTAGCATTTTCTTAATACTATTATTTTTAATCATAACTGAAATGTCATATAGGTGTTTTGCTACATCCTCATACATCTTTCTTTCATAATAAAATTCTGCTGCAAATATTTTATCAATAAATATTCTTTCTAATTTGATTATTTTAATATTAAATTCAGATATGTTATATTTTTCTTTTAATATGTGTTTTTCATTATCAAGAGCATATTTATATATTAGTGGTTCAATAGTGTATGTGCTAACAGGCTCCGACACTGTAAAAGATGTTGCTTCTATTTGGATTCTTTCTGACTTAAATAATTCATTCATGTTAAATAATGATTCATATTTATAAAATGAAGTTACACTACCCTTTTTATCTATTGTTTCTTCTTTTGATAATTCTAATCCTTGTATTTTATATCCTAACGCTGAATTTTTAAGTCTCATTTTATTACTGTTGTTAGATTCATTGCTATTAACTTTCACGGTTAAATCTATGTCTTCAGAAAATCTATTCATGTGATCTAATATTTTATATATTGCTGTTCCGCCTTTAAAGTAGGCTTGTAATTTATCTTGCTTTTCTCCTAAATCTTTTAGTACGAGGCAAACATAATAATCTTTCTCTAAAATATCATTTCTAATACCTGTCCTTTTATTTATGTTTAAAATTAATTCTTCTAATAATTCTTTACTTAACATTGTTTTCCCCCTAGTTCATATAATCTTATTATTGGTTTTAAATTATTTATTTTGTTGGCATACTCAAATATTTTTTCAAGGTTTAGCTGATTATCTTCAATAAATTTGTATATGATTTCTTTTTCGTTATCTACTTCTATTTTAATATTATCTTTGTTCATTAAAATATCAAATAATTGTAAATATTTATAATTGTCTTCAGTTACAGGTGTTTTTGGCTTTCTAATGGTTACTCCTAAATTTTTATTATTATAATCATTAGAATTTGGGCATTCATTAGTTACAATTAATATTTCTTTAGGTATTTGAGTTGTTAAACCAAGTTTATTAAATAAGTATGCTCCAGTGAAATAACCTTTTTTCCCATTTTTATCACAAATATATTTTTTTTCAATAACTTTATTTATATTTAATGGTTTGCTCCCAAATATTCCTTTTGTCGGTTTATAATAAATGCCTTTTACAAATTGAGATAATTTATTTTCTTTAACAAGTCTGTTAATATAGACATATATACTTTTAAAAGTTGTTTCAAAATTGTTTTGAATTATTTTTTTGAAATAATCCTTAATTTCTTCGATAAAAATTGGCTCATCATATGGATATTCATCAATATATTTAATTAAAATATTATTATAATTCATTGTTACCTCCTTTGTTATTATTTTATTTGTTTTTTTCTTTTTTTCATTTAATAATAACATTATATATAATTTTCTTTGATATGTCAACTTCCTAACTTATATTTTAATTAATATAAAAAACTACGCTGATGCGCAGTAATTATTTTTCTTTAGCAACACTAATGGCTCCACTTGATACGCTTTCGGCGATTGTTAGTAGTTCTGTGCCGGTTAGTTTGTTACTTGAGATGTAAAAATCAATTTTATTGCTTGTCCAGTATAGTGAGTTTGATGATAATGCTCCCATTGTTTGACTTAGTAATAGTGGTTCACCAAATACAGGAATTATTTCGAATTCATCGCTTGCTTTTGAAACTTCTTCAACTAAAGTAAATGGGCTATCTCCCGTGAATGTTAGGATTACTCTGTTTCCTTCGTCAGTTGATACGACGTCTTTGCTATTTAGATATGTATTTTTAGGTAAGTATAGTGGATATACTATATCGTCTATTGTTTTACTAGTTTCTTCTTCTAAGGGAATGTTGTTGTCAATTAAGGATTCTAGTTTGAAATAGTCATCTTTGAATGTTGGTTTGAAATCAACAGATGTGTAGTTTACAGTTATTTTAATGTTACCACTTTCATCTAGTATTTCTACTTTAGTGATGTCTTCATCTTTATTTAGATAGATTTTTTCACTGACTAGATTAGCATTGTTTGGATAATTTACTTTTGCTGTTATGATGTAGCCGTCATCAACTTTCTCGCTTTTGCTTTCTGAGTCGTTTTTAATGTCTTTTACTAGGGAGTCAATTAGATATCCTTGTGAACCGTTATCTGGCCACTCTGATTGGAATTTGAAACTTTTATTTAAACTAGGTGTTACAACGTAAACGTCTTCACCACTTTTTAAGATTACTTGTTCATGATTATTTATTTGGTTTACTAAATTTACGCGGTAGTTTTCTTTGTCTTTTGCTGCAGTTACATTATAGGAAAATACATCTTCGTTGCTGGTAATATTCATTGTTCCTTTCATTAAGTAAGAATTTTTCTTTTCTATTTTAGTAATAAAGTTTTCTTTTACGTCACCACTTGTTTTTTTACCACACCCGGTAATCATAAGAACTAATAAAACAAATACAACAAACTTTTTCATTTAACCTCCTATCTAATAATATTTTTAAGTTTTGCTTTTATGCACTTATTTTAAAAAATTTGAAGGTTATAATTTGGTGTATATTTTTATTATGATAGTCCATACTATGAATAGAAAAGAGGTTAAATATGTCGACGTTACAAAAGATTTGTCTATGCATTACCATAATTGGTGGTATTAACTGGGGATTAGTTGGTTTATTAGATTTTAACTTAGTTGAAGCTATTTTCGGTGGAGAATCTATAATTCCAAGAATTGTTTATTCATTTGTTGGGTTAACTAGTTTGATTAATACCGGCATACTAATTATGGATTTAGATGATCATGAGGCCTAGTATTCAGGCTTTTTTGTATTTTAAAAGCAGCTTTGTGCTGCTCTTTTTTAGTCCATTTTTTCTAGTTCTTTGTACGCTATTTTACCAACTAGAGTTGTTGGAAGTTCTTCAATGTATCTAATTTCTCTTGGTATTTCAAATTTTGCTAAGTTTTCTTTCATATATTTTTGAATGCTACTTTTAGTAAGAAGATTATTGTAGCCTTCTCTAAGAACTATAAATGCTTTGACAATTTCGCCTTTTGATTCGTTTTTGATGCCAATTACGGCACATTTCAATATTGCTTCGTGATTTGTTAGAATTTCTTCAACGTGTGATGGGTAAACATTATAGCCGCTTGTGATAATCATTCTTTTTAGTCTTGATTTGTAGTGGAATAAGCCTCTTTTGTCAACACATGCAATATCTCCTGTGTGAAGCCACGTTTTTCCGTCCATTTGGAATAATGTGTTTTTGGTTTCTTCTGGTTCGTCTAAATACTCTAACATAATGTTTGGCCCCGAGATGATTAGTTCACCATCTTCTCCTAGAGGAGTTTCTTTTTGGTTGTTAATATCAATTATTTTAAATTCAATGTTTGGAAATGGGTAACCAATAACATCGGATTCATCTAGTATTCCATCTGGTGAAAGTGATACAACTCCTGAAGATTCAGTCAAACCATAACCTATTTTAAGTTCTGTCTTGCATCCATATTCTTTTAGAAAGGCATTTACTCTTTTTTTAAGGTCTATGCTCATTGCATCTCCACCGCAAACTACTAGTTTTAGGATATTTAGTTCATTTTTACGAAATTTCATTTTTGATACTGCATCATATAGTGTTGGGACTCCACATAGGACGTTGAATTTGTATTTTCTTAGATATTTTTTAAATTTTTTAGCGTTAAATTGAGGAATCAAGATAGCGCGCATTCCGTTATATAAGGGTGTGTGAGTACAAATTCCAATGCCGAATGCATGAAAGTTAGGCAAAAATGTTAGAAAGGCATTTTCTGGTTCTAAGGCTTCTGGCTCAGTGTATTTGCTTTGTAGGGCCTGAGCATTGAATGAGTAGTTTGATATTACGACGCCTTTAGGCTTGCCAGTTGTACCTCCGCTATAAAGTATTACAGCAGGATCATTTGATGCTACTTCCTCGTATGGGTCTTCTTTATATAAATTTGCTTTAGCAGTGAAGTGATCCCATAACATTATTTTTTCATTTTCTTTAATGTTTATTTTTCTTCCTTTAAGTAGCCAGTATAGGAAGGCAGTTATTCTTTCCATGGATTTTGTAGCACTTGTTACGATTACTTTTTCTAGGGACGTATTATCTATTATGTTATTTACTTTTTTATAGGCAATGTCAATACATAGCATTATTTTGGAGTTACTTTTGTTTAGGTAGTATTCAATGTCTTTTTCACTTGATAATGGATGAATCATGTTTGCAACTGCACCAATTTCGTTAATTGCATAGAACATGGTTACTTCTTCTGGAGTGTTTGGCATACATATTGTTACTTTATCACCTTTATTTACGCCTAGGGCTTTTAGGGCTTTTGCTACTTTGTTAATTTTTTTAATTAGTTGTTTGTAGGTTATTTGTTTGTTTTCGTATTCGATAGCTGTGTTGTATGGATATTTTAAGGCACTTTCATAGACGGCATCATATAAACTTCCTTCAAAGTATTTAACGTTTTTTGGTAGTTTTTTGTGATGGTAGTGCCATTTGTTAATTATTTTTACACTAATTTTGCGGTAAGTATTTCGTAATTTTAAATATAGTTTTTCAAACATTTGAGGGCCTCTTTTCTAATTAAGTCTATGTTTAAATACATATTAATAATATCATAAATGGATACTAAAAAAAAGAAGCACTAGTCTTCTTTATGTTGGTTTATTTTGGTTAAAGTGATTCCACCTTTTTGAGTTATATTGTGTTTAGCTAGTTCTTCTTCTACAGCTTGGTTTATTTCATTTAAGATATGCTTATTATAAACTTTTTTATATACGGATATATATTCTGATATTTTAACTGGGACTATTTCTTCAGTTACGTTTACACCTGAGATAGCGCCTAGGTTTTCATATGATTCATTTATAGCGTCTTGCATACCATCTTTGATTTGAACAAGTCTTGTTTTTGCTGATTCTATTTCAGCTTTTACGTCTAGTAGGTAGGCATAGGCTGCGTCAGTTCTTTGTTTTAACGTTCCCTTAAGTTCTAAAATTCCTTCTAGTGATAAAGGTTTTATTGTTTCTCGATAACCAAATTTTGTTTCAATTTCTTCATATGTTTTTATTAGATTACGTCTAATTGATGTAAGAATCATTTGGGCAAGGCGTATCAAATATCTTTCGGTTTCTCTTTTTTCTTTTTTGTCGCCAAATATTTTACTATTTTTGTTAATATATTCTCGGTAAGATTTTGCATATAATAGTTGTAAGTCTTCTGGAATAAACTTTTTATATTCTGGAATCAAGTGTCTTATTTCTTTAAAATCAGTTGCATCTAGGGAAAGAAGGTAAGATAACTTGTGTTCTTCAAAAAATTTTAGGTTCATAAGGGCTTTGAAGTATTCGTTTTCAGAATTGCTTACGGCTTTTGATAGTTTTGATATTTCTTCTTTATTTAAAACTAATGGTTTTTTTAATTCTGAAGTAACTTCAAATAGTCTAGCGTTTAAATATGGAAAATATCCATATGGAATGTTTATTCTTGTTCTTACATCGACTATTTTTTTCGTTAGTTCACTGATTTTTAGTGCTATGCTTTGAAGCTTCATAGTGCCATTTGGAGAATTAAGTACACCAAATATAACTTCATCTCTGTTGGTAACTGGAGTTTCTTCAATGTTTCGAATTTCATTTAATCTTACATGTTTGTATTCATCTTGAAAGTCTTTAAGTAATTGAGAGAATGTTGCTTCATTTAGGAACGCTATCCTTTTGGAAATTAAATTTATTTCTCTATAGATTGCACGAATTTTAATATTTAATTTTTGAGTTTCTTCTTCGCTTGCTGTTTCCAGTGCCTTTTCTGCTCTATATCTATCAAATTGTAGTTCGTTTTTTCTTTTTAAAAGTTCCCAGCTTTTAGTTTTTATATATTCTTGTTGGTTACTCATTAAAAGTTCATAATAAAATGAAAAATTTTCATAACCGTCAAATATGCTTAGGCAATCTAAACGCATTTTGGCTCTTTCTAAAGATTCTTTATTTTTTAAATCTTTGATGATATCTTCAGTTTCTTGTCTTTTTGATTTGGTAATGTCTCTCATCATAAAAAAATTCCCCCTTAAAATTGCTTTATAGTTTAGCATATTTTGAGAGAATTGTCAAACGTACGTCCGTTTTCTATTCAGAATATTTTTGACCAATTGTTAAATTTTTGTTGATTACTTCATAGCTATCCACAATTGAAATGAATGCCTTTGGATCAATTAGGAGTATACCTTCTTTTAAACCGAAGTAGTCTTTGGTGTCAATTGATGTCATGATTATTTTATTTTTATGGCTTGTGAAACCGCCTTTAACATTAATTTCGGTTAGATCATGGTGAAGTTCATGTATGATGTAATTTTTTATATTTTCTTCTTCTGTTGATATTATGAAGAAAGTTTTACTAGTACTTGCTCCTACTCTGGACATTGTTGCCATGTAGTTGATGATTATGATTAAAACTGCTGAATATAGTGATGTTTCAAAATTAACTATAAATCCAGTAAGGATAATTATTATAGTTTCAAATATATATGTGAATGTTTTGCGTCTATATATTTTTACAGAGTTAAAGATATCTTGAAGAAGAAATAACCCACCAGTTGAGTAGCCTTCTTTGAAGATTAGACTGTGGCCTAAACCGGTTATGACACCTGCTGTTATTGTGATTATAGTTTTGTCTATATTATAGATGTTTATTTGTTCTGTTATATTTTGAGTAAAATAAATAATTATAGGGATTAGTAAGCTTGGTATCATGTATTTTCTAGTGTTTTCTGCACCAATTGATAGTGTTGCTATGCCAATTAAGGCTAGATTTATGATTAGTAAAAACATTGGAGCACTATAATCAAAATAGTAGTATGTTAGTGCACCTAGGCCATATATCCCGCTTGAAACTAGGTCATAGGGAATTATGAATAAATTAAATGCTAGGGCGATAAGGATACATCCCATAATAATATTTAAATACTTTTTCATTTTTACCTCTTTATTCTTAAATAGTTTTCCATAAATGGTAATAGTTCTCCATTTAGGACAGCATCAGCATTCGCAGTTTCATAGCCAGTTCTTATGTCTTTTACTAGTTTGTATGGTTCTAAAACGTAGTTTCTTATTTGGCTACCGAATTCGATATTTATATGATTTTTTAGTTTGTCATATTCTTGGGTGTTTGCTTCTTCCATGAGTTTTTTTAGTTTACTTGTAAGAACGCTTAGAGCAGTTGCTTTGTTTTTAATTTGACTTCTTTCGTTTTGACAGGTTACGACAATACCAGTTGGCAAGTGGGTAATTCTTACAGCACTATCTGTTGTGTTTACGCCTTGTCCTCCCTTGCCGCTTGATCTGTATACATCTACTCGTATTTCTTCATCTTTGATGTTTACTTCGTTTGACATTTTGATTTCAGGAGTGACGTTTACAGATGCGAATGATGTGTGTCTTCTTTTGTTTGAATCAAATGGGCTTATTCTTACTAGTCTGTGCACGCCTTGTTCTCCTTTAAAGTAACCGTAAGCATATGGACCAGTTATTTTGAGTGTTGCACTTTTGATGCCAGCTTCTTCACCTTTTTGGTAGTCTAGTTCTTCGTATGTGTAACCGTTTTTTTCGCAGAACATTTTATACATTCTTAGAAGCATGCTTGACCAGTCACAACTTTCGGTCCCTCCTGCACCTGGATGGATTTCTAAAAAGCATGGAGCATCATCGTATTCACCTGTAAATAGTGTATTTATTTCTAGTTCGTTTATTTGGTTAGTAATCTTTGTAAGATTAATTTCTTTTAGTTCTTCATTGCTTACTAGGTTAATTAATTCTAGATAATCGTCTAATTCATTAACTATAGTTTGGTAAGTGGAGATTTGTTTTTGAAGATTAACGAGTTCACTATTTAATGCAGTGCTTTTAGAAATATCTTTCCATATATTTTCGTCGTTAAGTTCTTTACTTATTTCATCAATTCTTTGGTTTTTGGCATCTAAGTCAAAGTGACCTCCCAATATTTGCAATTTGCTTTTTTAACTGGGATATTGTTTGTTCTAAGTTTTCTCTATCCATAATTAGTACCTCAATGAAATTATAGCAAAAAAAAGAAAGAAAATAAAGTTTCTTTCATTAGGTATTTATGTATGAAGTTAACCATTTTTCAAATTCTTCAGTATCTTGATATTTTAGAAGGTCTTCATCGCTTTCTGCATTTAGGTATGCGACTATTTCACCTTCTTTAATAAGTATTACTGATGGTGCTAGTTTTACTTCATCATAAATAAACGTATTTTTCATCTCTTCATAAGGTAAATATAAAAAACTAATATTATATTTATTCATTACTTTTTTAAATATTTCATCGCAAGGGATTTCTAGCATACAATAATTATTGTAAGTGAAAACTATAAACGATTTTTTATTTTCTTTTAATTTTTTAATATCTTCACTGTTAACATCTATATATTTGCTGTCTTTGTAATATTCTTTTTCTATAGAAAATTTTGATGAATTTGTGCATGCTGATAGGAAAAGACAAATTATAATTATTGTAAATTTTTTCATTCAGTAATTTTGTGAAGACTTTTAAAATCTAGATTATAGTATGGTACTTTACTGAAGTTGTAATAATCTTTACCATTTATAGTTTCTTTAACTTCTACTTTATTTTTTCCTTCATAATACCAGTAACCACCTATATCACGAATTTTATCTTTATCCCATCCTAGAGATACAAGCATATTTTTTACTTGGCCTGCGTAACCACCAGCACCACATATAATGAAAATATTTTTGTCTTTAGGGAAGACAGTTTCTAATATATCCATACTTTCTTCATAATTTGGTATGTATTTATCGTCATCTGTTAGTTTAAATAAGGCGTTTCCCACATAAAGTCCACTTACGTTTTCTTTTTCTTTTTGTTTAATGTATGATTCTTTATAATTTGCTAGGTATGGAGCTGGGATTACTTCGAATCCTTTTATGTATCCAGATAAGTATCTATCTCCTCCTTTATTTTCCCATGATGCTGTGTCTACAAGCATACGAACGTCTCTATAAACGGTATCTGTTCTGTTTAGATAATTATCAATTGTTTTTTCATTAATATTTTTATCTATGCCATACTCTCCTCTTAAACCTTCAGCTAGTTCTGGAGTTGGGAGTGGCTTTTCAATTACAATGTCTTGCTTAGCAATTAAAACAAATACAAGTACAATAGATGCTCCTAATAGTCCACTAATTAAGCTAGTTATTATTTTATTTTTCATTTTTCCTTCCTTTCTGATTTAATTTTAAAAAGAAAGGTGTTTTTTTTCAATTGATTTTAAGTTTAGATTACTCAACTTTAGGTTGAAATAAAAATAAGACCACATTTAGGCAGCCTTATTTTTAGATTCGTATTTATTTAATACTTTAATAATAATTTTGTTGAGTTTATCAAATATATAAAGTGAGCATATTAGTAGTACTCCAAATATTAGAGAAATTTGAAAGTTTATGGACTTGATGTTAAAGAAGTTTGATTGGAATATTGCACAGTATTCAAATCCGGTTAGTAGGGTTATCCAAAGGGCAAATCTAAATGCGTTAAATGGTTCGCAAAGTTTATATAAGAAGATGAATCCTGAAATACCTGTTAAAAAGACAACTAAACTAGAGACAACATCTTCGGGTAAGTTAAAGGCGTATTTAAACATTTCAACGATAATAACATTGAAGACTACAGTTAAGGCTGCAGGTAGACTTTTACCAATTACTTTTATTAGAAAGTTACCTTTGACGATGTCTGTATTAGGTTCTAATGCAAGGATGAATGATGGTATTCCGATAGTGAATGTTGTAATTAGTGTAAGCTGGATTGGAATGAAGAAGTATTTGCTTCCTAGAATGATACATAGTAGTACTAGTAATATTGTGAAGATTGTTTTTACTAATAACAGCGATGCACTTCTTTCGATGTTGTTGATGGTTCTTCTTCCTTCAGCGACTATATGAGGAATACTACTAAAGTCTGAATTTAATAAGACAAGTTGACTTACATTTCTAGCGCCATCTGTTCCGCTCGCCATTGCAATTGAGCAGTCTGCTTCTTTTAGAGCTAAAACATCATTTATACCATCACCAGTCATTGCGACGGTTTTGCCTTGTTCTTTTAGAGCTTTAATAATTTGCTTTTTTTGTTTCGGAGTTACTCTGCCGAAGATATTGTAGTTAAGGGCTGCTTCTTTAATTGTTTCATCATTTAGAGTTGTGGCATCTATTCCTTTAATGTTTTTAATGCCGGCTTCTTCAGCAATGGACATAACTGTATTATAGTTGTCCCCAGAAATTACTTTTACTTCGACTCCTTCTCTTTCAAAGAATTCTAAAGTGTCTTTGGCATCTTTTCTAACAACGTCTTTGATTAGGATGTAAGCAAGTTTCTCTACTTTTTTAGGATGCTCACTTATTTTGTCATTAGATTTTGCTAGAAGTAATACACGATATTTTTTTTGAAAATTTTCAATTTTTGTTTTTTCATTTTCATAGTCTTCTTTTAGGATAAAGTCTGGGGCTCCCAAATAGTATGCGCTTTCGTTTTCAAAGGATACTGCCGAAAATTTTCTTTCTGATGAAAATGAAATTGTTTCTTTTACTTTCCATGATGTTTGAGATAATGTGAAAGTATTTTTTAGAGCGGTAAATGTAGCACTGTGATCTTCTGCATGGGCGCATATTTCACCTAGAATTTTATCTATTTCTTTTTTATTATGACCTGTTTCTATTATGGTGTCATATACTTTCATTTTGCCTTCTGTTATGGTTCCAGTTTTATCTAAACAAATGACATTTACTCTAGCTAGAGTTTCGATACAATATAACTGCTGAACAAGGACTTTGTATTTAGATAGTCTTATAACGCTTACGGCCATTACTGAACTTGTTAGAAGAATTAGGCCCTCTGGGATCATGCCAATTAAAGCTGCGACTGTGGAAATTACTGAATCGTATACACTTCCAGTGATAGTTATTTGGTTTGCAAAAAAGAGAATGCCAATGGGAATAATTAAGATTGATAATATTTTTAATAAGCGATTGAATGAGCCCATTATTATTGAATTAGTTTTTTTATTGTATTTAGCTTCTTTAGATATTTTAGCAATGTAGTTGTCTTTTCCAACGTGATTTACTTTAGCATAACATGAACCACTTACAATGAAACTTCCTGATAAGAGTTCTTTGCCTTCACCCTTATAAATTGGATCTACTTCTCCGGTAAGAAGTGATTCGTTTGCTTCGACTTTGCCATTTAAGATGATACAGTCTGTTGGTACTTCGTTGCCTATTTCTAAATATATGATATCATCTAAAACTATTTCTTCATTTGAGATAAGTTTTTTATGAGAGTTTCTTATGACGGTTGTTTTGGTTGATGCGAGAAATGATAGTTTATCGATAATCTTTTTTGAAGTTATTTCTTGAAAGGTGCTAATTATAGTGTTGCAAATAATGGTCCCCATGAATAAGCAGTTTTTAAGTGAGTAAAAAAATCTGTTATATATTAGACCAGTTATAATTATTGATGCTCCTAGAAAAATGTTTAGAAAGTTAAAATAAGTAAAAACATTACTACAAATGATTTGTTTGATTGTTTTAGTTTGCGGTTGCTCATTAATATTGGTTAGATTTTGAGTTATTCTTTGATTAACTTGCTCATTTGTTAAACCTTCATCAAATTTTGGATTAAATCTTTTTGTTTCCATAGGTATCACTTTCTAAGTTTATTATAACACGTTATATTTTTTGCATATATTTTTTAGAATGATAAAGTAAGAAAAAAGTGTCAAGAAGATGACACATTTTTAGTTTTGATGCAGATAACATTCTTTTTCGTGAGAATTTATGAGACCAATGGCTTGAAGATAGGAGTATATGATTGTGGAGCCGGTAAACTTCATTCCCTTTTTTATTAAATCTTGGGAAATGAAATCAGAAAGTTGAGATGTTGTAAGGCCAGTTTCGTGTATTGGATATTTATCTGTGAATGACAAGAGATATTTTGAGAAAGAGCCATATTCTTTTTGAATTTGTTTGAAGATTATGGCGTTATTGATGCTGGCATTTATTTTAAGTTTGTTTCTGATAATACCTTTGGTGTTATATAGTTCTTCTATTTTAGTATTGTTATAATTAATTATTTTATCTATATTGAAGTTATCGTAAGCTTTTTTGAAGTTTTCTCTTTTATTTAGGATGCACTCCCAAGATAGACCAGCCTGGAACATTTCTAGGATTAGCATTTCAAAAAGGTAGTCTTCATCTAAGTTAAGCACGCCCCACTCTTTGTCATGGTATTCTATATATAATGGATTATTTAAGTTACACCAGAAGCATCTTTTCATAGTTAGATTCCTTTCTTTGTATTTATGATTTTAATATTGCACCTTTTTATTAAATATTTGGTCTTTATGGTGGTTACATTGCGGTAAGTAGCTACTAAGTTTTAGTTAGGAGAGACTGCTATATTATTACTTATTTTTTTATTAGTATGATTCCAATAACAATTAGAATGCTTATTAGAAGCTTTCTTCTTAGACTTTTCTTATCTTTGTCAATGAAATATTCATATATAGAATTTGTTACCATTGATAATGTTAGAAGTGGTGCTACAATGGAGATGTTACCGTATTCGTATGCTTTTACTGATGAGATAAGCATTATAGCCCAGGAGAAACTTACTAACATAAATTTCTTTTTGTCGTATAATTTGAATTCTTGTTTTAAGTCGTTTAGTGAAAGTTTGCTGGCAATTTTTATGATTATGGCTGGGATTAAAACAGTTATGACAGTGTATAATCCGATGTTGAAATTCTCTGAGATATTAACATTTATAAACATAGCGATTGCGAAAAGAAAGTTTGAGATTATACACATGATAAAGTATTTGTTAAGTTCTAGTTTTCCTTTATTATTTGTGGATAATAGAATATTTGCTAGAAGTATCATAATTATACCAATGATTTTAGTTAAGATGATTTTTTCTTTTAGGAATACAAAGCCAAATATTACTAAGAAGACGGTTGATAGTTGTTTAAGCATACTGAATGTTGAGGGAGCTAGGCCATATCTTGCTTCGATATTTAATCTATCTGTTGCTGCATAAATAATAGTTACTACTCCAAGAGTTAGAAGTATTTCTGGATTTAGTGAAAACTTGTATGCAAAAAGTGGTGATAATATTAGGGCGAATAGTGCGGTAAAAACTTCTAATAAAATTGTTAAAGCTGAAGCGTTTTTCATGCTCCTATTTGTTTCTTTAAAACACTGGGCAAATATTAAAGAAAATATTAAGTATATAATAACCCATTTTATATATTCCATTTTTATTTTTCCATTTCTTTAAAATTTAGATTTTTTAAATATTCGTAGCCGGTTGTTATTTTATCTTCAATGTTAGTGCTGGCACTATAGATTTTTTTTAGTTCTTCCATTACAAGTTTACCATTTTTTTGTAATTTATAAAATTCAGGATATGATTTTTCTGTGAAATCAAATATTGCTTGGAAATCTGTATTATTTAAAATTGGGTCAGTCACCATTTCACTATATTGCCATGCTAAGAATGGGCTTTCGTATTCCGCTTTAGGAATTTCTGGATAAAGGGTTTTCCACTTAGTAAACCATAAAAAATGAAGTGTTTCATGAGCACAGACTTCTGTTAGTTTTTCTTCATTTAAGTGTGGGTTTATATAAAATGAGTGGTTATCTATATCTCTAGGGAAAAATGGTAACATGCCAACATAACAAGTTATTTCATTTATATTTATAGGCCAATTTATGTTAAGATAGTCAGCTAATTTTTTAAAATAAGTGTCATTGTATTTATTCCAAATAGCACTATATTTTTTACAAGCTTCTTTAATATTTTGTGAATTACTTGTGTAATAGTTCGTGATTATAGCACTAATTTTTGTGGATATCTCTTCTTTTGAAATATTTTTGTGGATATCATGAAGTTCTGGGAAATATTCACATAATAAATTGTGGATTTCTGACTTTTCGTCTTCTTCAAAGTAAAAGTTTTGAATTATTTTGATATTTTCTTCTAGAGTTATTGGTTTAAATATAATTTTGCGATTTGTTTGCATTTATACCTCCATAATTGTTTGTTCACCATAAAAATTTGTAATTTAACTACATCCAAAATCTTATTTCTTTTATTTTATAACCTCTTTTTTCTATTTCCTCAACTATTTGTTTAAAACTTGTGGAATTCATATTTTTAATTCTTCTATATCCACCAAAAGATTTTGGTGCTACTTGTGGAATATTTTCCAATAACCAATAATAGACTTCTCTATCATGTGCTTCTTCAATATAAGGGTCAATTATTCGTTTTTGATAGTCTTCAGCACTTTCTGTTCCTGTTTCAGAAGCAAACTTTTGTAAATTACGCAATTCATCTATTCGTGTACCATGTAATTTATTCAAATTTTTATGTTCTACTTTTGCATCTTCAAATCTCCCTGCTAAAATCATCATATCAACTAATCTTTCATAGTCATCTCTTGTATATGCGTAGAAAGAATGAGGATACAACTCGTTTACTTTTTTCAAACACGCTATTGCTAAATCATAGTTTTTATTATTTTTATACTCTGTAGCTTTTCTACTAAGTATTTGTTCTGGCATATATACAACACTTTCGCCACCATCAGAATATCTTTGAGCTTCAGTTATAGGTATAGACATTATTCCATCTATAGTTGTTAAATCATATTTGCTATTAAACTCATGGATTTTTTTATTAGTGTAACTATCATATCCTGTTTCATAGTTTTTATTATTCTGATTTTCTTTTTTTACTGTATCAGTTTTATTTTTTCCAAAAAAATAAAACCCTAATACAAGTGAAACAGTTACAGCAACTATAATAATAGTTGCTATAATCATATTTCTTTTCCTTGTATATTGTTGATAGCGTAACAACAGTTCTTTTTCTTCCTCTGTCATAATACCACCTACTTTCTTTATTCAGCTAATCGTCTAATTGCAATAGCCTTATTAAAATAATAATCCATTTTCTTTATACTAACACGAGCATTAGGATTATCTCCATGAGTTTTAGATGTTCCACCATTCGCACCTATAATTTCGCCATTGCCTATATACATGACAACATGACCTGATGTG
>OIXQ01000488.1_pt1 | contig 18331 bp, 15 predicted proteins | sample 1587791 | NCBI WGS metagenome assembly OIXQ01 (sample SAMN03283273) | human gut metagenome | biome: human-associated habitat; material: feces | host: Homo sapiens | place: Peru | collected 2012
CCTTCCCACTATCAGGGCGGTTTAGGGACTTGCACCCATTAGAGTATGTTCGTGCTGGACGAACAAAAGGGTCAGGGGATGTAAAAAACATCCCCTGACTGCTACTTTGGCATGTTTTGTACTACTTTACCCTGAAGTAGTTTACCGTTAGCCTTCTTGTTTCGTTTAACTCCATCTTGACTCCAAGTGCCCCATTGCTTGAAGAAAAATGGAATATTTGCTTGGTCTGCTTGCCTCTTTATATTCAGTACCCAGTCTTCTTTCATAGGTCTTGCTGATGTGCCGCTCTCTCCGCCGACAATTATCCAATTAATTCCGGTAAGATTTATCGTGCCCAGGTCGGAAAGAAGTGGCTCGCAAGATAAAAATTTAACTTTTGCGCTCAAATTTCGCAGATAATCAATCCTAAATTTTGTACGTTCGACTTCGACAGTCACACCAAGCCATGCATTATTTGGAATAGTACGGGTGGTGAAGTATTCTGCCATTCTTTCCGCACGTTTTGTCAGAATCTGATACTTGTGTTTAGGTGTTCTCCTTATAACATCAATTACCTTGTCAATGAACTCAAAGGGTACATTTGGGTGGAATAAGTCACCCATTGAGCATACGAATATTGTCGATGGCTTATACCAAGTAAATGGTTCCTTTAAACTATCCTCATGTATGGTTACCTTGAATCCATTTGCATATTTTATGTTATGCATTGCACAAAGCCTTCGGGCCATGTTCTCGGCATAACAGTGTGTACAACCCTCCGATATTTTTTCGCAACCTGTAACCGGATTCCAGGTGCGTTCTGTCCATTCTATTTTTGTTGTTCTCATATTATTCTGATTCTATAGTAGTCTTTACCATCGGGTTTTATTTTATGAATGCTTGTTGCTTTGCTGTTAAACGTGCCTATTATATCTATCTTGCCTCTCTTTTTAAGGCTACTTATCACTTCTACAAAAAGAGACGGCTGACATCCGCGACGAAGAGCATATTTCAATCCCGAAATATTGTCCTTAATGTTACCATTAAGAATACTATCTGTCATTTCTTGCTTTATGGTAACCTTTTTCTGAGTTTCTGATTCATTATAAAATAAAGATCCTTCCTCGTAGTCATTATCTATATTGCAGTTTGAATCTCCAGATAATCTATCTTCCTCCCAGCATACCTTCAAAAATTTCTCCATCCCGAGGGAATGACTTGTGCCAAAGATCAAACCATAATAGTTTGACCCTTTTTTTATCGTAAAACTATGCAAATAATAGTCTTTGCCGCAAGGAATCAAATCTTCAAAATACTCTTTAATCAGGCGATGACATTCCTTTGGCTGTGCATCGTCAAAATTTATCTTTTTGACGTCAAAGTACTGCTGGATAGCCGGGAACTCTTTAAATCTATTGATAGTAGATGATGAAATGAAGAAAATGAAATCAGTTTTCGGGAAGCTGATCAACTTTGAAAACACCTCTTCTGTTACTTGTTTTATGCCATATTGGTCAATCAGAACGAATTTTCCATATTCATTGTTTTTGAGAACCTTATCAATCTTATCATCAGCAAGCAAGTCCTTGAAGTCTTCGTTGCGTACGCGGATCCCTTTTTTTATTGGACACTCACTACAGTTATTCGACACCATACATTGATCCTGAAAGTCAGATACATTGTTTTTAAGGGCCTCGAATTTTGGCTTTAGGTACTCGTTGAAAACAAAGAAGACTTTTTTGCCATTACTGTTCGACTTTAATGATTTGCAGTGTTGGCACATTGCTCCCTTTGCTTCATCCAATAAAATAAGAGGAGAGCCTGGATGACCTTCTGGATCCATACCGCTACCGGCGAACATATCAAACACAAATAGGTGTGTAGTGTAGAGATCGTGGACAAAAACTGGATACCACTCTCTAAAGCATCTCCGAAAAATGTCTAGTTTGATTTTGGTTCCTTCGTCAAAAGGGCTGCTATTTATGTCTTTTGTCATGCATTCTTTATTTGTGATCACTTGCTTATCTACAAATTGCAAAGTTAACATTTTATGTCGTATCATAAGTAATGAATTACTTAAGTTTCGCAAGTGATTTAGGCCGCCTGTTGTAGGGCCTCGAAGGCCCTTCGGACGGCATTGAGTTCTTTGTTATTGTTGTTAATGATGGCACGCATCATCTCGTCTTGGTCGAAGTGGAAGGCTTCCGCAATGGTCTGGAGAACATCTATTAGGATGCCCCAGATTTTCTCGGTAACCGTCAGTTCAACAGAGGCCTGCGTCACATCACGGAACACGCCACCGATGGTTTCGTATGACTCATATCGCTTGACGTATCCGAGGATGTTGTACTGCAGCATGCAGAGCGAGATGGATGCAATCTGGGACGCGAAGTCACGGCATTGGCATTTCCCAAGATTGAGAAGCCTTTTGGCCTCCGCAAATGAGACTTCGATGGCCCAGCGCATAGAGTATATTTTGTACGCTTCATAGGCATTCAGGGCGGTGTTAGTGGAAAGCAGCGCATTCCAATCGCCCTTTTTGCCGTTGCGATAGAAAAAGAGTTTAGCGGGGGTTCCGGCAAAGGTGGCCGCAACCTCACCGTAATAGAAACGATAATGTTTGGAGTACTTGACATGACCTTTCCGTTTGGATTCCTTGGCTATGATGGCATTCGCCGTCATGGCTCCATCGGTCGTGTCATACTTGGTCTTGGACATTTTGATCATATCCAGCAGATGGCATCCTATGTGCCTGGAGCGAACAAACTTTACCAGTTCCTTGCAGGTGAACCAGCTGTCAACCAACAGGTAGTCGAACCTTATTCCTTCAAGGATGGCGCGTTTGACCATACGGATGAGATTGTCCATCTTGCTCTGGAAGTATTCTTCAGATCGCTTTGCGGCACGGCTGTCCGTATCGCGCTCCTTGCTGTATCTGGCATCAAACTGCTTCTGCGACAGGCCCTGAGGTTTGGCAGGCTTCTTACCCATCTCTCCCTGGAGTGTGAAGTCCACGAAGGTCTGCGTCTTTCCATCCGTGAACAGGAGGAACAACCCCTTGTAACCAAGGATACTCGCATGTTTGACATGGGAGAAGATACGGCCAAGGAGCTCACCCTTGCGGCCGGTCTTCGGAAAGTCGGTGTCATCCGCAATCAAGCAGCGGGGATCCTTGCTATTGACGGAGTCGCCGCGCATCGCAATACGCCTCAGGAGTCTGCGGCTGAAGCTGTACACTATTTGCCGCCAGTTGATGTCCTAGTTGGAGAGGAACCTGTAGAACATATCGTTCTTACAGGCGAACATTTGACCGAGAACGCTACCGGCGAAGTTGAGACTGTTTTTGATGGCAAAGAACGGGAACAGGACCATCAACTCAAGCACATGGCTGGCCGTGAACTTGCAGTTCGCAGCCTTGGCAAAGTCCATCTGCCTGTGGTTAAGCGTGATATAAGACATTCCGTTCATGATTCCCTGAATCGCCTTCGTATTGTTACTTTCAGCAAAAAAGCTGTTGAGTTCCGAGATAATATGCCTATCTTTGCTCATGCTAAGGTTTACTATATTTGTTTGTTTGGCGACACTAATATATTGATAATCAATGAGATATGTAATATTTCTCAGAGATTTCAACCTTGGCTTTTTTCGTTTTTTACCTACTTGCGAAACTTAAATGAATTAAAGTTACATATCGTGTCATAGAAACGAACTAGTCATTTATTTCAATAGTGTTCTGTGTTTCGTTTTTATGACAGAAGACACTTGGGACAAGGATGGTTGCTATTCTGATAGGTACCAGCTTAACTGCAATTCCCTACACCCACACCTCTCCCATCTCAATATAGTCTTTCACTGCATCCAGAACCTTCTCAGCATCGGAGATTCCCAGAATCTTGAGCTCTATATCCCGGAAGTTGACCGAGTAGAAGGCGTTGTCCTGCCAGGTGATGATGACGCTACCCTTGTATATAGGCGTGCTGACTTTAAATCCTACACATTCGTCAGAAAGAAAGACGAACTCGGTTACGCGGAGCATCTTTGGGTAATTGAGGAACAGGGTGGTAATTTTTGATATCTGAGTATTCATATTGTTGTATTCTTTTCTTGTTCAGTTGGATTGCTTATCTTTGCGGCCATTATGAAAACTATCACAGTAGTAGCAGCGGTCATCCGCAATTCCAGAGGAGAGATATTCGTCACCCAGCGCGGGTACGGCGAATATAAGGACTGGTGGGAGGTGCCAGGGGGCAAGGCTGAACCGGGTGAAACCCTTGAGCAGGCTCTCAAGCGCGAGATCAGGGAGGAACTTGACACCGAAATCAGCGTGGACAGTTTCATCACCACTGTGGATTATGACTATCCTGCTTTCCACCTTACCATGCACTGCTACTGGTGCAGCATCTTGTCGGGCAATCTGGAACTCAAAGAACACGAAGCCGCAAAGTGGCTTGCTCCTGATGAGTTGGAGTCTGTGAACTGATTGCCTGCCGATCTGATACTTCTTCCATTCCTGCGATAGTCTTTGTCCCGTGTCCCGGCTCAAAGAGCCAAGGGACGGTAGGAACAAGTGGGACAGTTCCGTCATTCATCCTGTGGGACAGGACTCGAATCTGGTGGATGGACTGCTATCGGTATAAGGTCCAATTCGTCCATCAGCATAGCTACAGGGCCGAAACTCGATCATTATGGCGACGGAAAGTCAGATCAAGTAAGCGTGGCCTCTCTAAAATTTAAGATTATGATGCAGATATGCCAAGACAATCATAAGGATATTCTTAATGGCAGCTTGGATAGAGTGATTGGTATGGAATGCAGAGGACATACAGACGCATCAGCGAAAGATGTTGGATGTCCTCTTTCGGATAAACAAATAGCTTGATTGGGAATTCCCGTGTCGTCCCAACTCTTGCTTTTACAGTAACCGGGCGATCTTGGGGATCAAGGTGATGTCAGCAGGCAGCCATTCGACTGAACCGAGCTGTTCGGCGGTGAGCCAACGGGCGGCCTCGTGCTCGACCAGATGGAGGTCACCGGAAAGAATGGTGCAGGCGTAGCACTTCATCGAAAGGTGGAAGTCCGGGTAGTCATATTCAATGGTGTCAATCAGTTCGCCGACTCGGATCTCGGTTTCCAACTCCTCGCGGATCTCCCTTCTAAGCGCATCCTCAGGACTCTCCCCCGCCTCGACCTTTCCTCCAGGAAACTCCCAACCGTCCTTGAATGCACCGTAGCCACGCTGCGTGGCGAAGATTTTCCCATCTTTGAATATCACGGCTGCAACTACGTTTATCGTTTTCATTTTCAATGTCATTTAAAGTTAAACATTCGCTGACGTGATGTAGTCGTACAGATTCTTCTCGACCGGTGTGTCAATAGCAGTTCTTTCACATCTTGACCGAATGTACATCTAAGTCAATTGGGTACGCGCCGCGTACCTTTTCTTCATATTCTCTTTTACCGTTCTTCATAATAATACGAATAATCTATTCCTTTCATGAACATCTCCCTGTCATTCACCTTATCCGTCAGTGCATCTTTCAGAAGCCCCTTGATTTCCGTGCTATCCGCCACGCTCTTTTCCATTGCCGCAAGATAAGCATATTTGTCAATTTGGCTCCAATCAAAGCACTGTCCAAGTCGCTTCTTCAGAATCAGGTCTAGCCAAATCCTCGTTGTTCGCCCATTGCCTTCACGGAACGGATGCGCCACATTCATCTCCACATACTTGTCAGCAATCTCATCAAAAGTCTCTTCCGACATCTGTTCAATGTTATGCAACGTCTGTGAAAGAAACGCTACTGGAGCGAAGGTGAATCCGCCTTTGGAAATATTCACTGAACGTATCTGTCCTGCAAAGTCGTACAATCCTCCAAACAGATATGCGTGAATCTGCTGAAGTCCTTTTACCGTTCCCACCTCAATGCTATCGAGCAATGAACTCTCGAATAAAGTATAAGCCTTTGCTTTGCTCTTTCCGTCAATAGTATCCTCTCCGTATGTAAACCACTCGATGACCCGTGATGCCTTGTTGTTCGGCATATTCTTCGCCAACTCGATAACTCCGGATGCATCAAGGACATCTGTCAATCTCATCTTCCCGTCTGGCGCTCGCAGTTTGAACTGGTTAGTGTCACTAACCAGTTCAACCCCATCCTTCTTCAACTTGCTCTTCAGATACTTCCAATAGTTCCTGTTCTTGGCATAGTCATCCTGCGCATTAAGCACACCGACGATGTCAAGCACACTGTACCACCACTTGGAATTCTCCTCATCCCAAATAGCCCGGACCTCACGGTCATCGAAGAAACGGATTGATATTTTGTTCATAAAAGTTTAACTAATTTTCCAAGACACTCATTGTAGTTTTAAAAGTCCTTAGGGACCAAATATTCTACTTAACTAATTTTATCTATAACATCCAACATCATTCTATTCCCTTGATAGATATATTCATCAAATAAGTCCATAATCTCATTCATTGATTCGATATCATCTGCCTCCTTCAATTTTTTGTATATCTCAAGTAGAATTTTGACCACATCTTCAGCGGCAATCCATTGGTCGTCAATCTCAGAATACTTTTGTCTTTTAATAAATTTATAACATTTTTCAGGATACTCTGAAATGCACTTCTTTACAAGATCAAGTTGTTCTTGAATTTCATAGTATCCTTTCGTTTTCCAAGTTTTTGTTATATCGCAATAAAAATCAAATGCGTCAATTGGTAACTCATTACTATACCAACAATAAGCTTTAGCAACTTTCTCCCGATCGTCCGTTGCATAGCGTTCAAGATACTCTTTTGAATACTCATATAGTTCAGGTAAGCGATATGATTTCATAGAAATTTCGACAATCTTAGAAATTATATCTTCATTTCCAAAATGCAAGATTCTTTCCAAACGTACTTTGCAATCATTCCGAATCTTCTCACAACTTAACCCATAGAAATATATTTGAGATAAAATTTCGTGGCTTAAAGGATTAGATTCAACATTATCAATATATTCTTTCACAATATCTATCTTATGGTAAAAGCACCATTGTATCGCATCACCTCTGATTACCAAAGCCTCCGGACCAAGTTCTTTCAATATATCTTTCATCAAAGGAAAGAACATCGCCTCATCAAAATATTCCTTTACATATAAATAATGTAAAGGAAGTGTTTTCAAACAATAAGATAATCTTGGAAGGAAATTATTGATAATGCTATAAATCTGCGTTCTTCTTTTTGGTAAAGCGCAGATATGTATCAACAATTCCATAGCGTGTCCTTGAGGTGAGTTAATTGCACGCTCCATTAAACCTGTGGTTCGTCTCCCTAAATCGCTCACGTCATATTGATAAGAATACTTCTCTTCAAAAGGCATTATAACAATGGCTTCCGAAAGTTCTAATATTTCATCGATATGTCCATTCTCCTTTTTAATATAATACTCGGCAATCTGACTGAATGAATGACTGTTTCTTACAGCATATTCGATTGAAATATAGGATTTTGCAATTTTCCACAACGAATTAGGCTCATATCCTCCAACAAGTAATCCTTCTAATCCTGCAACCTTGTATATATCCTTTATGTCATCCCTTTCTGAAATATTGAGCACAAAATCTATAAATTTAGTTGGATTATTAGCGACGCATTTCTTGAATGCATCAGCATGATCATTTAGGCTAATTTTGTAATGCTTTCCATTCTCTCCCATTGTCAGAAATGAACTCAGCCAATTAGAAATAGACCATTTCGAATAAATATCATCAGATACAACACTACCACAATATGAGGCGGCAATTATCGAACAGGACTCTCTTTTAACCACATATGGTTCTCCAAACCGTCTCTTCAATTCCTGCGAACATTTTTTCATTTTCGGAGTCAATCCTTTATCCGGCAAAGTATTGCAGATTAAGATCCATTTGTTCCTCCAAAGATGAGGATATAAAAGAACGCTCAAACTTCTATTCCTATCATATAAAGAGTCTATGGATGAGGTGAATGATAGTATCTTATTTTGGTATTCAACAGCATCGTTCTCATTCAAGGTAAAATACCAAGCCTTTAACATTTTCAGAAAGAAATACCTAATACCGCCTTGTAGATAATGTTCAATGGTTTTACAATTTAGCTGTAATGGTCTGATAATGTCATCATACAAATAAGGATTTGCTGACATTGTAACAAATGCCATAGAATCGGACGTCTCGTTATTTAGGGACATCAACTTTTCAATCATCGGTCGCATAAAAAAGGCATCCGTGGAGAACAGAATAAGTAGGTTTTCATACATTTTGAGTAACTTGCCGACGTGGTTCTCGGAGTAAGTCTTATTGAAAACGTTTGATATAGTAAATCCATCGTATCCATCATAAGCTGTTTTCTCTATTGTCCTCACAATGCTATTGTGTAAAGTCTTTAACATTTCTTTTGGTCTAGAACTCATCAGATTAGGTAATAATACTTCCACGAGTTCATAGCCGATATATCGATTCTCTTTTTTGTCTGATAGCAGATATTCTGATAATACCCTTTCAGTCTCAGCAAAGGCAAATTTTTCATTCGTTTTGAAGGCATCCTTAATCAAATCTACAGCGAAATGGACATTCTGTGGCATTGTCTCATCGTACGCCTTTAGCACATAGTCATTTCTATAATCATTATGACTTCGGAGTATATATGCGATAGTGAAAAGCCTAGTCTCTTTATCATTGATTGTTTTGACTAATTTGAAAACATCATCTGGATTAATGAATGCATACCTTGAGAGGCATCCCATAATTGAAAAGAACATCCGATTTTCCCTTTCTATGTTAGGTAAAAATCCATTAACTAATTTCTTTATGGTAGCAAACCATCCATTATTATGTACGCCACGAAGGAAATAAATCATAAGTCTCTCATCCTTTCCGCAAACATCATTAATTAGTTTCTTATCTTCAGGGTGTGGTTCGTCAGAGAAGGCTAAAATTGATATTGCCAACAATTTAATGTGGAGACGGATTTTATCCGAGATAAGGATAGACCGTACATCATTTATGAACATTGTCTCATTATGACCATATTCATATTCTAAAATAGCTTTCACTATTGTTCTTAATTCAAGTCCCTGAAAATCATTTTCAATATCCTCTACAAATGATTTCCCCGAGGCTACATATTGTCGAGCAAGAATATAGTCATAGAATGTCTGATGAAATAATGAAACAGTACATCCCTCTATTGAAATTATCCCACAGCTTGCTAAATAATCAAATGTTCGTTGTTGTTCCGTTGTTGGACAAAGTCTCGGTTTTAATGTCTCGGATTTTTGAATAGTTGTGGCTATAAAAAACAATGACTTCTCAATGTCAATGGCATTAAACGGTGCTTTAACTTTGCACACATACTCATTCCATAATGCATCGTATAGCTCAATTGAATTACTGAAATCAAGTTTAGACGGATTCCTTCGATATAAAATACAGAATGTATTAAGAGTTTGTACTGTTTTGAGTATTTGAAGTGTAGCTTTGCTCAACTTTTTTCCAAGGCTATCCTCAAGTTTGTTCAATGCAAAAGTCACTTCTTCGTCTGTTAATTCACCAAGCTCAATTGTTTCTGATAAGTCCTTTATATTATTTAGCGAAGAATCGTATTCCAAGTCATACTTTCTACAGGAAACTACAGCTCGGACATTGGGCCACTCTTTAAGTGACGACAGTATGGACAGTATTGCATTCAACTGATTTCTGTCATTTGACAAACACTGTGATAGCGCATCAATTTGATCTACAATCAGAATGACAGAATCTGATTTGGCACTATAATATGTTATAGTATCTTGTATTCTTTCTAGTGTGATAGGATTCCCCAATACGCTAATTGAATCAGCTTTTATGCATATACATTGTGCGCTTGACCTATCGTAAGTACTTATAAATTCTTTCAGTAATGCGGACTTTCCAACACCAGCATTTCCTACGAGAAGGCACACTCGTTTGTCCTTGTTGTTTGCTGTTTTGAGCACCCATTGTCTTAATTCCTCTAGCTGATGTCTGCATATATGAGAATTTGCAATGCCATAGAGTTCGGTCGATATTGAACCGAATGAGGCCATTTGAAGTTTAACAAATTGCTCTGCTTGTTGTTCTTCATCTTTAATTGCGTTCATTCGTTGGGTATATAATTCTTTCCAACTCCTGACAACATCTATAACATTTGATTTTGAACATATAGCAGTAGGAGAAAAATTGTACCTGAAAGATTTTTGATCGCTCCTCTCTGAAATTTCAATGTCTTTAACATCCTTAAGACTAATATATTTCCAAAAGAAGCGTCCTTTTTCAGGCTCTCCTGCAATAAATATTACGACTTCTCCTTTATGTATCCCAGCATATCCGTATAATGTTGACGGAATATCGTAAAATGCAGTATCACCAGATGACGCATTTGTCAGATGTTTTATTTGGACCGTGATTATTGCTCTCTCATATCCTTCGTCATCGCAGATTCGAATATGCCCATCAATATCTGTCTGACTTCCTCCTTCTTGTAAAGAGGATGCTTCAACTATATTCTTGGGAAGGATGTTTCTTACCAAAGAAACGGTTTCCTTATCCAAGATGTTTGATGGATAAATTGTCTTATGTGGTAATATTTCACTCATCAGTTTGCAGATAACTAAAGATAGGCAAATTCTTTGAACTAATTACGGACACAATATACTTCCTCAAAATACACAAACACCGGCCGCCCATCCCGAGCCTCCGGATGCCTTTCGAGAATGCAGCTCAAGTCAATCTCTCCATCAATCCTCTCTCCAACCTTATACACAAGATACTTTTCATCACCCATCCAATCCTGCTTAGGGTAGACGAGTCCTTTCATCCTTTTTGCATCAGCAAGGAAAGTCACCCCGCTCAAAGAGTAACATTCCACCCCACCAAGCGGATTACTATAATCATACAACATCAAGAAGCTCGCCGTGAACACCTGCTGAGTATTCTTGTATACCGCTCCGGCGCGTCCTTTATTGAACCTGACGTTATAGAACTTATTCTTCAGTATCCAATTGCGTTGCTCCTGAGAATGATAGCACCCCACAAGGACCGTTTCCCTCCGATAATTCCCATTATCATCTCTCATCGCATCCCTAAGTACCATCGTCCGGGAGACCTCTTCACTGAAAAGTAGCCCATTAAAATATACATAAGGCTCAGTCCCGAGATGATACTCCTTAATTATGAAGTCATAGCTTAACACAGACAGAAGCTTAGCGTTTGCGAAATAGTCGCCCCTCTCTAGTCCCAACATAAGAAGCCCATAATGCCCCTCACCTTTGTCATAAGGACAGAACGCTTTGCCATTCAGCTCCCTGAAATGTTTGTTCACCAAATTCCGAATATCTCCATCAGCACGCTGCTGTAGCAAATAGAAATCATATTCTGCGTCAATATACTTGATGAAATCTCTCAGGAACACATCTTTAGCCTCAGCCTTGAACTTGTTGCGAATACTCTGAGACCTGTTCACATAAGCATACAACGCAAACAAGAAATTGACATCATACATCCTTAGAAACAGAGTGTCCCTATCGAAAACCCTGTTCTTAAACTGATAATTCTTATCAAACTCGATGTCTTGCAGGTGTAACTCGGCAGAAGTAAACCCGTAATCCTTTTCAACTCTTCCGCTGATAAAAAAGTTAGGAGTAATATTGTACCCTTCTGTCAGTTCATCTCGATACTTCAGATGAGGTTTGTTATTGTGATACCAGTCAAGTTGTGTCTGTATTATATTCTTTGCATATGTGTACTGCTTAAACAATGAGTCGCCCTTCGGCGCAGCATTCTCCTTGTAATACTTGCTGTCACCCACGTAATACACTTCCCGCTTAGCCGTAGTCAAAGATAATCCCTTGAACAGGTGATCAACAATCTTCCCGTCCTGCTGCTTGACAAGACTGCTTGGTGCATCCGAATCTCCGAGGAGAACATCTATCATATCCTCGAATACGTTGTTAAAGTCACGGACAAGAAGATACTCTTCCTTCTCTTTAGCGTCTCTGATATTCTCAACCTTTGATGCAAAAGCGAACAAAAGCTCCCATAAAAGCACCAACTTCTCATTGAAATAATTGTTTCTGATGCTCTTGAGCTTCCTGCTGACAGCCCCTTTCTCAAGTTTTCTCTTAAACTCACTGTCTGAAAGCAGGCTATAAGGCTGGTCAATGTTGAAATTGAAATGATACTCGTTATTGATGTACCTCAACGTATTAAAAAACAGAACAAGCAACTCCTCATCGAAGTTGATTTCCTTTCTCCGGTTCACGATAAACGGATAGATTACTTTCCTGTCCTTTATCACTGGTTGCTGTGTCCGAATAGTCTTGTTCCAACTCACTTTGTTGTATCCGGAATGTGCCTGTTTGTAGATCAGTACAAACAAGCTCTGATTCTCATTGTAGAAATCGCGAAGGGACAAAATCACATCCATAAGGGAAGTCTCATTCTTGCCCTTCTTGGAACTCATAACGCTCTGCACCGAGTCCTTTTCTGTCGAGATGTTGTCAATCTCACGCTTCCGGTACTTCTCAATAGCTTGATAAAGATAGATTGGGAGTTCCGTCAGCAGTTCCGGCCTCCATCCATTATCTTTCAATGTCTTCGCATCGGAATCCGAAACCTTGACAGGAGAATCGTCAGTCAAGTCAATGCAGCCGAATCCCTTGCCACCGATATTGAATACTTTCGGAAGAATGAACACGTGGGATTGCGTCGGATCGTAATAATATCCGACACAGTCAAGCACGGCCTTGTCATCTTTGAGTTTTCCGCGCGAGATTACTCTTGCGTGTTCATTCCCAAAGATAGAATCAAGCAGCGAACGCTTGTAGTACTTCCCTTCAAAAAACAATATCATTATTCAGTCTCGGTAGTAGATTCTTTTTCGCTTTGTTGAGGTGTAACTCCATCTGGTTGTTGAGTGTTCGACTTATTTGAAGTTCCACAGGTCTTCTCAATGAAGTTAATGACATAAGTTGTCCAACCATCTCCTTCGCATAAGTCTTCAAAATACAGTTCATCGTTTCCTCCGAAGAAATCGGTTCTGAACTCATCCTCTTCCTTGAACACATCATTGAAAAGGAAGAACAGCACCTTATCCCTGAACGCTACCGCTGAAATCACATTATTTTCGTCAGACTGAACAAATCGGTTGCCAAGGATCTTGTTCGTGGAATGCTTCTCCTGCTTGATATACCCGTTCAGACCTTTTAATATCTCACTCCAAGAATACTTATGCGTCTCGTCAATCACCACGGTAAACTGTTCGGCATCGGTATAATTCACACCCACATATTCCATTCCCCATCTTCTTTTGAAAGCACTGTCGATAGGGAATAGGCTTTGGTCTGATGTATTCATCGTCGCCAAAATATTGAGGTTTGACGGCAATGCCAATATGCTGAAATCAAACTCTTTGGAGCCGTAAATTTCACGAATGACCTTCTCGTAACTCTCTTTGTCCTTCAACTCGCCACTAAGATATGTAGCGATGTCAGAGTCCGCATTGATGATATATTTCGAATATCCAGGATGTCCCGTCTTCTGCCTGTCAAGCAACTGGAATATGTCTCCGAATATCTGGGCACAGTTACCACGATTAAGTTCCTCTATAACAAGATAGGTAGGTTCGTCGGGATGATTCCACGCATATATGTACGCATTCAAGAATACCTGAGGGACAAAAGAATATGTGATGTCCTCTCCTGTTGGCCCACCCATCTTGGGTTTGTAACAACCCACAAAACTCGCATAGTCCGTATCCGGATGGAAAGTAATTCTGAAGCACTTGTTATCTTTCACATAGTCTGTATCTACGGTGTGGGATTTGCCCGTTCCCGGTGCGCCGTAGAAGATCTTCTGGAGGGTGGATTCGGAAATTAAAGACAATTCTTTAGTCGTCGAGTCTCCAAAATAATTAAAGAAGCAAACTTCATCTAACGGGTGTTCTACATCTGGGACTAACGGAGGAACGATAGCAGGTGACCATTTCTGGAATGCCATATTTCCTGATTGATCAATATAAATGTCAGTAAAGCTGTTTAGCATTAACTTTACTTTGTCCATATTGTTAAGTTGAATATCGCCAAACAAATGCTCACAAGCCTCTTTGTACGATGTGACACCTTTTCTGATACAATCAGCAAAGTATGCATATAGTACAGTTGGCTTTGCCTCTTGATATTTATTCAAGTCTTTTGTGAAAGGATTTGGTGCATAGTACTTTCTTGCCCAAACACCCATATATTTCAAGATATTCTCTGTCGTAACATTATTCTTAAATCTTGGATGACATACATCACCTTTCGTGTAGTACAATGCCATTTGCTTCGCCATTTGATAATGGGTGCTAGTCCAACCGCTAAATTTAGCCTCTGTTGCATTATCGTAGTCCTTCTTAGGCATATCGTAATTTGGCATTGCGTTCAAGAACCTCTTCACGACATCAAGTTCTGGATTCTGTGCCCTACAAATAGGAGCCGCAGTTTTAATAACTTCATCAGGCATATTAACAATACTTATTTAATAATTCAAATAGACCATTCGCAATAACTTTTGCAAAATCTGACGGAACAGCATTCCCGATCATTTTATATTGAGCCATAGTCGGACCAAGGAACTCAAAGTCATCGGCGAATGTCTGCAATCTGGCGGCTTCTCTTACAGTGATAGAGCGAGCTTGCCTAGGGTCAGGATGTATATGCCTCATCCCGTCTTTGTAAAGATGCGCAGGGATAGTATTACTTTGTTCATCCCATCGCAATACATAATACTTATGAATATTGCTTTTCTTCCCGGTAAACTGGGTGTATAATTCCTTTAAGGAATCTGTGCTGACATATTTATTTCTACCGCTTTCTATATCCTCTTCTAATAGACGAAAGATTTTCTGATCACGTTCGCTATGAAATCTTGGCGTATGATTCAACACTCCAGAAGATGTAATGGGGCCATGGGAATATTTCTGGCCATTCTGCCGAATCACCACAGGAAGAGGTGTAAGTTTCGGAAGATCTCCAATGGCATCTCGAACCGTTCTTCTTTTTGCTTTTAATCTATATGCCGGCATGACTACATTGTAGAACTCATCAATAATTGTGTTAGAGAGACTTTCTACATTAAGATCGTTCTTTGAAATATCAGACCTCACTCCAAGTATAATAACTCGTTTACGATGTTGTGGAATGCCAAAATCAGCCACATCGAAAACGGCTTTCTTGAAATCATCAATTACAGTATATCCTGCATCTTTGAAAGCGGAATGTATCTTGTCAACTATTGGTGTACCATCTGGAGATGCACTAAGCATTCCCACAACATTCTCGAAAACGAAAAATGATGGCTTGTACTGATTAAGAATCCTGATATAGCTTTCGAAAAGATAATTTCTATAGTCATTTTTCATTCCTTGTGGGTCACGAATCCTTCCGGCCAATGAATATGCTTGGCAAGGAGGTCCTCCAATGATGACATTAATTTTCTTCTTGCCAATTAACTTGTTCAGACCTGGATTTTTTCCAAACTCTGAATCATCAAAGCCGTTTATAAGTTCGTCAGTTCGTTGGATGTCGAATCGTATCACCTCGTTAGAGGCATTCGTATGACCCCATCTGGACCTTAATCTGTTCTCTATTGTTAGGCATGGGTATTTGTCCCACTCAACGCAAGCCAAAGTATTGTAATGACCGGATTGCATAAACCCGTCCATCAGCCCACCACAGCCGGCAAATAAGTCTATTGTATTATAAACTTTACTTTTCATTTTTATCCAAATACTTTAGCAGCTGAACGCCTACTGCTTTTGCCATAAGACATGGTACAGCATTCCCGACTTGCTTGTCTTGCTGGCCTTTAGTGCCAAGAAATACAAAATCATCGGGGAAAGACTGCAATCGTGCACTTTCTCTGACGGTTGGACACCGGTTCCATTTGTAATGAAAATTATTCCTATGACCTGTATCAATCGTTCGAGATGGAGAATCGCTGCGGTATCTAGTCCAAGCCATATGAAATTTTCTGCTTTCACCAACGCCTGCAGGTAAGTCTTTCCAATTACCTCCATCCGGTACCAATGCTATGGTATCTTTTACAAATTGCTTATGGTCAATGGCTTTGTGGTTATGTAAGACAACACATTTCCCTCGCATCATTTTTTGATAGTTAGTTTGTGGCGCTGACTCATAATCCATAGTGTCACTGCCGAGACTATGTTCAAGGCTCGGCAAGTCGCTTATTGCTTGTTCGCAAGTGACATAATTTTCTTTCGTGAAATACGGCTCAGGGAACTCGAACTTATCCTCACCATCACGAATCCCGACAAAAATAAGTCGCTTGCGAATTTGAGGCACACCATAGTCTGCAGAACACAATATTTTGTTATTCATCTTGTATCCCATATCCGTAAAACGCTTCATGATTTCATCTTTCACTTCGCCTTTATACAATGTTGCCATACCGGGAACATTTTCAATCATAAAGGCCTTGGGCTTGAAGCGACGCACAGTCTCAATCATCGCAAGGTACAGTTTGTTTCTATCATCATCAAACTCCCTTCTGCCAGTTAAGCTGAATCCCTGACAAGGAGGCCCTCCAATTATAACATCTACCGCTTTGCCTTTCAATTTCTCTTCTATTGTATCAAAGGTCTCATTTTTTGACAAATCAGCATATAGAGTTTGACTTCCTTTATGATTGAATGCATAAGTATTCAAGGCTGGCTGATTAAAATCAACGCCAAGAGCAATATTATATCCGGCCATTTCAAATCCTTTAGAAAGGCCCCCACACCCACAAAACAAATCGAGTACAGTATACTTCTTCCTCATCTCTCTACCTCTCAATCTCGTCTATCTCATTAATTGATCTTAATAAATCTTTCGTGTCCACCTCAAGGCATCTTGCGATTTCCACAAGTGTGGCCACATTAGGTTGGGCCTTGTTCGTGCACCATTTCGACACTGTGGCAGGATCTTTTCCCATCTTTTCGGCCAACCACTTGCTTGTCCGTTTCTTCTCCACCAAGACAACTTTGATTCTGTTCAAATCTTCGCTCATGTCTGTTTTAAATTTGCTATAGACGCAAAGATAGTGATTTTCTCGACAATAAAAACAGATATTAATTCAAAATAATATCACGATTTTCTTGATAGATGACGATATTATAATTAGATTTGCTTGAAAACACAGAGAATATGGACAAACAAAGTATCATTCAATACAAAACCTCATTTGACGCGATAGCTTCTTACATTGAAGGCAATAGCGGTAAAGAGAAAGTAGAAATATGGTTCGCCCGGGATCTTCAACCACTCTTGGGATATGCAAGATGGGAGAATTTTCAAGTAGCAATCAATAGGGCTGTCGAATCTTGTAAAACGCAAGGAGTCAATGTTGATGACCATTTTCGTGAGGTCACGAAAATGGTTACTTTGGGCAGTGGCGCGACAAGAGAAGTGCAAGATTACATGCTTACAAGATACGCTTGTTATCTAATAGCCCAAAATGGAGACCCACGAAAGGAGCAGATTGCCTTCGCTCAGAGTTACTTCGCCGTGCAGACGCGAAAAGCCGAGCTGATTGAAGAACGCTTGAATCATATTTCGAGATTAGAGACAAGAGAACGGCTTCGGGCTTCCGAAAAGCAACTGTCGCAGAACATCTATGAACGCGGCGTCGATGAGAAAGGGTTCGGACGGATTCGCTCTAAAGGAGATACAGCTCTTTTCGGTGGCCATACGACTGAGGATATGAAACAGCGTTTGGGAATAAAAGGAACAAGGCCTCTCGCTGATTTCCTGCCGACACTCACTATCGCGGCAAAGAATCTTGCCACGGAAATGACCAACTACAATGTGGAGAAAGCGGACTTATATGGAGAGACCTCCATAACCCGTGAACACATACAAAACAACCGAAGTGTCAGGGAAATGTTAGGAAAAAGAGGAATCAAGCCAGAAGAGCTTCCGGCAGCGGAAGACATCAAGAAACTTGAACGACGAGTTGCCGCGGAAGAAAAGAAGCTTGAAAAGTCTGCCGAGAAGTTGCCAAAGGCGTAAAACGCCATCTGACGCACTTCTACATCATTTTCCTGACATCAGGAAAATGTTAGAAATGCCTAATAATGCAGTGATAAGAATAATACTATTACACTAATTTTTATTCACAAAATATAACAACATTCATATATTATTATGAAAGCAAATTTATATGAATATTATTAAAGAAAGTAAATATAATATAAATATGAGGTAATCCTGCTACACCTCACCTTATTTAGGTAAGGTGTTTATATAGATTGGAGAGTCAAAAG
>OIXQ01000489.1_pt1 | contig 18297 bp, 15 predicted proteins | sample 1587791 | NCBI WGS metagenome assembly OIXQ01 (sample SAMN03283273) | human gut metagenome | biome: human-associated habitat; material: feces | host: Homo sapiens | place: Peru | collected 2012
CAACAGGAAATGGGTGATTGGAGATGTTCCAATTGGGAGTTGTCATACCCACTCAAATGTGGGCTTCTGCAACGATGAAGCTCGTGATTGTTGGAGATTTCCTACAAGTTGTCATACCCACTCAAATGTGGGCTTCTGCAACTGACATACAGCGCCGGTATATATTATGTATCCAGTTGTCATACCCACTCAAATGTGGGCTTCTGCAACGAGACAAGGTACAGTTCTTCAATCTCGAGGAGAGTTGTCATACCCACTCAAATGTGGGCTTCTGCAACCTTATGACTGACAGTTATTTGCGGTCGTAATGCGTGCGCCAATAAGTAACATACCAACATATTAGGTTATTTTTCGCAAAAGTATGCAATTATTTTGACAAAACAAGCGATAGAATGTTGATTATTTTACATATTTGATTGTAAAAGCGTGCGATAGTGCTTTCGAGATTGTATGAGTGTTTACGAGAATTAGTATCATTTGCGATATTGAGTGTAAAGACATTGCTGTAAATGAATGAATTATGAATGTAAAATTCTATGATTTTCGCAAGTGTTTAGGTGTATGTTTGTGTCCAATCGGAGTTGCGAAAATGATTTAGTGGGAGAGTCCCCTTTTGACAGGCTTTTGTGTATGATTGCAAGGTGATAGCTTTCGCAAATCATCTACGTTACCATTTGGCGATATATGGCATTAATTTTTTCCCAGACATAATCGTTTCTGCAAGAGCGGTAGATTGAATGTCTATGATGTCGCATAACCTTCGGCTTTCTCCCCGGTATGTCTCATATCGGTATAGTCGAGTCATAACATTTTGAGCCAGAGAGTTCTTCGTGTCTTCATCCAGTACCCCATCTTTTGTGACACGACATTGTGTTTTCCTCTGCAGCATACTGATCACGATTCGATCGACAGCCTGACATCTAAACAACTCAATAAAGTCAAACACGAGGTTGGCATTTCCTTCCGTGTGGTGTATGAATCCAACATAAGGGTTCAGCCCTCTTTTTAGAAGGGTTTGCCATATTCTTGGATATAACATTGAATATCCATAATTCAGCATACAATTTACGAGGTCTATCGCTCCTTGTTTGACTCTGGAGTAGAATTCTATTCCGTCATCATCCAATAGGCTTCTGACATACGCCCAGTATTCCTCTGCGGCAGTAGCCTCATAAGCCATTATGCTCTTTCGGTAGTCGTTAGAAGTATTGAGAGATACGGCCTTAATTAATTCTATCGCATTGTCAAAGGAGTTAATTGTATGTGTGAATCCGTTGCTGTCATCGTATCTTCTATGATACTTGTTGTAGTATTTGCATAGGTTGAGTTGATTCTTTAACTTTCCAATCATTATCGCTTTGGCTATTTCGAGCGACCTTTTACCGTCCATCAGACTTTGCGCTGTCCACAGTTGCGAATTAATGTACGATGGAGATAATAAGGATGCTAAGTGGGAGCAGTGTTCCCCGAAAAAGTCTATTGAGATGTTGTTTTTGGAACAATATTCTACAAGATTGCTTGAGATTGCCACACCTCCAGATAGTATGGAGATATGTTTTACTGCGGCGCTGTTTAGTTTTAATGGCTGTCCGGCTTTTTTCACAATCAGCCCTCTCTGCCCTGCGCCAATAAAATAGCCAGCTCCAGCTATAACGAGTTCTGAATTTTCAGATTCCAGACGTTTATACTCGGCCTTCCTTTTTGACAGTAGTTGCTGTTTAGATGACGTTGTCGTATTCTGTTGGGGGTGGCATCTCATCCTATCATTATGACTGGATTTGCCTAATAGTCTATCGGATAGATCTTTGATTGTCTTGTTGGAAATTTTGATGCCCTTGGATTTCCATTCTTTGACAGCGTCGTTGTACATTTCGTTGAATAAGTCTCTGTACTCGTCTGGCAATGCTGACAGATAATAACGGTTGATTCCGTCTATCCGTTTGAGATATTCATTAGAAGGAACGTTTTTGATTAATTCAATCTCCCTTATGCAAGTTGACAATTCCAGCTTCTTTTCGTCAGATATCGAAGCCTTCGTGCTGGAAATAGTAATGCCAAGGAATTCAAACGGGTCGGAGCAAGGGGCAATTACTGGAGGCTCATTAAAGGCCAGTTCCATTTTCGCCGCAAGGTATTCTACCATTGACTCAGCGATTGATTCGGCTTTCTCTTTTGTGTCTGTCCAAAGCACGATGTCGTCTGAGTATCTCAAATATGCGATGTTCCTTGTCTCTACAGATTGGTCGAAGGAGTTAAGATAGAAGTTCGCTAACATAGGCGATAGTATCGCTCCTTGTGGAAGTCCTTTGTTGTTTTCTATCCATTTTAAATCTTTTCCCACGCTTCCGATAGACATACTTATGTCTATGAGGTGTAGAAGACTCTCATCTTTTATTACTTGTCGCAAACGTTTCATTAGTAACTCCCTGTTTATGTTTACAAAGAAGTTGTCAATGTCGCATCTAATATGAAATCCATCTTTGTGGATTTTGGTCTCGTGCAGGGCTCTTCTAATGCATTTTAGATGACCTTTGCCTGGGCGGTAAGCATAGCTGGATCTTGAGAAGGTTCTTTCAAGAATTGGCTCGATAGCAATTTTGATGGATGTTTGGACAATCTTGTCATTCACACTTAGGAGTCCAATGGATCGTTCTTCGTTATTGCTCTTTGGAATCTTCACATCAAGGTATGGCTGTGGGATCCAGCTGCCATCTATCAAGCTTCGCTGAAGTATTTCAAGGTTATTACTGACGTTGCGCCCAAATGATTCAAGACTGACATTGTCGATGCCTCCGGAAGCGTCCTTGCCGAGAACTTGCTTCCAGGCGTGCTGAAGGCTGTCATAAGAAATAACGGAATTATACAAATTGTTACTCATTCTTGTAAATTGTTTTATATTTGCAAAAATATAATTTTTCTATGAGTGTTCGTCAAGAAGAAATCCAAACTTGGATCGCACGTAAATGTGTGAAAGAAACTGAAATGAAAAAATATTGGGCGGCTTATATGAACATGGCTAGAAATAACCTGTTCGTCACCCTTATGTCCATAAGTAGGTCTGTTGGTGATCCAGAACCTATAAAGGGGGATAATATTGAATCAAATATTCAGAATTTGGGAGTGTTGCGCAGAGAACTGACTCCCGAAATGGAAGAGAAAACAAAATCGTTGTTCTTTAAACATTTCCCTTTTTTAAGAGCCCTTTCTGTCAAAGAGGAGCAGAAAGAGGAAAGTGGGGGCGCCCAAATCCCTACATTGCAAGATTTAAGGAACTGCATAACCGATTTTGCGTGTACGCTTGGGCACTACAGGAATGTGAACTCGCATAGCATCTTTATTGACAAACGAGAAGACGGTGTGATTGAACGGGCGCAGGGCTCAGAGCGTAGGTGTGGTGGCTATCTTCAATCTATATTAACTGTTTCTACTCGTACAATAAAAGAGCGTTATCGTGCTGGTAAGAACTCCGTTCAGAAAGGGATGATTGATGAGGAGTCTTTTAAGTTTATAACTGATAGCAAGGTGAGAATCTCTTATAGGGGGCGGGATCGAATCACTACTCCAAATGAAAGATATTATCTTAATACGTTTGATAAAGATGGCGTACATCTTAGCTTTTTTGGCAAGCTTATGATGACCTGTCTGCTGTTAGAGAAGAAATATGCGACGGAATTGCTGACTCAATGCCATTTTCTGGACGCTTTTTCAGGAGATGCTGAGTCTCCAAAATTGCCGGAGAGAAGGCTTATCCTTGAGGTGATGACTGCTTTAAGAATAAGATTGCCTGAAAGGAAATTGTCAATTGAGAAGGATGAAGTTCAGATTGCGTTGGATATTCTTAATGAACTAAAGAAATGTCCTTATGAATTGTATGACCTTCTTGGGGATGAGGATAAAAGTTTGTTCCGAATTGTGTCTGATACGGGAGATTCTGTTTTGCTGAGAAGGTCTGATGATAGATTCCCACAGTTGGCTTTATCATTACTTGATTCAGGCAGGAGTTTTGACCGTCTTAGGTTTCAGGTAAATGCGGGGAAACTTCGTTATCTTTTCCGTGAGGAAAAGCGCTGCGTTGATGGACAGACAAGGATGAGGGTTATTGAAGAACCTCTGAATGGATTCCGCCGTCGTGGTGAACTTGAGGAGGAACGTGTTAGGAAACAATCAGAAGGTTCTGGTCTATGGCTGGGACTAAAGATCCTCTCTCAGGAAGATGCTCCACGCAACGATGCTTCTCTTCTACCGTATATTACCGATTCGAGGACAAGGTATATTCTTGATGGTGATAACATCGGAATGTCAGTCGGAGATTTTACGCCGAGCATAGTTAAGATGGATGATGTGAGGTATAAGGTGGAAGGGAAGGTTCCTGACTGTTATTTGAGTAAGTATGAATTGCCTGGACTATTGTTCTATCACCATCTGACACGGGGACATTCCAATATGAATTGGAAGTCAGCCGAGCAGATTATCATCGATACTATTGGACACTATAGGAAGTTATTCTCGGATGTTAAGAACGGTGTTCTTGTTCCGTCTGCTGGTGAGGGTGAAAAACAGCTCAGCGCACGGCTTATGTCATCCTATGGAGTGGCACTTCCTGATGTTCCTGAGAAAATTGCTGATTACTTGTTGGAACGAGAGTGTGGCGGTGTGGAAAAATTTAAGTTATGGAAGCAGCGTATTCTTGATAGTTTGATTCAAGACACGGAAAAGCGACTTGAAAAACTGGATGATGTTTCGAAACGAGTCCGGTCATCGGATAATAAGCCTGGGAAAAAGAACTATGTTTACTACAAGCCAGGTGCCTATGCTTCTTTCGTTGCGGAGGATATTGTTTTCTTTCAGGAATGTGGTGCCAGTGAAAAATTGACGGGCCTGAATTTCAAAGTACTACAGTCCAGGATGGCAACTTTTGTAAGAGGAGAGGCTACTTCAATGGACATCTTACGTCAGACGTTTAGAAATGCTGGTTTGATATCAGGCACTTGCGGTAAGGGAAATCATCCGTTCTTGTATAGGGTTGTTAGCCAATCGTCTCAGGATATAGTTGACTTTTATAACTTGTATCTGAAAGAGAAGAAAACATACTTGATCAGTGGCATTCCTGATGATGCTACATTCCTCCACAGAGAAAGAGCTAAGTGGGAAGATAGGGATGCTCAATACTATATGAATTTGGCGGCAAGATACCTGGAACGTCCTATTCAACTTCCTCGGCAGATGTTTGAGAGGGCGATTCGTGCGATTCTGTTATCTAGTTTCATTCAAGGAGAATCTGGGGATATGAAGTCCCATATTAAGGAAGCGTTTTCTAATGGGCGGTGTAATACTGCTTTTATGATAATGGAATATTTTAATGAGTACCTTAATGACGGATCACAGAGTTTTTATGGACTATTTGAAGGCGATTTGAATCATTGCCAAGGTTATGGGTTCTATTCTTTGATACGTAATAATTTACGGACGGCAAAAACTTTGGTTAAATCTCGTAGGGGTATTGATGGAGCGTCATCTAATTATGCCCGGTTTCTGGAAGAAGCCGTACGCAGTATTAAGGAGGTTTCTGTTGGTTCGAATGACCTTGGGCATAAATTGCCGATTGAGGAGTTGTCGGGCAAATTGAAAAGTGCGTATAAGGATATGATGAACACCGAAAAGAGGCTTCGAAGATATGCTGTACAGGATCAAGTACTTTTCTTGGAGGCAAGAAGGGTGATTTGGACGTATTGGGGGATAAAGGATAAAGAGAACGAATGCCTCTTGGGAGACATAATGCCTAATGGCGGCAGTTTGTTAGATTTGGTTATGCCATATATTGAGACATCTTATAGGGTGAGGAGCGGCAATTTTGGCAGAATGAAAGAGTTTGAGGCTAAAGTACGTCAGGAAAATGTTTCTGTCAAGGATTATGGTAAAGTGTTTAAGCTCTTTAATGATCGTAGGGTTAATGATTTGCTGTCCTTGCACGGAAAGGAATCTGCAAAGATGGATGATATATGTGAGGAACTTGACAGGTATGATAGGCATCGTGTCGGTGTCTTTGGTGACATTCTAAAGTATGAGGATAAGATTACAAAAGGTATTCCTGAAAACGATCTTGTCAAGGATAACGGTGTTGTCGATTTTAAAGTTGTACAAGGATATGATTATCAGAATAGTGAAGAAGATAAGATTGACCTAAGGGTGATTAGGAATGCCTTTGCTCATAACCAGTATCCTCAGAAGAAAGGTTCTCCTGTCAAATATGGGGTGGATATGCCGGAGATTGCCGATAGGATATCTGAAATAGTTAAGGACATTGAGGAAAAAACGGAATAGGAGGATGTGCGTTTAAAAACAAGAGTGCCCGTGATAATACATGGGCACTCTTACAAGTCGTACTTTAGTGGCTTTGCTTTGAACCGATGCTGCTACTTTCTTGTAGAGCGCTGGACAAAGTTTCTTGAGTCCATCCAGCAAGGCGTACCCGCTGGTGGTTAAGAGAAGGATTCGCACGGCGACCGCTACGGGAAGCGGCATTGCGACGCCGAATACTCGGCAGATGTAGTACATAAAGTCAGGCGCTGAGTTTGACTTTGCGAGTGCGATTACGGCTTCGAGAATTGAGGTGGCTCCGTAAGCCACCTTGGAGATGTTTTTCTTCATAGCTTTGTTTTTTTTGTTATAGTGATGTTTATCAGTCGGTTGTTGTTCTGATTCGTGTTTGTCAATGGCATTTTTGTTTCGACTTTCAGCTCGGCGGCATCTGACGCTGACTGCAATGTGCTATCATAAACTTCGATATTGCCTCTTGCCTTGCCGCAGATTCGGCTTCTTTGCGGATTTCAAAGTATGTCTTTACGGTGTCCATAAGTGAGGAGAGCGTGTGGTTGATGATGCTTTCGAAGGCTTGACGCGTGGCGCAGATGCTTTCGGTGGAAAACACTAAGTCGGCACTATCACTGTTGGGCGTAAGGAATATCTTCGTCATATTCGTTACAGCCATTGTGGTGTCTGCAAGGAACATAATGTCGCTGGTGTTGTCGTTGTGCGTTGGGAGTGCGAAGGAAATGGAAAGGACATTCTTTTCCATCCCTATCCGGAATCCGTGTTCTTGGCCAAGGTCAATGAATAGTGATCCCTTGTTGCGGCGTACGTTGAAGCCTTCTTTTTTGAAGAACCTCCCGATGTACGGGAGGGTTAACTTCTTATGTTTGGGGCCTATAGGGGACGTTGCGTTCTTCATTATGCCGCCACCTCCTTTTCTTCCTTAAAGATGGTCTCTGGCCTCAGCCACGCCTCGTCTGGCATTGCTATAAGCCTTGCGTTCTTATAAGCGTCTTTGATTAGGAGAATGGTCTCTGGCACGTAGATTCCCTTGTCGGGTGTGAGAACCAATGCGAAGTCTGGGGCTTGCTTGTAGCTCCCGTTTAGGTAGATTGGCATCAAGAGTTGGATGCGATTCATTTGTGGCCGGTACATCGGTGCGATGTACTTGAAGTTCCTTTTGGCCATTCGTTTTGCAAGGTCAATGGCCTTACTTAGATCACCGGCTACCTGAGCGGGACTTTTCCTTTGAAACTCTTTTGGAAACCTTGAGCGGTTGTCCTCGATGATGTGGAATAGGTGGTCGAAATTATCGTCGATCTTCCAGTTCGACTGAAAGATGACCTCGTTGACATCCTCGAAGAAGGTTGCTGGCTCTGGGTTTGCATCGTCCTGAAATCCGTTCTCGCGTCTGCCTTGGATGCCCGATGTGAACATTCGTGGGTTCTCGTAATACTTTTCTCCGTTCGGTTTATTTCGTACATCAGCGAGAATCAGGATGTCGTTGCCGAAAGTGTCGGGAAGGTTTGTGTTGAAGAGGATGTGCTGTCCGTCTGTGCTGTACACGATCTTGTTCTCTTTGCCCTCTTCGGATTCCTTGCGTAGTTTGCAAAAGGTGTATTCGATGTAGGACTTGAGAATAGGGTACTTGTAACTGTCATTGAAGCCCCATTCCTCCGGGACGGCGTTGGAGGCAATTATCTCGAGGAAGTTGTCAAGAGACTCTTTTGAGGCAAAGAAGATGTTGTCCAGGCGGGATCTTTGTGCAAGGTCGATTTCTGTCTTGACACCCCTCGTAGTAGTCCAAGTTATGCCCTCGAATGTGTTGTGCTTTCGATTCTTGAAGAAGACTCCAACGATATTTTCATCTGAGGCCGTCTTGATCTTAGTGTCAATCACTCTGTAAGTCGCATAGACATCACTGATCGGTTTCCCGTAGAAGTTGTTCCATCCGCGGGAGTTAAGGTTCGTGACAGGAAGACCGTCCACAATGGCATCTACCTCGTGGTACTTGAGAGACTTACCAGTTCCCTGAAGGAGGTGGTTGATCTGCGCAAGCTGTGCGCTGAAGTTTGTGATGTAACCGAACTTCTTGAGACCGAAAGTGTTTGTGCTCATTTTGTTTTCCATAATTTATTAGTTTTGTGTTAATTGATTTTACTTTGTGGCCTTGGCTTCCCCTCGGCCTTCACTTCCATACACGGAGCTCTTGTGTAATCCTTACAAGATTTTTCAAAAAAAACGCCAACGTCTCAATCTTTGGCGGATTGAGGTGCAAGGAATGTTTATATGGAAAGGTTGTAGCCAGTTTTCGGCAGATTGCCGAACATCCTTTATTAGGTACATCTTCGAAAGCGGTTGATTTCTTCCATACATTTGCTGCAGCACTCTCGAACAAGATGAGAGGCGAATAGGTCTTGCGTGTGTCCGGTTCTACGATGCGAGGCTTGTGCCTGGCGCTTTTCCACTATTCTGCGTAGGATACGTTTTTGTACGTTATCACTCTTCATGCTATTCTTTTCACATAGGTCGAAGATGGTTCCGTTTATGAAATTCTCTTTTATTTCTGATGTTATGCGAGAGCAAGATTCTCCTACTGCGGCTTTCCGGTACTTGTTGCCGGCACCGAGGAATGCCCAACTTTTAGCCACCTTTCTGCGTGAGTTGGCTTCTGCTTGTTTCTGCTTGGCACGCTTCGTCTCCTTGCTGCGAGAAGAACGCTTGCTTGTTATGGGGTTAAGAGTGTTGACTTGATTGTTGTTTCTCATTGTATTTCAGTTTTTGGTTTGTTTGTGGACTTTATACTTGTTGCTCTTGTTCGTTTACAGAAATCTTTTCAGCGGCAAGCCAGTCACTCTGTGGCCGCGTAATCAGGCGAGCATCATTATACGCCATTTCTAGCGTCAGTATAGTGTGTGCAATGTAGGCGTCTTTTGTCGCTTCCAGAACAAGGGCTACGTCTATCTTGTCCTCATCGACCAGCGCTAGCGGAAGTAGCAGCGAGATTTGCTTTTGGCCAGGATAGTAGATAGGTATTGCGGTCTTGAAGTTCCACCTGACACGCTTGATGGCGTGCTCTGTCGCATCTTGAATCCTATTCTTGATGCGGTTCATACATCTGCCATCAGCCTTTATCAACTCAGCCAGTCGCTTATAGTCACTTTTGCCACTAATATGTTCATAGTCGAACTTTGGACCATTGTCGATAAGAAAGTCTTTGGGCAGGCGATCGCAATGGTCGATGAAATGGTCCCAACTGTACGAGCCAATCTTTGCTCCGATATTATACACCAACTCAGAACTGGAGTTGTAGTAATGTGCTGGAGCGGGGAGGTTTGTGCCGAAGATTCTCGTCAATTGTTGACGCTCTTTGTCGTTACTCTTGACAAAACTCCAGAAACACCACTTCCTGTCACTGGTCTCGTTGAGGTTGCGATTGAAGACGGCATATATTGGTTCATATAACCTATCCACCAAACCTGTGTTGAACACAGCGTTCCTATCCTTGATGAGGATCTTATGTTCCCAATCAGCATCGCAGGAATGCTCTTCATCTTCAGCGAGCAGTCTCTCGAAAGTGTACAAGAAGTAACTTTTGAGGATTGGATATGTGCCAGGGTCATCCTCGGATGTACCATAGAACCAATTTTCGGGTAGAGCCTTTTCTGCCAGCTGCTTGATTGCTGCGTTGAAGCCGCTTTCGTCACCTTTTTTAGGGAAAATGGCAAAACTCATTAGCTTATCGTACGCAGATTGACGTTTCCACTTGTCCGCTTTCTCTTTGGTTATGTGAGTGGGACTGAATTTGATGGTGGCTTGTTGGGTGGTAGCACCGTTGGTTGTTTGAACGCCTTCCTTGAAGCGCACGTATTTCTTGGTTTTGTCTCCACGGTCTTCTATCTGGATTTTGTCTTCAAAAACAGCTGTGAGCATTTCGCTGAACTTGGCAAATCCGAGATTTTTATAGTCTATGCCTCCATCCTTGATAAGCGGAGCGATAAGCACCGTGTCATACCAACCATTTTCGGGGCGGCACTTGGTGGTAAGTGCGTCTGTTATCGCTATACGCAGTCGCTCCTTTTCCTCATCGGAAAGAACTACCTTCTTAGTGATGACAATACGCACAGCGCGCATTGTGATACCATTATGCTCGTATGCGTCCTCGAACTTGGCCTTAGGCCACTCCGTTAAGATAGTTGAGCGAATTTCCTCATTGGTCATACTTTTAATACCGTTAAGACGCAGGTTGTTGTTTACATTTTCGCAAAGAGCCTCAAAACTCTTGAAATAACCAGGAAGTGTTGGAAGTGTGTTGTAACACTCTGCGATGATTGTGATTGCATTCTTCATTGGCGAAGTTTTATTTATTGTTATTACTTTTTTTGCGGCCTTGGTCTCCCCTTGGCCTTCATTTACTTTAACGTGACTTTTATGATATCCTTACAAGACTTTTCAAAAAAATCCGCCAAAGTCTCAATCTTTGGCGGATTGAGGTGCAAGGGATGCTTATGCGGAAAGGTCGTAGCCAGCTTTCAGCAGATCGCTGCGCATCCTTTTACGGAGACGGTGTATGCAGGTGTCGAAGCAAGCTCCGGACATTTGCAAAACATCGGTAATCTCTTCCTTGGTGTCGCCTTTGATCAGCATCTCAGCGACAATCCGGTCACGCCCATTGTAGGTTGATACGATGCCTTTAAGGGCCTTGAGCGTTTCCTTCCAATAGAATCGTTTGCCAAAGTCCGCCGTTTGCAGGAAATCAAGGGCGGGAACTTCCTTGCCATTGATTTTATTGGTGCTGCATCCGCTTGGGGATTGCTCTTTGTTGAGGTCTGATGCTTTGTGGAGAAGGTCGTGGTCGAGTTTCCTGAGCTCGTCGGTGGCGAAGTTTCTGGCGACCGTCTTAGCCCAAGTTGAGAACTTGGCCTTTCCGTTATCCTGGAACTTCTCCCTCTTCTCCAACACCCTCTCAAAGGCTTTCTCGGCGATCATCTCTCTCTCGAAAGTGGATAGTCCATTCTTCAGAAGGAAGAAAGAAATATCCTTTTTGATAGAGTTCCCGAGTTCGTTTGTGAGGACTGCCTGAAAGTCAACGACGGCTGCCGCAATTGCGCTGTTATTTTCCATTTCTTTTTTTGTTTGATCGACCGTCTCTCTGGCAGCACCTTGCTGCCATACACCCGGCCAAAAAATACGGTTGACCAAAATTGTCGGCGGCATTCAAACAAATCAGAAGTGAAAGATGACTTTCCTTTGCACGTCTTATTTCTGTGTGTGGAACATTTCAAAGAACTGATTGTGAGTAATCTCACACCGCAAATGTAAGAATTAATCACGAATTTTCCACACTTTTCACGATGCTTGCGCAAGGTCAAAGACTTCGACTGGAATTTTCTGAAGCCGTATTCCTTCCCACTTAATAGGCTTGTTGGCGGAAGAGCGGATGAAGGCTCTGATGCTCGTGGAGATTCGAATATAGTGGAAGCTGAACACGACTCCGTCCACATTGAAGAACACGGCGCCTTCCTTGCCGTTGTAGTACGCTTTCACGCCTTCGACCGGCTTTGCGATCAGTTGGTCGAGCAGATCAGCGGCTATGCCTTTGATGAACCCGTAGGACAACTCGTGCTTCCACCTTTTGTCCTTGACTGCGGCGTTCAGCAGGTTCAAAGCTCCAAGTACCTTGAAGTACTCGTCCTTGGTCTCGCACTTCTCGGTCGCCGCGCCGAGAGCCTCTGTGATGATCATCTCATCGAATCCTTTGTCGGTTCTGTTTTCATTCTTCTTGTAGAGAGTCTCTACGGCTTGTTTTCTTGTCTCTGTTCTCATATTTATCTGTTTTATTCTATATCTTTATACGTCCTCTTTGCCTCATCCTTACAAAATTTTCGAGCTATTTTTCATTGCTGCACAAATTTCAACCGGCTGATGCACTCCCGGTAGGATTTCCAGGCGGAAGACTTGGTTTTGCGTTCCTTTCGGAGGGCGGAGAGGAAATCAGACTGTGTGGTCTCGCCGTCCATCAAGGCGTTCATCAGAGGGTTAGACTCGTCAGGAGTGAACTTTATCTCCGAGCGATGCTTGCGCAGCATCCAGAACAGCGTGGCGTGGTACTGGTCGTAATATGGATTCTCGGCTATGAGTCTCACGATGATCTCCACCCCGGAATCTCCATAATGCGACTCGTTCAGAACGGCGAGCCTGTACTTGAATTTCCGGAAGGCGGAAGAATCGAGTCCGTTGTCAACAGTGGTCTGGAAGACCTCGATCATTTGGTTGTACAAAGTCTCGACCGTGTCCCAGTCCTCCTTGAGCTCAAGCGCCCTAGCCAGCAGGTATAACCCGTTGAAGTTGTCATCGGATGCCGAGACCGCTGAGCTGAGCAAGGAAAGGGCCTCGTCAGTCCTGCCAGAATAGAGAAGTCCGGCTCCGTTCAGGATGGCGCTCTCACGGCTGGTGCCAGGGAGGGTCGTCCAGTTCTGGCCAAAGAGGCAGGAATCGTTAGCCACGTAGGACAGAGCTCTGTTCAAAAGATCGCAGGCGTAGGACACATTGCCGTCACGAGCCTCTTCTGCACACATCGAGAAGAGTTTCGAGGCTGCCCCGTCATAGTCGCCCACACGTTCATATTCATTGACCGCCTCGCCGATCGCAAGTTCCGCCGAAATGACTTTCTCGTCGTTGTAGCTTGACGCAAAGGACAGAGCGTCCCTTGAAACCCGGACTGAGTTATAGTCAATCTTTTTGGCAAGGCGCAGGCCTTCCAGCGAGCGGCACCGGCTGAGCGCCACATAGGCCTGTCCGAAAGTGAACGCTCCTCTCCCGAAGTCTATTGTCACCCTGTCGAACGTAAGCGACTGGCTTTTGTGGATGGTGATCGCCCACGCAAGACGCAATGGGTACTGAGTGACACTGCCGACAGACTTCTTCTCGCACACCTTTTTGTCTGCGTTATAGGTATATTCGTAGGCATCCCAAGTCTCTTTGTCAACGCTTACCTCGTTGCCGTTCTCCAAAGTGACATTGATGTGGTCAGAACCAATTGAAGAGACCTTGCCGAGTGTACCATTCGCCCATCGCCCAAGGCTGTCATTGCGGGTGAACATCACCTGAGCGCCCTCCTTCAGCACAAGGCACTCTTCCGCGACATCCCGCAGCTTTCCTATCTCTCCTTGATATTCAGCCTCGAAAGAGAATTCGTCCTTGTCGATCGCCCCGAGCCTTTCCTCATTGACGAACTTGGCGTCTTGACGGTAGGCGCTCAACGTGATTCTCAAACCATCCGTGTCAGCATCCTCGCAAGAGGACAGAACACACGAGTTAATCTCCCTAAGATCCGATGGCGTGACTTTGCCCATCCGGAAATGGTCAAGAATCTCGATGAAACGGCGGTCGCTCTGCCGGTAGATTTTCTGGAACTCGATCTTTGGCAGCCGAATATTCTTAAAGCACCGGGCGCTATAGAAGAATGTGCCGTCACACCCGTAAATCTGCCTCAGCATCAGCTTGTCGTCACTCCTGACGACCGGAGGCAACTGGAATATGTCCCCGACAAACACCATCTGTACTCCACCGAACGGTAAACTGGAGTGCCGGCAGGATCTCAGCATTCTGTCAATCGCGTCCATTATGTCACAACGCACCATAGAAACCTCATCGATTATTATGGTGTCAACATTCTGAGCCAAGGATATCTTGTTCTCGTTCATTATACCGTAACTTTTCGGTCCCTGCACGCCAAGGTCAAGCCCGAAGAACGAATGGATTGTCTGGCCACCGGCATTGATGGCGGCCACTCCTGACGGGGCAAGCACGATGAAGTTCTTGTCCACGCACTCCTGCACTTTCTGGAGGAATGTGGTCTTTCCCGTTCCCGCACGGCCGGTCAGGAAGAAACTCTTGTTCGTCTTTGCGATCATGTCGTAGGCGTTGCGCATCTCACGATTGTCCGTGTCGAAAGAAATCTTGTTAAGTTCAGTGTTCATATTCATAAGTTCAAATGGTTCATAAAAGGGTTATTCGTTATTTGCCGCAGCCGATTAGCTGCGTTGCCCTCGTCGTCTCGCCGACAAGGGTCTCCGAGAGTTGCCGAAGCTGAGAATCTGTAGGAGTCCCAAGCCCAAGCATCCTGCACGAGCTGCGAAGGTAGTTTTCAAGCATCTTCACGACCTCCCTCCTGGCGGCCTCCTCGCTCCAGACATCGCAACTGAAAAGCTTCTGCCCCACCAACTTAGGCTTGTTACCGTCCCATACATAAATCCGGATTCCGTTCAGGAAGGTATAATAGTAACCGTGGCCGATACTATAGTCAACAGCCAAGTACTTGGATAGCCTAAGCCCCTGCTGGTATGTGTTTCCAGCAGCCGAGGTGTAGCCGGCGGAAAGGAACATATTAGCGGCCTGATTGTAGGTCACATTGTTGCCGAGAGACGGAAAAGCCGACTTGACGGCAAGGACGAGAGCGTTGTCATTCATAGTGTTCACCTTACTCATAGTATTAAATTTCAACATTAAGGATGTACTAGAATCTCAGATAGTCCTGACACACCTTCATCTGCCGACAGTAAGCCTTCAGTACATCGTCCTCCGCACCCTGCCGATGGGAGTCAAGATCCGTCTTGAACAGGCTCTCGGCCAGATTCCTTGCAATTGAGTTGAGTTCCTTACTCATCCTGGCATCGAGCATCCCCGCATTGCTCTCCACATAGTTAACCGTCATCTCCTTGGCCTTTTCTTGGACAACGTCCCAGTCATGGTATGTGGTCTGTGGCCACTCATACATACCGACCGTTTTCAGCCCCATTCCGTCAGGGATCATCAGCCGAAGTTTGTTGAGGTAAGTGAACGTGTGGTAAAAGCCAATCGCCAACTCCACGGCCAAGCACTTGCCAACCGCCAGATAGGTCACCTGGCGATGCCCGCCCTTGGTAACGTGCTGATCCACGAAGTACATATTCATTACCGGATCGGGAATTGGCATATTCAGAGCCTCTTGGCCATATTCAGGGCAGAGGCTTTTGATTACGTCAACTGGGGAAAGACTTGAGGTAGAGTTCTTCTTGAATAGTTCCATAGCTGTTAGATTTAATAACGAATGCAAAGTTAGGCTGTTTCTTGCACGCTGGCAATAGGGTTGTTAAGAAGAATATATTTCTCAATATTTTTATTTCAGTGTCTGCCCGAGGCTGACTTTATCCGTGCGGGAAAGATCCTGGTTTCTTGAAGAAGAGGACAACAAAACGGCTATATTTGTCTTGGAAGAGTTCCGGAATGACATTTGGTGAGCAGACAGGGGGTGCCGACAAGCGCGTTTTGCTTTGGAAATGCTCTTATCGCAGGCGAAATGGACGGTGACGGGTGCGTTTGGGGGCGGATTCGCGCTTGTTGCGGGCGGGGGCGCTTGATTGGATGGCGGCGCTTGATTGGATGGCGGGGCTTGATTGGATGGTGGAGGCGAGTGGATACTTCGACAATCTCAGTGTCCGGGTGTTGCGGAAAAGATACGTATTGATTGATAATAGAAAGGCGGCGGCCGAATAGCCGTGTGGAGAAGTGTGCCGAAGTGTGCCGAAGTGTGTGAATGGCGCTTTAATGGAACTTTCTTGTACCGGCCCTTTACGGGGAGGTCTTTCCTATTTGGCCACACATCTGTGTTTTGGGATCAGTACAGGCATCCGGCCAGATAGAGCGGGATTTTTTTACCGACGGGGAACTCTATTTCATCGGCGAATACGTATGAATTGGGAACATCAGCTATCTGATCGAAGGATTTGTCCTTTCCGCCGACTTCCACTGTCACATTTCCGTCAATCAGGAAATCCCCTCGACTCTTGCCGTACTCTACAGTATGGTTTCTGGACAGTTGGTTCACGAAAAAACATTCCCGGACAGTTCCGATATTTTCCCTTGTACACAGCGCATAAAGAATGTTCGGATTCTGGATATAAATCTTGTCAGGCTTCTGCATCTTCGTGACGGAAACGACACTTGAATATAGAAGATTCAGCAGCTCGGCCTTGTCCATACTTGAGAGGTAGCTTAGCACGGTGGCTTTGTTCAGTTCAAGGTATGACGCAAGTTTGGCTATGTTCACTTCGTAAGGGACATTGTTGCACAAGAACATAAGCATCGCCTTCAGTTTTCTCGTGTTTGATGGCTCGACTCCGCATAATTCTGTCATCTCTTGTTCGATGATAAAATTAACAACATTCTCGATGCGGTTGTAGTAGTCGTCAACATCTCCGTCAAAGAAGGGATAATACCCTGCTTTAAGGTAGGCGTTGAAGAGAGGTTGAGGATGACATTTCTTGCAGATAGTGTCACTTATGGTGTCGGCGTCCGAGAGAATGTCATTCCAGCTGAACACAGGCAGGTCAATTTTGTGATAGAATCGTAGGAACTCACGGAACGATAGACCGGCTATATCATTGCTGCTGACACGTCTTGATAGGTCGGCGTCAGCGTTGAGTATCTGCAATAAGGACGATCCGGAAAAGACGATTTTCATATTCGGGTATAAATCGATAATCTCCTTTATTTCCTTACTCCAGGTCGGGTACTTATGGACTTCGTCAAGGAATAGATGTTTCCCACCCATCAGGTGGAAGTTCTCTGCGAGGTCAAGCAGTGAATGATTGGTGAAATACATACTGTCCAGAAGGCAGTATAAGGCTTCTCCTGCCTGGACACCATAATTCTTTTTGATATATTGCCGCATAAGCGTGGTTTTGCCGACTCCGCGCGACCCGCGAATGGCAACCAGGTGCTTGTCCCACTTGATTGTGTTCATTGCATCCCTGATGATTTCTGTACTTACTTGCGAAATAAGCATTCTGTGCTTTTTGAAAAGGGTGTCCATAGATTCCAATATTTCTTTTAATGCCATTCTTATAATACCTCTTATGCCGTTTATTTAGAATAATACTCAATTATGAGCTGTTCGTTAATAGGATATTCTATATGCTCTCTTATAGGCAAAGTTACAATTTCGCCCGTTTTATTAGACAAATCTAAACTAAGCCATGCGGGAACATATTCGCTTTTTAAATCCTCTACTATCTCTTTAACCTGTCCTATAGCGTTTCCTCTATCGGTAATTGAAATTTTATCTCCGACTTTTACGCAATAAGAAGGAATTGTCATTCTCTTGCCATTAACGGAAATAAATCCATGATAGACAAATTGCCTAGCTTGAGACCTGCTTTTAGCGAGTCCTAATCTATAAACGACATTATCCAAACGCAATTCTAATAATCTAAGTAAATTTTCGCCTGAAACCCCGCTTATACGAGTAGCTTCTTGATAGTAATTTCTAAATTGCTTTTCTAAAATACCGTATATTCTTTTAACTTTTTGTTTTTCTCTCATCTGAACGCCGTATTCCGATAATTGTTTCATTTTACGATTAACGGGACCTGGAACTTCTCTTCTTTTAGTTATAGCGCATTTTGCGGTAACGCATCTATCGCCTTTTAACATAAGTTTCATTCGTTCCCTGCGGCATAATCTGCAGCTTGCATCTCTGTATCTTGCCATAATTTATTAACTCCTATTTATAGCGCAATTATATTCTTCTTCTCTTTTTTGGACGACATCCGTTATGAGGCATCGGAGTAACATCTTTAATAAGTTTAACCTTTAAACCCGAAGATTCAACGGCTCTTATAGAACTTTCTCTGCCCATACCAGGACCTTTTACATACACATCAACCTCGCGAACGCCCATTTCAAAAGCTTTTTTAGAAGCTTTTTCGCTTGCAATTTGAGCGGCAAACGGAGTGGATTTTTTACTGCTTTTATAATCTCCATCCAAACCAGCGCTTGCCCACGATAAAGTATTGCCATTACGGTCGGTTATTGTAACTATAGTATTATTAAAGCTAGCTTTTATATGCACTATTCCAAAAGCCTCTACCTTTTTATCTCTCTTAACTTTTTTATCTTTTACAGTTTTTTTAACTCTTTGAGTTGCCACTAAATTGTTCCTCCATT
>OIXQ01000497.1_pt1 | contig 17878 bp, 16 predicted proteins | sample 1587791 | NCBI WGS metagenome assembly OIXQ01 (sample SAMN03283273) | human gut metagenome | biome: human-associated habitat; material: feces | host: Homo sapiens | place: Peru | collected 2012
TTTTTAATGCGGATTCAAGAGCTGAGGGAGTTGAGTTTCAAACTATCTTATCTGCCTCTCGTTTATCCGACATTTTTTTTATGCGTCTTTCTGTCGCATCGGTCGTTTTCGTTTCGGGTGCTTGAAAAGGTAGGGATTAGGGAATGCAAGGTTTTTCGGTCAAAATACTACCCGCAGGGCTGGAGATTTTTACCGAAAACAGGAGGCTTGACCTTGCTTTCCCGTCCAATCCCGGAATTACCTTTGCGCCCAGAACGAAAATGACTGACTGATGCGGCTTACTGAAAGGCGCAAAATGGAGGTAAACGAAAACAGAGGCAGATTGTGTAGAAAAAAACTTCAGGGGAAAATCCGTAAAAAAAAGAATCACCAAAAGGAAAAAGACATCACCGGAAGCGTGAAAAGGGCAAACCACAACAAAGGAAGTATGATTGTTTCCGATCCGACGGAACTTGTTCAGCCGGGTGGCAACAATCATTCTTCCCGGTTTGTCCGGCTGTGTGTGGGCGCCTGTTTCATTCATGGGGCAGGCTGACACACTCTGCATTCACTTTCCGCTTCCGGCAAAAGAGACAGCGAAAAAAGAAAAATCATTTGAAAACCCGTAAAAGCACCTCTTGGCATAGGCGCAAAAGAAAGGGGCATTGCTTCATCTGTCTAAACATCGTTTAGGCGTGAGGCAATGCCCTTTTCTCCAGCTATGCGGTAGTCGGCACACGTTTGTTCCAAACTCGTTTTGGGCAATGGTGTGCCGACGGACAATACCGCTTTTACGGAAAATTCTTATGAATGAGGGGATAAAAAACGGGAGTTTATATCAAAATCTCGAATTAAATAGCTACTTTTGCATACGAAGAGTTCTTTGAAGGTTACGCAACGCGCAGAAGGATAATGCAGTAGATAACTAACTAAATCGTAACCTATTACTATCAAGAGCAATTAACCTACGCTCATTTCCAATAAATTACACTCTTTTCGTAACTTCGTAAGGCAAATTTACGCAATATTTCGTACATTTGTGTCGTGAGGCATGAAGTATGGAGTTTTTTGTCGGCGCGAGCAACGGCAAAGCCCGTACCCTCCAATGCAATATTGAATAAACAAACTGAAAAACAAACAGCTGCAAGACATGAGACGATTCATTCAAATACTTGCCTTGGCCATCGCCGGGCTGCTTCTGACCACCGATGCCTTAGGTCAGGCACAGATCACGACAAGAAGGGAGAAACTGAAGGATTTCACCTCCAAGACCACAAAGGTTGTCCTCACCGGTGACGAATTTCTGGACGAAGCCGTCAAGGAAAGCGTGGCCGCGACATGGACGGTCTCCCCTTACGAATTCTGCTCTAACGAGGAATTCCAGAACCTCAAGGGAAACGCGGACTTCTATTTTCTAATGGTCGTCAAAGGGCAGTTCCGCAGGGAATCCGAGCCGGGAATCGACATGCTGACCCTCGTCAAGGGTGGAGAAGGAGCCGACAAGTCCATCAATGACATGTTCGAGGTCGTAAGTTTCCCGCTCCGGTCGACCGAGGATCCGTCCGGACGCGAGTTCGTGCTCCTTCCGGCCTTCCTGAAGATAATCCAGGAGCACACCACCAGCCTCACCGACACTGAGATGAAGGCTTATTCCAACATCGGAGCGAAAGACTCAAAAAAACTGAGAATCAAAAGAATATTCTTCTGGGCAGAGGATTTCGCGCCTCAGGTTGACGAGCAGACCAAACGTTCTCTGGACGAGGACATCCTCATCAAGGAAGATGAGGACGAGGTGGATGAGATCTTCTCGGAAGGGACCTTCAACACTGTCGTAAGCTATGTCGTGGCTCCATCAGAACCCGTGAACGGATCCATCTGCTACAAGATGCTCATCGGCTCCGACAACCACGAGCTTTACTATTTCAAAAAGCATAAGATAACCGCCAAAAGCGGCAAGGGATTCCTCTCCAGCGACATCAAATCTATCAAACTTCTAAGGAAATAATGATTGTAGGGACGGCGGACTGCGGACTGAGATATGCGGTCAAGAGAAGCGGCAATGCGGTAGGATACTGCTCATTGACAATCAAATGCGGGACAAGGGACGAGGGAGATTTCCACAGCGGAATCGCCCATTTCACCGAACATACCCTGTTCAAGGGAACCGAGCGCAAAAGTGCCAAAGTCATAAGCGGCTACCTTGACAGACTCGGCGGCGAATTGAACGCGTTCACCACCAAAGAAGAGATTGTGATCCATTCCACGGTTCTCAAGGAGGATCTCGGCAAGGCCGCGTCCCTGCTACTTGAGCTGGCGACCTGCCCTACATTCCCGGAAGAAGAGATAGCCGTCGAAAAAGGTGTGGTGATCGATGAGATCAACTCCTACAAAGACTCCCCCGCAGATGATGTCTATGACAAGTTCGAGGAGGCCTTGTTCGCAGGGCATCCTCTCGGGCGTTCGATTCTCGGAACGGCTGCCAGTGTGAAAAAGATCACAAGCAAGGAGCTTAGGCAATTCACAAAAGAGCATTTCGTGCCAATGAATATGGCTCTTGCGATAGTGGCCGACATTGACGAGAAAAAGTTGGAGGAGAGCGTGCTCAAGCTGGTAGGCAAGGTGTTCAAAAATGAACCCGCGACTGGTGGCGAACGCATTGTCACCCCGATTCCGGTCAAGCCCGCCTTCAACAAGCAGGTAGAGAAAAGGAACCATGAGGTCAACGCCGTCATCGGGAACTTCGCTCCTTCGCTTGACAACACAGAGGAGCGTTTCGCGGCCATCCTGATGAGCAACATCATCGGCGGGCCGGCATCCAATTCCCTGCTGAACAGCCTATTACGGGAGAAAAACGGATGGGTTTACGGTGTCGAGTCGTCATATTCACAGTACACAGAATCAGGCATAATGACAATCAGTCTCGGGTGCGAGCGAGGCAACTTGGAAAAATGTCTGGATGCGATCTGGAAGGTTATCCGGAAGATGCAGGACGAGGAATATTCCTCCGTCAAGCTGAAGGCCGCGAAAAAGCAGTTCCTCGGCCAGCTCGCCATCAGCTCCGACAACGGTGAGTCCCAGTGCCTCTCGATGGGGAAAAGCCTCGTGTCGTTGGGAACCATATTCACGGACAGGCAGAACATTGAGGCGATCGAGGCGGTGACCTCCGAAGGCATAAGGAACGCAGCTTTGAGAATATTCAACCCTGAAAGCACCTCTTCCCTGATTTTCCTGTAGGCAAGGTGCGGCCACAAATCTTATGAATATGGAATCTCCGGCAGACAAATATCTTAGAGAACATTCCTCACGCCAGAGCGAGGCCCTGGACTGGATCGAGAAACAGACCAACATCCACACGAACTACCCTCGGATGCTGTCGGGGGCGGTCCAGGGTCGCCTGCTGACAATGCTGGTGGAGATCTCGAAGGCGAAACGCATCCTTGAGATCGGCGCGTTCACCGGCTATTCCGCCACCTGCATGGCCTACGGACTTCCGGAGGACGGCCACATCGACACCCTTGAGATCAACGACGAATTGGAGGATCTGATGCGCGAAGGCTGGTCAAGGGCCGGCGTGGCCGACAAGATCACCCTGCACATCGGCGACGCCCGCGAGACCCTTTCCACACTGGAAGGCCCCTACGACATTGTTTACATGGATGCCAACAAACGTGAATATGTCACCTACTACAATCTGGTCTTCGATCTTGTGAGGCCAGGCGGCCTGATCCTGGCCGACGATGTCCTCTGGGACGGCAAACTCTGGCAGGATCCCGTCCCGCAAGACAAGCAGACCCAAGGCATCATCGCCTTCAATGACCTCATAGTCAACGACCCCCGTGTAGAGTCCGTTCTCCTCCCCCTCCGCGACGGCCTCAATGTCATCCGCAAACTGTAAGCTAGTCAACCAAGAGGACCATGACACCTCTCGGTTGACCGGCAACCTATATTTATCTCACACTGAAGGCGAAGACGCAGTGGCTGGTGTAGGTTTCACTCGGACGAAGGATGGCTGACAATCTCAACGTCATCATCATTTAGGCCTTATGACCTTGATGAAATCCTGTCGCTTCCCATTTTTGTATCCCACACAGTACGACACCATCTGATCCTTGTATCCCGCCATGAACCACGCATTCCCCTCTGGAGTCCAGACGCTGTCCGCTTTTGTGAGTCTTGCCATATCCATTGTATTACTTGTACAAATGTATAAATAATAATTTGAATATACAAGAGTGAAAGTGTGGTTTATCTAATTGTTTTACAATTTCTTACAACAAGAACTGTGGATTAATTATACAATTTAATGTTAAATTCACGTTGTGTAATGGCGTTATTATAATAGATGAATTGAATCCATACGTTTTAACTAAAAAAAATTAAAAATATCGCAAAAAATTTGCGAGGTTCAAATCTTTTTCATATTATTGGACCAAAATAAGAGAACGGACGTTCTGTTTTTTATCTAACGACAAAAAAACAATGGCACGACCAAGTAATAAAGAAGCAATATTGAAAGAGGCATTTAAGCTGTTCCTCTCTAAAGGGTTTGACGCAGTCAGTTTTTCGGACTTAGTCGAAGCCACTGGCATTTCACGAGGAGGAATGTTTCATCATTTCAAAGGGAAAGAAGATATATTCAACCAAGTAGCAGACCGGTTTGTGTTTGATTTCCTCAAACAAAACGAACCGTTGAACGAGGATATAGACTCATTGACGCCTTTGAAAACTTTTCTTCATAAATATATTGAAAAGGTTGAAAAACGAATGCAATATTTTTCTGCATCATTCGGTGATGCTGTTAATTCAGCCAGTTTTATGAGCTTTATCTTATACCTCAAGAATCACTATGCTTATTGGGGTGAAAAATTTCAGGTGTTTGAAAAACAGGAGCTTGCAAAGTGGAGTGAGGCTATTATGCAATCCAAGAAAAGTGGAGAAATTCGAGATGATGTTGAAGACTCCCAACTTATTGACACCTTTCGAAACATATATTTGGGATTGTCATATAAAGGGGCTTTGGTAAATCGCTTGTCAATCGACGATCTTCAAAAACTTTGGAATTTTGTATATAAAGGCGTTATAAAATAAAAAACATTGAGCGATGAAGAAGATGAAGGATGTGTACATCAATGCTGTTTCGGCATTTCTGCCCAATACATGTGGTCTCAAACGAGGAGATGGAGGACTATATCGGTATGATTGGTGGAAAACCATCGAGGGTGAGGTCTATCGTCCTGAGACAAAATGGCATCAAAGGACGCTATTACGGGCTTGACAAGAATCATAAGATAACCCATTCTAATGCGAGATTGGCGAAAGAGGCTATTTGTGAGCTATTTGCAAGCGGAAAGATAGATGACGATGTGACCCTCCTTTCGTGTGGAACAAGCACCCCTGACCAATTGCTCCCGTCACATGCGTCTATGGTTCATGGTGAACTTGGAAATTACCCCATGGAGATATTTTCATCAGCAGGAGTATGCTTGACTTCTTTGCAGGCTCTGAAGATTTGTTACAGCAATATTCTTGCGGGGCTACATGAAAAAGCTGTTTGTGTGGCGTCCGAATTAACCTCTCCGGCATTGGTTTCAAAATTTTATGACCCAGAATATGAAGCAACGCATGGTAATCCGGAAAAGGATCCGTATATGGCTTTTGAAAAGGATTTTATGAGGTTTATGCTCTCGGATGGAGCTGGTGCAGTTTTGGTTCAAGATCACCCGGAAGGAGATAATCCATTAAAGATAGAGTGGATAGAAATGACTTCATATGCCAATGAACTTTCCACATGTATGTTCATGGCATCAGAACTTCAGGAAGATGGACGCTTAAAAAGTTGGAAAGAATATACTCCCGAAGAGATAAAAGAACGCGGTGTGCTTGTAGGAAAACAAGATATTAGGCAGCTCAAAAAACATATCATCAAATACTGGGTTGATCACATTGAATCTGTTTTTGCCAAGCACAATGTAAAACCAGGGGAAATAGACTATGTAATTCCTCATGTCTCCTCTATGTTCTTCTATGAGAAGTTGAATGATGAAATTACCGCTCGTGGTCTTGCTCTGACGAAAGAGAAATGGTTTACCAACCTAACTTCCGTTGGGAATATTGGTTCGGCAGCCATCTACGTAGCATTGGAGGAATTCATAAGAATAAACGCGATCAAGAAAGGACAGAAGATACTTCTTCTTGTACCCGAGAGCGGTAGATTCTCTTATGGAACAGTGCTTCTGTCAATTTGACAATCAGGCGTTGTATTTATGGAGTCCCTTGCAAGGAAGTCATGAAAAACAAAAGAGAATGAGTTATATGCGTTAAAAGGAAGAATTGCATTCAGAAAATCAAAAACACAAGTCGCAGTGCTTGGAAGTTGCAGCCAACTGCAATGCGGCAAATTCCTACCGAATAATTCGGAAAACTGTATGAAATAAAGGACGCGGAATCGAAAAGCGATACGAGTAGAATTTATCTAACAAGAATGTTTTGTTATGAAAAAGAGATTTGTTGCAAATAATGATGCTGAAGCTCTGTGGGATGCAATGGAAACAGAGAAGTTCATTGAGGTTAAAGGAGGTCAATCAACTTCCATAGTAGATTCTGTCTCTGACGGAACCATTACCGATGATCATACCATAACCTTGGCCAAGTGGGTATTGTCCTTCTAATTTTTTTCAGGGAGAGTTTTCTGGCTATGACAACTCTCCCTGTCTGAATAGCATAATAGTTTTTATGTCATCTACAAACAAATATGAAATATCTCTAGGTAAAAGCGTTAGAATCTTAGACTTAGACAAATCAGTAGACAAATTCGATATCGTTATTGATGCGGAAAAAGGATGCTGGGCTAGAGTTAATGAGGAAGATATCCCAATTGTGAGATTGTTGTTAAGTAAACCAATATATATAGATGAGTTTATGCAGACATTTCCAAACAAGGTATCTGTTATCAGGGATTTATTTCATTCTGGCTTACTTTGCATTGATGGGCTTTCTCGTTATAGCAACAATACTGTTGATACATGTAAGTGTATAGAGAAAGAACAGCTTATAATTGTAGTTAACATGACAGAAAAGTGCAATTTGGTGTGCTCTTATTGCTATGCTCATTCGGAAGAAAACAGAAATGCACTATTTTCTGACGAGGATATAGTGTGTTATATTGATACTGTATATCGCAATTTGCAGTCTACTCGTTATCTCACCATTGTCTTTCATGGCGGAGAACCATTAATGATATACCATAGATTAAAATGGATCATAGAAAGAGTTAGAGGAATTTCGAGTAGTATAAGAATATCGGTACAAACGAATGGCACTATGCTAACTGTAGAAATTGCATGCTTTTTCAAAGATAATAACGTGTCAATTGGTCTCAGTCTTGATGGAACATCTTCAATTTCAAATAAAAACAGGATTTTTAAGTCAGGAGCATCTACGGTCAATGCTGTAATAGAGGGGATTAAAATTCTTCTATTAGTTCAAAATGATTTTGGCGTTTTAAGCGTAATAACACCTCAGAACACTCCGTACATCGTACAAACATTTGATGCGTTAATTGAACTTGGTGTGAAAAATTTTGCATTTAACTTTTTATTGCAATCTGAAAGTGCTCACTCTGAGATTAAAGAAATAGATTACAGACAATTAGCTTCTGCATATGAGGATATAGCGTGTCGAATAAATGATATAAACTCCATGAGAGATTACAAGGATTTTGTTTCGGAACGAAGTACAACGACCCTTATAAGAAGTCTCCTTCATCAAGAGCAAAGTATATGCTATTGTACTCCTTGTGGAGCTGGGACTCAAACAATAGCGATTGACATCAAGGGGGATGTTTATGCTTGTGATTGCCTTGTTGGACATAAAGAGTTCTATATGGGAAGTATATATGATGATTTCAAGGTCGCATCATTGAGTCCTATTACTATTTTAGGGAAGAGAGTGATTAATATGATTAGTATTTGTCGAGACTGCCCCATTCGACAGTTGTGTATAAACAAGTGCGCATCAGATTCTTTTTACAGGTATAAGGATGTAGATCATCCTCATAGCCTTTGTAAATTCTCCCAGATTTTGATCCCAAAGCTAATGAATCTCCTGACAGATAAACGTCTAAATCCAGATTTTTTCAAACTAAGCTAAAACGAATAAGCCGATGAGTAAGAAGTATAAACAACAAAGCCCAGAGAATACCATCAACACAATCAGAAATATCCTTCATAACAAAGGAGTATTTCTCAAGGAAACTTCATTCAAGAATGATGGAATGAATTCGTGTCGATTGAGTATAATTAGTCATAGTCTTGAATCTTTGGACATAGGGACCAACGGAAAGGGTATGTCATACTTATATGCTTTAGCAAGCGGATATGCTGAATTCTTGGAGAGATTACAAAATGATATGCTTTTAACCCATAGCGTTTTTCGGTTTCTCTATGAAAGATCGCGCTTAAAAAGCAATCAAGCGTCTAACTTTGATGTGTTTATTAACAAGAATGGTTTGTACCCTGAATTTGTGCACTCTTGTGATGAAAAATGGGTTCCATTAGAAGAGGTCATTACAGTATATGGTCAAACGATTCGTCAAATGCTTTCCATTCCTGATGAAGAAGATTTAAATCAAACACTACAAGCCATACTTGGGAAGAAACAGGTTGTAATGGTGCCTTTTTACTCAACCAAGGAGCAGAAAGAGATCCTATTCCCTATTGATTTGGCCTTGATCTCGGATGGCTCCAATGGGATGTGTGCAGGGAATACTCCCCAAGAGGCGATTCTTCAAGGTCTTTGTGAGATTTTTGAACGTTATGCAATAAAGAGATTATTCTTTGAAAGACTGACGCCACCGACTATTCCTGATTCCTACTTTCAGGGGACTGAAATATTTCATCGAATGCAAATTTTGAAAAAGAGTAGAGGTTATGACTTTGTTATTAAGGATTGCTCTCTTGGGTTGGGGCTGCCAGTAATAGGGTTATTAACTGTCGATAAACGAAGGAACGCTTATAACTTTAAGCTAGGTGCGGATTTTGTTTATACGACAGCACTAGAACGCTGTTTCACGGAACTTTATCAATCTAGAGTTGGTTCAATTACAGTACCATTTCTGTATGTTGATGATACTTTGTCTGATGATGACACTAGAAAGCAACACGAAGAGTACATGAAAATTGTAAAAAATGGAACCGGACAGTGGCCAAAAGAGATTTTCTCTGGAGTAAGTTCATATCACTTCAGTGGGTTTAACTCTTGTTATGGTACGGATGATGCTTTGGATATTAGACATTCTGTTGATCTTGTAGAACGTCTAGGATCAAGTGTACTTATTAGAGATAATTCGTTTTTAGGGTTTCCTACTTATAATATTGTTGCTCCTGGGATAAGCAATATAGAACTTCGAGGAGTAATTGGGGGGCATCGAGCCAAACTTCCGATAGATTATGAAAAACTCTTTAGTGCAGAAGGATACTCTATTGATGATTTTTTAGAGGATATGTCTTCTTGGGTTGTAGAAAGCATGCGTTTAGGGGCATTTGGATCATTTAATGACATCTTCCCATTCTACAATAGTAAAGAATTGGCAGATTTGGATCCCAATCTGTTTTTATCAATGGCTGCATACAAAAGGGAAGAGTTTGAAAAATCTCATCAATATTTGTGCTATTTCTTGAAAGGTAAAAACACAGAGTATTCATACTATTACGCCTGTCTTGACTATATAAAGCTCAAGCATCTTGAGAACAAATCAGCAGAATATGTTGAGTTATACCTAACACAGAAATATGACCAAGCAATTGCTCATGATGTTTCTTCAGATATGGCTAATCCTAGTTCAATCTTTCAGTTTTATAGTTTCTCTAGACATCTCAATGGTGGGAATCTACTCGAGAACAAAGACTCCAAGCTAGTTGACGTGCTGAAATTGATGAGTACAATAAATGCTGAGAAGAGCAAAAAATCAATTTCGCAAGACTCGTTAAGGACAATATTTAACCAATGAATTTTATGGGGAAAAAAATAATCCAACAAGAATCAACGTCTTTTTTAAGACAATTGTTGTGCTTTATTACAGCTTTGGGATTTGCATGTAATATTTCCGCTCAAGATGTGAATATTAAGGGAGTAGTTTTCAATGTGAAAGATAAATCTCCTATTAATGCAGCATCTGTTGTCATTCGAACATTGGATTCGACTGCTGTTGCTGTTGCAGTATCAAATGAAAGAGGAGAGTTTCAAGTTACTATACCAAATAATATTGACTCCTTGCTTCTGTATATCCATCATATTAATTACGAAAATTACATATCCAAAGTCAAAAGCTCCGAATTCGGTTGTATATATATGAAACCTATTACGAGAGAGCTTCCAGAAATTGTCATTACAGGGCAACGTCCGATTGTAAGGGGGCGAGATGGAGCATTGTTATACAGTGCAAGTATGTTGTTGGAACAAAGCTCCGCCCAAGATGCTTATTCAATATTATCTAGAGTGCCAGGCATAATGACCCAAGGGAAAGATCTACTCTTGATAGGAAGTCCGAGATACAGTATTGCAATCAATGGACAAATACCTCCTATTTCTCAAGAACAATTAAGCAAGTTGCTTCAGACTATGTCTGCATCTCAAATTGTCTCCGTGGAAGTTTTTTATACAGCTCCTCCACAATATCACGTTAAAGGAGCTGTGATTAACATTAATACAAAGAATTCTGTAGAACAAAATAATCATTTGCAAGGAGAGATATACACGACATTACATCACCATCATTATCCTTATGCGAAAGCAGGTGTGAATATAGATTACTCAAAGGATAAACTATCCTTGTCTCTAATGTATGGCTATGATTATAACAAAAAATTACTAACAAATAGTCTTTCATCTCATCACTCCCTTGGGGAATCTACTCTCAATATTGAGCAGACAACAAAACAGACAGTATTGCAGCATTCTCATCTTAGCTTCATTGGTCTAGGATATAAGATAGGAGCAGGAAAAATTACTGCCATCTACTCAGGGCAATACAATCCCTTTATCGAAAAACAATTAGATATTAAGGGAAATGCAACAGGGAGCAACCATAAGACAGAAAAAGATGCCATGCATAGTGTGTCTATAAAATATATGAATACTAATGGGTTGCAACTTGGGGCGTCGCTACTTACCTACACATATAGTGGCAGACAAGATTTCGGGATATTATCACCTCTTGGGAAAAATGTATTCACCTCGGATTATGGTCAAAAAATAAGAACATATAAAGCTTTTGTAGACAACACGCACACACTCTCTTCTGGTTGGCAGATTGGTTACGGATTAAGCACAAGCTATACAGAAGACAAAGATTTTCAATCCTTTTATTCATCCGATAATATAGACAAACCTAATATTTCAGAGACCCTCAAAGAATGGATAACGTCGGGATATCTTAAGGTAGGGAAGCGATTTTCTGAGCAATTTAATATCGCAGCGTCTTTAACGGGAGAAATGAGTGAGTTCTATAGTAAAAGAGACTTTGCTGTTATTCCCAAAATTGATGCTACATACATAATTAATCCGAAAAACATTTTGCAATTTTCGCTTTCATCGGATAAAATATATCCTTCTTATTGGGAGAAAAGACCATATGTTTCGTCCATTGATGGTTATATAGAAGGCAGAGGTAATCCAGCATTGGAACCGTACAATGAATATACAGCCAGACTTACCTATATTCTGTGCCAAAAATATGTATTTTCATTTTACCATACCTATCAGCCTAATTATGCAATTCAGCAGCTTTATCAAGCTCAAACAGAACCAAAGATGATTGCACAAACTCAGAACTGGAATTATAATCGGACTACAGGAATTTTGTCAGTAGTACCAATATCGATTAGTAAAAATATAAGGTTTAATTATACGCTCAATATTTTCACTACTCATGCTAGACATGACCATTTTCATGAGATCGCTTTTAACAGGATCGCTTTGACTGCTTATAATGGTTTCAATGCAAATTTTGTTCTATCTGCCATTCCTCATCTTGCAATGGATGTAGAGGCTCATTATGTGCTTAATCCTACCCAAGGGATCTATAACCTGAGCAGTTCATTAGGATTGACCGCAGGAGTGAAGTACACGTTTGCTAAAGAGCGTGCTATCCTAACAATGCGTTATACAGACATCTTTAATAGAGTGACTCCCAAAGTGAATGTCTCTTACAATGGGCAGCGTTTTGATATGCACAGCAATTCAGATACACGAGGTATATACATTGGTCTAACGTATCGATTCGGAGGCTATAAACCAGACCATAAAGAAAAAGTGGATAGGTCTAGATGGGGGCATAATTGAATTATGCTTATTTGTGTGTGATTTTATATATTTAATTTCCAAAGTATGTTACGAATTTGGCATTCTATCTTGATTTCTAAGAGCGTTTTTTTTGTAATCTTCTTGCTTTTGGTATTCCAAGTGGCAAAAGGACAAGACAAGAGTTCTCTCAATAACTATAACTTTCTAAATTATTCAAAATCACATATCCCTACTGTTGGTTTTGGGGTAAGTGTTCCTTGGCGTCATTCCCCTTTATTGCATTCTACGATAAGTTTGAATCGCTTAAATATAAAGGAAAGTCTGTTAGATAAGCATTGGGAAAAGAATTCTGTTTTGATAGGCATAAAAACAGTAGAGTTTCCGTCGATATTAGAGAGAAACAGATTCTATCAAATAGGTATTTCTTATAAAGGCCCTTCTAACTTATTTTTCCAGATTGCAGCTATGTATCAATTGCATTCAGGCTATTCACATAATTATGCTCTTATGGGAGGTCTACATTACGAAACTAACAGATGGATTTTTGGCGGAGTAGTTAGGTATTATCGTGGAGGAAATTATATGGGGGAAGTTTGCCAAGGAGTATCTTTTCATCCAAGTTTGGAGTATGCCATAAACGATAAATTTTCTATCTATTCATGTATGCATATATCCTACTTATACTTATACACGGAAAATTCTACTTCTTTTTCAAATACACTTCTCTTGAAATATAAATTCTCTCGTGGTTCTTCCTTTTTTATTGGGACAGAAACATATTTCAACCCTTGGACCAAAAGAATTATTGTAAGGCCAACAGCAGGAATAGAATCGTCTTTTCGATAGTATGTGATTTATTGTTGTGCTTTTCTAAATCATAATCATTTATTTTCTAAATCACACTATCAATGAAACCTGCGAAGAGCAAGAAGAAACGTTCTATCATTGTAAGAAAACAACGCGATGCAATGGATTGTGGTCCATCATGTTTGGCGATGATCGCCGAACAATATGGACTACAACCAGATGTAGACCTAATACGCGAAAGGTGTTCACTTGGTAAGGACGGTGTTTCTTTGCTGGGTATTGGCAAGACTGCAGAGGTCCTTGGTTTCAAGACTTTGGGCGGACGTTTATCGTTCGATACATTGGCTACAGAAGTTCCACTCCCTTGCATCGTCCATTGGAACCAAAACCACTTTGTCGTAGTCTATAAGGTAAAGAAGCATCGTAAGAGGAGATACACAATCTATGTAGCAGACCCAGGGAAAGGGCTTGTAACCTACACTAAGGAGGAATTCTGCGAGCATTGGATTAGTACGCGTACTAATGGAGAGGAAAAAGGTATTGCCCTTCTCCTTGAACCTACGGAGCAGTTCTATGCTCAAAAGGATACAGAAAAAGCTTCAACACAGAATAGAGCTAAGTTTCTATGGAGCTACCTCAAAAAGTACAAACGCTTCTTCTTGCAATTGATATTAGGGTTACTGCTGGGTTCGCTCCTGCAGCTTGTATTCCCTTTCCTAACCCAAGCCATTGTAGATACAGGTATAGGGGGAAAAGATATAGGCTTCGTGTGGCTCGTCCTTCTGGCAGAAATGATGCTCTTGTTTAGTCGCACAGCCATTGACTTCGTCCGTTCTAAAATCCTGCTACACATATCCACCCGTATCAATATTTCACTCATTTCGGACTTCTTCATCAAACTGATGAAGCTACCGATGAAGTTCTTCGATACCAAACTGATGGGCGACCTCCTGCAACGCATTGAAGACCATCGCCGTGTAGAGAAATTCCTGACGTCAAGCAGTTTAAGCTTACTATTCTCCTTCTTCACATTCCTGATATTTGGCATTGTCTTGGCGGTCTACAACCTGTATATCTTCGGAGTATTCCTTCTGGGAACCGCCCTCTATGCAGGCTGGATTGTCATGTTCCTCAAAAAACGTCGTCAATTAGACTACAAATACTTTGAGCAAGCCGGACGCAATCGTAACGTCACCTACCAACTCATCAATGGAATGCAGGAAATAAAACTGCAAGGCTGTGAACAACGCAAACGGTGGGAATGGGAAGACGTACAAGCAGACCTTTTCAAGGTCAATCTCCAGTCGCTTAACCTCCAACAGGTCCAGCAAGCTGGCAGTATCACCATCAATGAGGTAAAGAATATCCTTATTACGGTGCTTGCTGCTGCCTCCGTAATACAAGATAATATGACCCTCGGCATGATGCTTGCCGTACAGTATATTATCGGGCAGCTCAACTCTCCAGTAGAGCAACTCATCCAATTCATCTACTCGTGGCAAGATGTGAGCATCAGCCTTGACCGCATGAACGAAATCCATACAGAAACCAACGAAGAGAACTCAGAACGCACCCAAAGCCAATATACTGATAATACTCCCAATAGTCATTCTATTGACATAGAAAATCTCTCCTTCAAATACGACATATACAGTCCGAAAGATATTCTCTCCGACATTAACCTTAGTATCCCCAATGGCAAAGTAACCGCAATCGTTGGAGCAAGTGGAAGCGGAAAGACCACACTCGTAAAGCTCTTGTTAGGCTTCTATGAGCCGCTTCAAGGTTCCATTCATATAGGTAACACCAATCTTAGCAAATATAATCTCGGATGGTGGCGAAGTCAGTGTGGAGCTGTAATGCAGGAGGGGTATATCTTTTCCGATACCATTGCTCGCAATATAGCCGTATCTGATGATGAACCCGATATTGAACGTATCCGCTCCGCAGCACGCGTAGCAAATATAGCCGACTACATCGAAGCCCTACCATTGGGCTATAATACGATGATCGGGCAAGATGGACAGGGCGTAAGTCAAGGGCAACGACAACGCATCCTCATTGCAAGAGTTGTCTACAAGAACCCTATGTTCGTCTTCTTGGATGAAGCGACCAACGCTCTTGATGCCAATAATGAGCGAGCCATCACGGATAACCTTGCGACATTCTATCAAAACAAGACCGTAGTTGTTGTCGCCCATCGTCTATCCACAGTTCGCAATGCGGATCAAATCGTAGTCTTGGACGAAGGAAAGATTGTAGAAGTAGGGACACACGAAGAGCTAACCGCCCAACGAGGCAAATACTTCGCATTAGTGAAAAACCAATTAGAACTGGGGAACTGATATGGCAGAAGAAAAGAAACAAGAACGCAGTTTTGAGTTACGCAGTGAGAAGGTTCGAAGCATTGTTGGGCAGATCCCCTCATCGCTTGTCCGTTATGGCATTTCTGCCATAGCATTTGTCTTGATAATCCTATTCGCAGTTGCTTATTTTCTACCTTACAAGCAAGTCTATTCCGGTAATGCAACTGTGTATGCCATTCCCTCAGAGCCATTAGACAGTATCGAAACAACCGTATTTTTGAAATTCAATGATAAGCGACCTACTCTTCAACAATTGAACAATGCCCCCATTGTTTTTCAAACCTCAACAAAGTCTATAAATGGTATTTTACTAAATCTTTCTTCAAGAAGAGATACAATTGGGCGACAGGAAGCTCTTTGTCGGATTCCCAAGAGTGTATCTCCGGAACTGGAAAACAGTGAAGTCGATTTTATCCTGATCATACACTCGGGGACATTACTGAATCATTTATTTTCAGGACTACTCGGGAAATAAATCTTTAGTCGCATCAGGTCTTGCATAATCTCAAATTCATTAGATAATATGAAAAGAATAATTCAAACACCTTCTTTCAAGAGCTTATCTTTGAAAGGATTGACAGACGAAGAGATGCGAACTGTGATTGAAGAATTGGCAGATGAAATCATCGCATTAAGTGATACGGAACATAACTGCCGCGGGCGCGCGAGGGGCACCACTTGTAGCGCTCAAATAGGTACCGGCTGCGGCGCGCAAATGGGTACCGCCTATAGCGCGCAATAGGATACCGCCGGAGGAGCCTGTAATTTTATCAAACAAACTTCATTATATTGTCTCGGACCAACACGAGATGATATTATGGCAAACGACAAAATTACAATGCTCAAACTCAAAAGAATGCTTCAACTTCTGGACGCGGGCTGGTCACTGAACGGCATCAGCCACGAGCTTCACATGAGCAAGCGTACCGTCCACAGCTACAAGGAGCGGGCTGGACAGACCGAGATCCCATTGCACGTTCTGCGTGCGATGCCGGACGAACAGCTCAATGCCCTGCTCCAGCCGCCGTCACAAACGCCGATTCCCGATGCCCGCAAAGCGGAGCTGGAGAAGGAACTGGACTATTATCTAGCCGAGCTGAAGCGTCCCTATGTCACCAAGCACCTCCTCTGGGAGGAGTACCGCAAAGAACATCCGGACGGCTATCAGTACACGCAGTTCAAAAAGTACCTTCGCGAGCATGAGGAACGGAACGACTACTCATACTCAAACACTTATCTTCCAGGTCATGAGATGCTGATTGACTTTGCAGGTGACAAACTATATTACCGGGACAAGCAGACCGGTGAATGGATAGGTGTCGAAGTGCTATGCTGCATTCTACTGGGTGCGCCGGACGTTAATGGGACATTGCGCCGGAGGTCGCTGGGACACTTTTGATGCGCGAAGTTAAAGATTTTTTCTCAAACTGTCGCCACGAAGTTCGAAGCGGATTGATGAGTGTATGAGTCTGTCGAGGATAGCATCGGCTGCAGTGGCATTGGTGTCAAGACAGTCATACCAGTCAGAGACGGGTATTTGCGATGCGATGATGGTGGATTTTACACCATAAGGAATGTCAATGCAGAAAACGAATTGTCAGAAAGAGTAAAACCGCAGAAATAGCCACCATTGCAAAACTCAAAATAGCACTTACCTTTTTTGTAAGTTTCAGTAACTTCGTAATCACCGCCATTGGAACTCTGCTTCTCATACTTATCGGGCAATCCAAATTTGGCAACAAATTGCGAATAATCCAACACTTGACCTATCTTCACACCCTCCACATCAATGCTTTTAGCCCGGAACTCATCATAGAAGTCCTGCGCACTAACCGTCACGTATAAAAACGCAACTGCACATATTGTCACTATCGTTTTAAATATATTCATGTTTTATTCACCTGATTGTAAAGTTCTATATACACTCATCTTTTATCTAAATCATATTGGATCCGAATAGCTTATGGAGCAAATTATGCCATCCTTTACCGAGAGGAACACCAGATCATCCAGATAATCATAAAACAACGTATATGTGACAAAACCATCTTTCGGCTCAAGCCATGACGCGACCTTGGGCTTTCCATACTTAAAGTTGTCCAAACTCGACAGTTTGTCGCCCACACGGATGCCACCTGGAATCCACAATGTCAGAGCGGCATAACGATTGTCATCCAATACGAATGTACCAAAAACGCCATTGTTTCTACAAGAAAAGAAGTTTCCGCCAACATCATAATACTCGGCTATACTAGGGCAGCCGGATTCTCCGACATCCTTTTGCTCATATCTGTCCGGCTTCCCGAATTTAGCCACGAACTTGTCGTAAGTCATCTTCTGGCCGATCTTCACACCTTCCACATCAATGCTTTTAGCCCGGAACTCATCCCAAAAATTCTGTGCGCTAACTGCCACATATAAAAATG
>OIXQ01000501.1_pt1 | contig 17683 bp, 19 predicted proteins | sample 1587791 | NCBI WGS metagenome assembly OIXQ01 (sample SAMN03283273) | human gut metagenome | biome: human-associated habitat; material: feces | host: Homo sapiens | place: Peru | collected 2012
CGGAATACCGAGCGTTTTTCTCTTACTCTACGCATAACCGATAACTACACATTACCTACATTATGTGGTGCACCACATAATGTCTGCAATGAGGAAAGCAAGATCAACGGGATGCGCCCGAACCGCAGCGTGAAGAACGACGACGGCGTGATGGTGGATTTCATCTTCGGCCCCGCCTTTATCTGCGACTGCCGGAGTGAAAATCTGGACAGCCTTTCCGACGAGCAGATCGACCGCTACGGCAAGATATTCCGTTACCCTGAACACCTTGCGCGGGTGAACGGCACGCTGCTCGGCATCCCGTATCGTCCGCAGCCGGAGCAGGAGCGGTGATATTATTTCGGTCGGTAGCAAAATGTTCGGCCTATGGGACGAACGCCATGCACTGTACCAGCAAGCATCGCCGTTGTGATACCACAACGGCACTTGTCAGGGGTAGCCCCTGAAACCCTTTCGTCCCCATCTGAATGGCGGACGATATTTTTATACCCGAAAGGAGGTCACAGCCGGTGAATGAACCCATGACCTTTTTGGACTTTTTCAGCGGTGTCGGCGGTTTCCGCAAGGGCTTTGAGCTTTGCGGCATGGTCTGCAAAGGCCACTGCGAGATCGACAAATTCGCAGACCGCAGCTACCGTGCAGTCCACGATGTAAAGGAGGATGAATGGTATGGCGAGGACATCACCAAAACCGAGTCCGCCGATCTGCCGAGGGTTAACCTCTGGGCAGGCGGATTCCCGTGTCAGGACATTTCTGTATCTGGCCGGCAGCGAGGGCTTGCAGGCAAGCGAAGCTCTCTCTTTTTTGAAATCGTTAGACTCCTCAAAGGCACGCCTGCCGAAGATCGACCCGAATGGCTTGTCCTTGAAAATGTTAAAAATCTGCTCTCCGTTAATCGAGGATGGGACTTTGCGACCGTTCTCCATTCGTTGGCCGAAATCGGCTATCATATCGAATACGGACTGCTTAATTCACGCTTCCACGGCGTTCCGCAAAACCGGGAACGCATCTACCTTGTCGCTTATCGACATTTTAGAGCCGGGGGTGGACGAAAAGTATTTCCTGTCACCGCAGGCGACGGCAAGGCTCTTATACAACTGATCGGCGGCACGCAGGGCAAGCGGGTCTATGACCCCGCAGGCGTGAGCTGCACGCTGATGAGCGAGGGCGGCGGCTTTGCCGGACGCACGGGGATGTACTTCATCGACCTGTGCAAAGGCGAACCGAGGCTGACCGAGCACGCCCGCTGTATCAAGGCAAGGTATGACAGCGGCATCACCAACCATAGCGGCGACAAAAGCGGCGTTCTCTGCATGAGCGGTGAGTGTCCGGACCGCACCGAAGAAACGGCACTCATTCAACTAAAACGGGGTGATCCGAAAATTCTGGAGCAGGAGCACACCAAATGCCTGATCGCAGGCTATGACAAGAGCGGGATCAGCAACCGGGGCGAAAGCTCCGGTATTTTTTATGGCTGCCGTGCCGTCCTCACTCCCGACCGGGAAAACAAACGGCAAAACGGTCGGCGCTTCAAGGCGTGCGGCGAACCTGCCTTTTGCCTGAATACGCAGGACAAGCACGGCGTTTATCTTTGCGCCTGCGATTCCTGCGAATACGCTTTGCCCGTAAAGCGGGCAAAGGAGGCAGATCAGAGCAAAACTGAAAACAGCTCCGCACTTCCGCTCGGCTGCGGACGCATTCGCAAGCTGACGCCCCGTGAGTGCTGGCGACTGCAAGGATTTTCGGATGATATGTTTGACCGGGCCGCTGCCGTCAATTCCGATGCCCAGCTATATAAACAGGCTGGCAACGGCGTGACGATTCCCGTCGTGTATGCGGTCGGCAAGCGGATCGTCGAAATACAAAACGAAATAGATAAGGAGAGCCTATGAGAAAACGCAATGTTCACATTCAATTCTGGCTGGATAAAAAGGAAGCCGAGGCGTTTCAGAAGAAGGTCAGGAAAAGCGGCCTTTCCCGTGAAGCGTATCTTCGGCATTTCCGATGAGCAGATGAGCTATGTTACCAACGCCGACGCTGGCTGCGGGCTGATCAAGTACGGTTCGGCGCTGGTGCCGTTTATCAACCGCTTTCCCAAAGATACCGAGCTTTACCGCTTGATGACGACGCGCCCCGGTGAGGGTGTGTTCGGCAGCGGAAACGCATCTTAATAGGAGGTCATATATGAAAAGCAAATATCTGATGATCGGGGCGGCCGTATGTGCCGCCCTTTTCCTTTTCTCCGGCATCATGCTCTGTCGGCAGTATGCGGACGAACAGCAGAGCGCCGAAGCCTTTGAGCAGATTGCCGCACTGGTGGAAACCGAACCGGCACCCGCCGACACGCCGCCGGAAACCGAGCCGCTGCCGGAACTGACGGCATTTGAAAAGTACCGGGCGGTGCAGGAGCAGAACAGCGACTTTTTGGGCTGGCTCTCCATTCCCGGTACAAACATCGACTATCCCGTGATGCAGACCGTGGACGAGCCGAATTTCTATCTGAAACGGGGCTTTGACAAGCAGTACAGCGATTACGGCGTGCCCTATGTGCAGGAAAACTGCGACCTTGCGCTGTCCGACAACTGCGTGATCTACGGCCATCACATGAACAACGGGACGATGTTTGCCGATCTCTGCAAATATGAAAGCGAGGACTTTTATCAGGAGCACAAAACCATCCGCTTTGATACGCTGTCCGGCTTTGGCGAATATGAGATCATGGCGGTGTTCAAGACCGTTGCCTATTCCGAGCAGGGTTTCAAGTATTACCACTTCACCCGTGCGGAATCGGCGGAGGATTTTGACGCCTATATTGCTCAATGCAAGGCGCTATCTCTCTACGACACCGGCGTAACGGCGGAATACGGCGATAAGCTGATCACGCTCTCCACCTGCGAATACAGCCGCAAAAACGGGCGCATGGTCGTTGTCGCCAAGCGGATCGCCGCACCCTCTGCGGAGGCGGGCAGCAATGAAGCCTGAAAAATATGTAGTGTCCCTTTCGGGCGGCAAGGATTCAACGGCGATGCTCCTGCGCCTGTTGGAAGAAAAACGACCCGTTGATCTGATCCTCTTTTGCGATACAGGACTGGAATTTCCGCAGATGTACGAGCATCTTGCCCGATTGGAGGCATATATCGGCAGACCCATTACCCGGCTGAAAGCGGAGCACGATTTTGAATACTACTTCCTGCACTACACGCCGAAACGAAAAAATCCTGTCTTGGCGCAGTACAGCGGCATGAGCTGGGCAGGCCCGCGCAATCGCTGGTGTACGGGCATCCTCAAAACCCGTGTGGTGGACGCCTATCTGAAAGAACTGAGGAAGAGTTACACGGTCATTGAATATGTCGGTATTGCCGCCGACGAGCCGAAGCGCCTCAAGGACAAGACCTATCCGCTTGCAGAATGGGGTATGACCGAAAAGGACTGTCTGAACTACTGCTATGAACGGGGCTTTGATTGGGGCGGCCTGTATGAGATCTTCCACCGGGTTTCCTGCTGGTGCTGTCCTCTGCAAAGTCTGGACGAACTGCGGAAGCTGTATCGGCATTTTCCCGACCTCTGGCAGCAGCTCGAAACTTGGGACGATGCCACTTGGCGTACTTTTATCAAGGGGTATTCCGCCCGTGATCTCGCCGTCCGTTTTGACTTTGAGGAACGGTGGCAAAAAGCCGGTGGGAATCTCCGCAGTCGTGCGTTTTATGCGGCGATGCGGGAAGAAATTCAACGGCGCAGAACGGAGGTGAAGCCATGCCTGACATCAAGACGAGAGATGTTGTCAAGGGAACGGTAAAGGCGATCGACAAATCGGCAGTAGCCGCCGAGCGGATGAAGGATGCCTATGTCCGCACCAAGGACAAGGCGGAGCACAGCGTTTTTGCGGCGGAATCCTCTCCCGAAGAATACGCCGCCGACCGTACTTTGACCGGGACGGAAACGGCGGCACACGAAGCTGTTCATGGATTAGATAAGGCCAGCCGCAAGGGTGTGAAAACCACCAAGGAGAATATCTCCAAGGCAAAGGACTATTTTCAGCGAAGAAAGACCAACTTGCCGAAAAAGCAGGCGCAGAACGCCATGCAACGGGTGCGTCGCTCTGCCGATACTACGCAAAAGACAATCAAAACGGTAGACCGCAGCGGCAAGACCATCAAACAGACGGCAAAATCTACGGGCAAAGCGGCGGTCAAGACCACGCAGAAAACCATTAAGACCGCCGAGCAGACTGCCCGGACGACCATAAAAACGACGCAGGCTGCGGCAAAGACGGCACAGAAAACCGCACAGGCCACAGCAAAAGCCGCTAAAACTGCTGCACAGACCGCCCGTGCAGCAGCAAAGGCAACTGCGGCAGGCATCAAGGCGGCGGTCAAGGCTACCGCTGCCGCCGTCAAAGCCATCATTGCCGGAACAAAGGCACTGATCGCCGCCATTGCTGCGGGCGGGTGGATCGCCGTTGTTGTGATTATCGTTATTTGTCTGATTGGGCTGATCGTCGGCTCTTGCTTCGGCATCTTCTTCTCCGGTGAGGACAGCGGCACGGGACAGACCATGCGGCAGGCCGTGCAGGAGATCAACGCCGACTATCAATCGCAGATCGACACCACAAGGGCAAATCTCACCTATGACGAGCTGGAAATGTCCGGCTCCCGTGCCGTCTGGCCGGAGGTGCTGGCGGTGTATGCGGTGAAAACCACCACCGATCCCGACAATCCGCAGGAGGTCGCCACGGTGGACGACAGCAAGAAAGCCATTCTCAAAGATATTTTCTGGCAGATGAACGAAATATCTTCCCGCACCGAAAGCAAGACCGAAGAAGTCATCACCGAAACCGACGACGGTCACGGGAACATCGTGGAAACCACCACGACAGTCACGCACACCTACCTTTATATCACGGTCAGCCACCAGACGGCCGAGGAAATGGCAGAGCATTTTAACTTCACCGCCGACCAGCGGCAGCAGCTCTCCGAATTGCTTGCCGAGGAAAACCGCAGTATGTGGTCTGCTGTCCTTTACGGCATCTATTCCGGGGATGATGCCATCGTTACGGTGGCCTTGTCGCAGGTCGGCAATGTGGGCGGTCAGCCCTATTGGTCGTGGTACGGCTTTAACTCTCGTGTGGAATGGTGCGCCTGTTTCGTTTCGTGGTGTGCCAACGAGTGCGGCTATATCGACGCAGGCGTTATCCCGAAATTTGCAGGCTGCGTCTGGGGTGTCGAATGGTTCAGAGATCGCGGACTATGGCAGGACAACAGCTACGAACCCCGTCCCGGTGACATTATCTTTTTCGATTGGGATAATAAAGGTTCGTCAGGCCCGCAGGACGGAGAATCCGATCATGTGGGGATTGTTGAAAAAGTCGAGAACGGCACAGTTTACACCGTGGAGGGCAATTCCGGCGATAGTTGCCGAGAAAATCACTATGCCATAGGGTATTATGAGATATTGGGGTATGGTATGCCGCAGTATTAAAATTCATTTCGGCTGTTTGTATTAAACAGCCGAATACATACGCTTTTCAAAAAAGTCTGCAAATGCAAACCAAACACTTGTATTTTAGTGATTTAAGTGCTATGATAGAGTTAATAAGTCTATTCGGAGGAACGAAATGAAAGTTTGTTATAATAAGCTTTGGAAACTGCTTATAGATAAAGGGATGAAAAAAAGTCAATTAAGAGTGGCGGTTGGTGCAAGCAAAAGCACTTTTGCTAAACTTGGGAAAAACGAAAATGTCACACTTCCTGTTTTGCTTGATATATGCGAATATCTAAACTGTGACTTTGGCGATATTATGGAAGCTGTGCCGGAAATTAAGGAGCAATAAAATGAGTGAACAAATTTTAATAGTAGACGATGAAAAGGAGATAGCCGATCTAATAGAGGTATATCTTAAAAATGATGGTTACATGGTACATAAATTTTATAATGGTCTGGATGCTTTGGAATGTATTGAAACGCAAAAAATGGATTTGGCAATTTTAGATGTAATGCTTCCAGATATTGATGGATTTCGTATTTGTCAGAAAATCAGAGAACAGTATTTTTATCCTATTATAATTCTGACGGCAAAAGTTGAGGATACTGATAAAATTATGGGACTTACCATCGGAGCTGATGATTACATTACAAAACCATTCAACCCTTTGGAGGTTGTCGCAAGAGTAAAAACACAGCTTCGTCGTTATGTTCGTTATAATAATGCGGCTAATACCGAGGAAAAAGATGCTCCCATTGCAGAACATGATGTAAGAGGACTTATTATAAACAAGAATACTCACAAATGTACTTTGTATGGAAAAGAGGTTACTTTGACACCTATTGAGTTTTCTATCCTCTGGTACTTGTGTGAGAACAGAGGAAAAGTTATTTCGTCTGAGGAATTGTTTGAAAATATTTGGGGTGAGAAATTCCTTGATAACAATAATACTGTTATGGCTCATATCGGAAGATTGAGGGAAAAGCTTAATGAGCCTGCAAAAAAACCGAAATTTATAAAAACTGTGTGGGGAGTGGGATATACCATTGAAAAATAAAAGAAATAGCGAAAGAGATGATTATCGTCTTCTTAAAAACAAATTATTGATTAGAACTTTTGGAATGTTGTTTTTTGCGTTTGCTTTTTTAGCAGCCTTGTACTCTCTATTTTTAAAGGGGCACATAGCAGACACTTTTGTGGGTTTTTTGGATAATTTTGTCTACCATGATTATGACCGAGCTTATAATGTATATTCAATATATATTAGAGATTATATGAGTCTTTTCTTCGTAGTGCTTTCCTTACTGTTATTTGCAATTATTTTGCGCTTTTATCTAAATGAATTTTCCAAGTATTTCAAAGAAATTAACCGTAGTATAGATGCTCTGATAGAAGAAAATTCAGGAGATATTGTTTTGCCTTCTGAATTAACTGCAATCGAAAAGAAAATCAATCATATTAAGCATACTCTTGAACAACGAAAACTGGCAGCAGAGCTTTCAGAACAGCGGAAAAATGACCTTGTTGTTTATCTTGCCCACGATTTGAAAACCCCACTCACCTCAGTAATTGGGTATTTAACTTTGCTGCGGGACGAAAACAAAATTTCCGAAGAATTAAGAGAAAAGTATTTGTCAATTTCTTTGGAAAAAGCAGAACATCTTGAGGATTTAATTAACGAATTTTTTGAAATCACGCGGTTTAATCTTTCTAATATCACTCTTGAGTACAGCAGGGTCAATTTGACCCGTATGCTTGAACAGCTTATATACGAATTCAAACCAATGCTTTTAGAGAAGAATTTAAAATGTGAGCTTGAAATAGCCCCAGACACTATGATAAAGTGCGATGTCAATAAAATGCAGCGTGTTTTTGATAATCTGTTAAGAAATGCCGTTAATTACAGTTTTGCTGACAGTACTATCCGTATTATTTCTACGCAAAACGAAGGAAATTTGAATATTAAATTTACTAATTTTGGAAACACTATTCCGCAGGAAAAGTTGGAACGCATTTTTGAACAGTTTTACAGGCTCGATACCGCAAGAAGTTCAAGAAGCGGAGGTGCAGGATTGGGTCTTGCAGTTGCAAAAGAAATCGTTGAGCTTCATAACGGAACAATTACCGCAAAAAGTGAAAATGAGCAAATCGAATTTACAGTCACTCTTCCGCTCCTGTAGGAAAATCGTAAGAAATTCCGCAGAAAAAAAGAGGAAACCTGTGTGGACAAACAAATAAATGAAACTCTTGTTTCTGGTACGATAAAAGTACGAGAAACAAGAGTTTTTTGTTTTTGTGATGTCAATTCAAGGAGTGACCCCTATGGCAAGAAAACGGTTGACACAGCTTTTTCCGTTTCTGCTCCCACTGCGGCAGTGGCAGAGGAAAAAATGCTGTTATTTGAAAATGCGTCTGGACAAAAACCACTACGCAGACACTATATCCGATGAACTGCTTCCAAATAAGATTTTTGAAACTTCGGCTTTAATGGTAAATCAAAGCAGTGGCTACGATATTCAGTATCAGTATAACAAGGTTCACAACCTTAAACTGGCTGGAAAAGCCATCAATAAAGTTCTGATACGCCCGAAGGAAACCTTTTCGTTTTATTGGCTTGTGCGCAATGCCGACAAGAAAGAGCCTTATAAAGACGGCTTAAATCTTGTGGATGGAAAAATTATAGGTTCATACGGAGGGGGACTTTGCCAGCTCAGCAACCTGCTGTTTTGGTGCTTTCTGCACACGCCGTTGACGATTGTCGAGCGTCACGGACACGCCGTAGAGTCCTTCCCTTCAACAACAGAGGATTTGCCCAAAGGAACGGACGCAACGGTCAGTGAGGGCTGGTGCGATCTTCAGGTTCGCAATGATACGGACAACACATTCCAAATTGAAGTCGCTTTTGACGAAAGCAATATTTATGGTCGGATTTATACGGCAGAGCCTGTCACGAAGGAGTATTCAATTTACAACTCGTCCGTAACCTATGTTCGCCAAAACGGGAAAATTTTTCAGATGGCCGAGGTGTGTCGCACCGAAACAGATACGATCAGCGGTAAAACGATGAAGCATCTGCTTTATACGAATAAATGCGAAATTACTTATTTGTTGCCGGAAGGGATGGAAGTACAGGAGAAGTAAAAAATGTTCAATTACAATCAAGAAACAATATATAGTCTCCTCTGTGCAGTGCTGCCGTGTTTTATTTATCTGCTGGTATGGGGTAGAAAAAAACCTCTATTACACTCGGTTTGGGTGATGATTTTTGTTCTGTACTGCTGGCAGGTGTACGACATAACGGGTGCCGGAGGGCTCAGTGATATTCTATATCGACCAGAAGGGTCCATCAATCCTTCCTTTATTCAGGGAACCGTGAATCTGATCCCTTTTCAGAATTTCACCACGGGATTTTTCTTGAATATTCTTATGTGTGTGCCACTTGGACTTTTGCTTCCGTTTGTATGGAAAGCATATCGAAAATTTAGGGTAACTGTTTTGTCCGGGGCAGGGTTTTCGGTACTCATTGAGGTTTCACAGCTATTGACGACGCGAGCAACAGATATTGATGACTTGATCGCAAATACGCTTGGAACAGCAGTCGGGTTTGCAGTTTGGTTCGCTTTTGCAAAATTATTCGGTCAGCGGATGAAAACAACCGTAGATGGAAGTAAAGAAGCATGGATTTATATTGCCATAAGTTTTTGTGGCATGTTCTTTCTCCATTATCCATTTTGGTTTGCATTCAAGGTTGCACCGCTCATTTGGCACTAAAGATTGGAGGAAAATATAATGAGAAAAATTGCGATTATTTTCGGAGGTCATTCCACCGAATATGAAGTATCGTTGCAGTCCGCCGCGGCTGTTTTTGAAAACATCAATACCGAAGAATTTGAAGTATTTCCGATTGGAATCACGAAAGCGGGTGACTGGTATCACTACACCGGAGAGCTTTCAAAGATCGCGGCAGGCACATGGTGTAATGATGCTTCTCATCTGAATAAAGTCGCTTTTTCACAGGATCGGTCAGTTGGCGGATTCTTGGAACTACTTGACGGACGATATACTGTTCAGAAAATCGACCTTGCATTTCCTGTTCTGCATGGCAAGAACGGAGAGGACGGAACTGTGCAGGGGCTTTTGGAACTTGCAGGTGTTCCAATCGTCGGCTGCGGCACACTGGCTTCTGCTTTGTGTATGGACAAAGACAGAGCACATAAGCTGGTTTCGCTTGAGGGGATTTCTGTACCCAAATCGGTTGCTTTCAAAAAATCGGAGATCAACGATGCGGTACAGAAAATCAAGGACTCCCTATCTTTCCCGATTTTCGTAAAGCCGGTTCGTGCCGGGTCATCTTTTGGCGTGACGAAAGTATCCGAACCCGAAAAATTAGAGAATGCAATTCACCTTGCCTTTGAGAATGATTCGGAGGTTATTGCAGAGGAAGCCATTGACGGATTTGAAGTCGGCTGCGCCGTTCTCGGTGTAGAAAAACTAATGGTCGGACGGGTTGATGAAATTGAGCTTTCCGGTGGTTTTTTCGATTATACGGAAAAGTACACACTGAAAACTTCAAAAATCCACATGCCCGCCAGAATTGACGCTGCAACAGAGCTGCGTATTCAGGAGGCTGCAAAAACGATTTTCAAAGCGTTGGACTGCTCCGGTTTTGCACGGGTAGATATGTTTCTGACTCCGGCTGGAGAGATCGTTTTTAATGAGGTCAATACGATTCCCGGATTTACCTCTCACAGCCGCTATCCGAATATGATGAAAGGAATCGGCCTGTCCTTCTCGGATATGCTGGACAAGCTGCTTGGACTATACACAAAAGAATGCGCAAAATCACTTTAAGCAACAACAAAATATATGATGGAAACTTAATACTCGTCAATGCAGCCTATTCGCTGCAAAGTACGAGGGAAAATGAACTTGTATCTGCCAATACGGATTACCCGGATATTCTTTTGTGCCGTGATGCTGCAAGTGCTTTACAGATGGTACTTGAAAAGATCTCCGCTGCAAGGGACATCGTCCCTGTAAGCGGTTATCGCAGCCAATGGGAACAGACACAGATTTATAATGATTCTCTAAAAGAAAGCGGAGCGGAATTTACAAAGAAATATGTTGCACTGCCGGGCCATAGTGAGCATCAGACAGGAATGGCGATTGATTTGGGGCTATATTCGGATCACATTGATTTCATCCGTCCTGATTTTCCCTATGACGGTATTTGCGAAGTGTTCCGTGAAACGGCACCGAGCTATGGCTTTGTTGAGCGCTATCCGGCAGGGAAAGAAAAGATTACGGGAATCGCACACGAACCTTGGCACTTCCGTTATGTTGGTTTTCCGCACTCGGCAATTATGGCGGACAAAAACCTCACACTTGAGGAATATGTTGAGTTTATTAAAAACTGCACATCGGAGCACCCACTGACTTATGGCAACATCGAAATATACTATTTTCCACTTGGCGAAGAATCAACAGAAATTTACATGCCGGAAAAGGCGGTATATCAAATTTCCGGTAATAATGTAGATGGCTTTATTGTGACAGCTTGGAGGAAAAGCCAATGAACAAGAACAAGTATTACAGCGGCATCGACTGGATGCGTTTGATTGCCGCTGTTTTGGTTATTACAATCCATACATCACCGCTTGCCAGCTATAACACAACAGGCGATTTTATCCTGACAAGGGTCATAGCCCGTGTTGCCGTTCCTTTCTTTTTCATGACAACGGGATATTTTACATTGTCAAGGTATCATTATGATAACCGGAAATTGCTTGGCTTTTTGAAAAAGACCGGAATCATCTATGTGGCAGCGATTGCGGTATATCTTCCATTGAACGTCTATAACGGTTATTTCAATCAAGCAAACTTGCTTCCCAACATGCTGAAAGACCTTGTATTTGATGGAACGCTGTATCATTTGTGGTATCTTCCTGCATCTATGCTGGGTATGCTGATTGCTTGGCAGCTTGTGCAAAAACTTGACTATTCAAAGGGCTTGATCGTGGCAGGGCTGTTGTACCTGATTGGACTGTTTGGAGACAGCTATTACGGTATTGCGGTAAAACTGCCGGGAGTCAAAAGCATATATGATTTGCTGTTTGAACTTTTCGATTATACTCGAAATGGTATTTTCTTTGCGCCCGTCTTTCTGATGCTCGGCGGTTTGATTGCCGAAAAGAAGCGCCGTATGACACAGACACAAGCAATCGTCGGTCTGATTGGCAGCTTTCTATTATTGATTGCAGAAGCTATGCTGCTCCATAAAAATGGATTTCAGCGTCACGACAGCATGTATGTATTTTTGCTGCCGTGTATGGTATTCCTCTTTCACTTTGTGCTGCATTTCAGGGGAAAGCAAGTACAGGGACTGCGGATCGCTTCTCTGCTGATTTATCTGGTCCACCCGATGATGATCGTCGTGGTACGGGCTGCGGCAAAGCTGACACATCTTCAGAGTATTCTGGTAGATAACAGCTTGGTTCACTTTGCAGCGGTTTGTTTGGCATCTTTATTGTTTAGCTTTGCGGCAGCCATGTTTTGGGAACGGGCTGCGGGAAAACAGCACCACCGTACAAAAACAGAACGCGCCTACATTGAACTTAATCTTGCACATTTGTCTCACAATGCCGCAGCTTTGCAGGCGGCTATGCCACAAGGCTGTGAGCTGATGGCGGTTGTAAAAACGGAGGCTTATGGTCACGGTGCTTATGAAATCTCCACCCGCCTTGAAAAAGACGGTGTAAAAGCATTTGCAGTTGCAACGATAGACGAAGGAATCCGTCTGCGCTGTTATGGGATTCGGGGAGATATTTTGATTCTCGGATTTACCGATGTGCACCGTGCCAGAGAGTTAAAGAAATACCGTTTAACACAAACGCTGATTGATGCTGCCTATGCAGAATGTTTAAATCAACAAGGAACTCCTGTCCGCGTACATATCGGAATTGACAGCGGAATGCACCGTCTTGGCTTTGATGCCGACGATTTTGAAAATATACGGCAGGTTTTCCGTATGAAAAATCTGAAGGTCGATGGGATGTTTACACATCTCTGCTGTTGTGAGAGCTTGGAACCGGAAGATGTTGCTTTTACAAAAAATCAGATTTGCCGATTCTATGCTTTGATTGACTACCTGAAAGAGCACAAAGTTCCTATCCCGAAGCTGCACATTCAAAGCAGCTATGGTTTGCTGAATTATCCCGAACTGAAATGTGACTATGTGCGGGAGGGAATTTCCCTGTACGGCGTTGCCAGCACGCCGCAGGATAAAACGACTTTACAGCTTGATCTTCGTCCGGTCCTCGCATTAAAAGCAAAGGTTATTTTGATAAGGGATGTCCCACAGGGCGATTTTGTTGGTTATGATCGGGCGTATCAGACTGAGCGTGACAGTAAAATTGCAATTTTGCCGATTGGCTATGGGGATGGATTTCCGAGAAATTTATCATGCGGAAAGGCAAGTGTGAAGATCGGTACATATATCGTTCCGATTATCGGGCGTATTTGCATGGATCAGCTTGCTATTGATATAACCGATACAGAGGGAGTCGCTGTTGGTGATACAGCAACGCTAATTGATAATCAGGAAAACAGTTTGTTATCGACGCCTTGTGTTGCGGAACGCTCCGACAGCATCAGCAATGAGATTCTCAGCCGCATGGGAGCGAGGCTTCCTATTGTGATAAAGGAATAAAGAAAAACAGAGGGTATTGCCCCTCTGCTTATCCCTGTTGAATCTGTATTTTTAGCGGTTATTCTGCTGGCTCTCCAATGCGGCTTTCACAGTTGCTCTGATGATTTTCAGAGAACGGTCATCGCAGCTGTAAAGCATACGAACAAGATCTTCTACTTCCGAATCTTTGACTTGCTTTTCCGGGTAGAAGATCCAGTTCCCATCAATGGCTAATTCCCGGACGATTTTCTTGAGGACTTCAAATGTTGGTACTTTGCCCTCGTTCTCAATCCTATATAAGTATCGCTCCGTGATACCAACGCGGTCGGTCAGTTCCTCGACGGTCAAATCGGACTTGTCCCGTGCCGCTTTAATGATCTCACTTGGCGTTTCAGGTTGTTTCTGCACCATGCGTTCACCTCCATATATAATTATATGGATTTCGTTCATGCTGATAATGGCACAGCCGTTCAATTATTAGTGAACGAACAGTACGGTGAAAACTGAACTGAATATAGATGCTACCCCGCCAAATAAAAAAACGAGGTTTTGACGGGGTCTAAAAACACGCCCATATCCCTCAAATCCGAGTTTTTGGATTGGAGGGATTTTTTATGCGTTGGACTCGGCGTTTGGCAGCTCTGCCCGTCAGAAGCCACCAATTTGATTCGCCTGCATAACGAATCATCTACCCGGTGAACCGTCAAAAAAAATCTGTTTTCGTCATCGGGATATTGCGGCTCGTATACTGAACTGGCAGACCATTGTAAATATGAATTAAACGCACCTACATTGCGGCTTTTGCCGCCTTGCAGGTGCGTTTTGCTATATCTACGCCTTTTGCGTGGCAGTGTTGGCTGTCGCAGCCCTCCGCCCCGATTTGAATTTTCCAAATTCAAATCGAAACGGAGGATAACGCTATGGATGGAAACCATCCGAAACGAAGAAAGGACAAATATAATCCCTATACCATCGGCACGACCGAGGACGGCCGCCACTGGCTGACCTTTTCGGACGGGCAAGGCAATCGACATCATTTGAGATCAGTGCTGCCGTGTTTGCACTGTTCGATTCCTTTGAGTTGGACGATCTCTCCTATCTGAATGAAGTGGATCGCCACTATGAGCAATCGGATCTTACGGAGGCATCGTTGTATGACCGAGCCGTGCATCGCCCGGCAACGGTCGAAGAAAGTGCCTTGCAGAGCATGGAATATGCGCAGCTACATAGGGCGATCTCCGAACTGCCCGAAATACAAAAGCGGAGGCTGATCCTCTGCTACTTTCAAGGCCTGACCTATGAGCAGATCGCAGAAATGGAGGGATGCACTTTTCAGGCCGTTGCAAAATCGGTTGCGGCCGCCGAAAAAAGATTGAAAATTTTTTTGAAATAGGTGGTTGAAAAATAGCCTTTAAGTGAGGAAACAGGTGGAGAGGTACGAAAACTCTCTGCCTGCTTTCCTCTTTTATGCGGTGGATGGGCGTGTCCTTTGACAACTGAATACCCATTCATCAAACACATTCCTATTGCTATTGTGATGAGCATAAGCCACATTAGCGGCTGCGCCACGATCTGTGGGAAAGAAAGCAACGAGATTTTACCTGTATGTTTTTAGGTCTTTGGCTTTCATTTTCTGCAAGGAGCGAATAACAGTCGGCTATCAGTATCGGGCGGCTCCCGATATGGCGACGACAGGCAATAGGGACAATGATACTCCTGTTCAGTCACAGTCCGAGCGTTGAAGCGTTTTTCGTGCGTGATCCGTCGCAGGCAATGAGAGCAGCCGACAGAGAACCTGCCGGGGGTGAGATTCCCGTGGAGCTGACAAGCCGACAGCCGTTTGATGACTTCCCGCAGCAATCCGAGGTGTCGAGGACAAATAGGATTGTTTCTTTATACAAGGTCAAACGGCAGGACGGGTCTATTGAAACGGAGAATGTTTATATCTTCCCGACCTTAATTCTGTTCTGTCTTTGACCTCTACATAGGCGGCTAACCGCCTAAATTTTCAAAGGAGGTCATAACACTATGAATCACACATATTTACGAGGCGATATGTATTACGCTGATTTAGGACACGGGATCGGCTCGGAACAAGAGGGTTATCGCCCCGTCGTTATCATTCAGAACGATGTCGGCAACAAGCACAGTCCTACGGTAATTATCGCTTCTATTACAAGCAAAAAGGACGCAAAGCCGAAACTACCTACCCATTACTACATCGACGCCGAAAACGGCTTGGAATTGCCCTCTATCGTCCTTTTGGAACAACTGCGAACCGTGGATAAGCGTCGCTTGGGTAACTTTATCGGTCACTTGTCCGAAAAGCATATACACGGTATCAATCACGCTCTGGCAGTCAGTATCGGTCTGATCGAGAGTGTGCCGAAAAAGTTAATCCTTTGCCTTTGCAGCGCTTGTGCCGACAATTTCTACGGTACGGGCGCTTATTCTTTACGCAGGATTGACCCGCAGCAGACCGAGAAAGACACCTGCACCTATTGTAATCAGAGAAAAGGATATGACTACGAGATTATCCCGAAGAATCGTTAAGGGGGCTGCCTATGGAATCACAGACAGCCTATAAAATGTTATTCACGGATTATCCCGATGTAGTCAATGTCGAGCAAATGTGTGAAATGCTCGGCGGTATCTGCGACAAAACCGCTTATCGGCTTTTGAAGTCCGGCAAAATCAAGAGTTTTATCGTCGGCCGCCGTTATCGAATCCCGAAGCTCAACATTCTGGAATACTTGGAATTGATAGATAAATCTACTGCGTAAAACCTCGTTTGCACATTTGGCCTATGGGGTTCTTTCTGCTACAATATAAATGTCAATGGCAGATGAATCTACGCTGTACCAATCAAAGGAGGTTTTATTATGGTAGCAGGACATCTGCGAGAAAAAAACGGGTACTATCATATGGTACTGAACTATGTGGACGAATACGGTAAACGGCACACACCGTCGAAGTCCACGGGCCTAACCGTAAAAGGAAACAAAAAGCGTGCCGAAAAAATGCTTTCCGAAGCTCGTGCCGCAAAAGAAGCCGAATTAGAGGCAAGAGCAATCGAACGCAGCACAGGCAAAGCCCCCGCAGGCACAATTCTTTTTACGGCATTTCTGCTCGACTGGCTGGATATGACAAAAAAGAATGTGGAGGAAACAACTTACGGAGCGTATTCTATGACGATAAAAAGCAAAATCATTCCGTACTTTGAGGAACACCACCCCGGACTGGCTCTGTGCGAGGTCACGCCAAAGCATATACAAGATTACTACACCTACGAATTGACGGTGCGAGGCGTTTCTGCAAACACGGTCATACACCGTCACGCCAATATTCGTAAAGCCTTGCAGCACGCTTTCAAACTCGGCCTGATTGACTCGAATCCGGCAGACCGGATTGAACGACCCAAGAAGGAAAAGTTCGTTGGCAGCTTCTATGAGGAGGATGAGCTGAACCATCTTTTTGAAGTTGTCCGTGGTGATCCCATTGAACTTGGCGTGATCCTCGGTGCATTTTACGGTTTGCGCCGAAGCGAGGCGGTAGGTCTGAAATGGGATGCCATCGACTTCAAGAAAAAGACGATTACGATTCGGCACACCGTTACGCAGGCGACCATAGACGGCAAGAGCAAGATCATTCAAAAGGACAGGACAAAGACAAAGGCCAGCTATCGCAGCCTGCCGCTTGTGCCGCCATTTGAGGAATTGCTGCATCGCCTGAAAGCAGAACAGGAGCTGAACCGAAAGCTGTGCGGAAAATCTTATTGCAGGAAGTTTGCTGATTATATCTATGTCAATGAAATCGGTGAGCTTGTGAAGCCCGGATATATCACACAGCATTTCCCATTGATCCTGCAAAAGAACGGTATGCGGAAGATCCGTTTCCATGATCTTCGTCATAGTTGTGCAAGTCTGTTGTATGCAAATGGTGTCAGCCTGAAAGAAATTCAGGAATGGTTGGGGCACAGTGATATTTCGACCACCTCAAACATTTACACGCACCTGAATTTCAACTCGAAGATTGCGTCTGCCAATGCGATTTTGGGCGTATATCCCTCCGCATGATACTTTATGTCCCTCCGATGTCCCTCCTAAAATCAGCCTGCAAACGGCAAATATGATGATGCGGGAGGGACAGTACATAAGCGCACAGAGCATAAAGAAAAGCCCGCAAACCCAGCCGTATCAAGGGTTTGCGAGCCTTCAAAGTGTGGTGCCGGTGGCGGGGGTCGAACCCGCACGGGTTATTAGCCCAACGGATTTTGAGTCCGCCTCGTCTGCCAATTCCAACACACCGGCATCTATTATTTTAAGTCATCTCCCGATGCCCCAACCGAGAAAACGGAGGGACATCATGGAGGGACATTAAAACCAAATTACATATTCAGTTTTCAAAAAACCTTGCAAAATCAAGGGTTTACACCAAGGTGGTATGAAACGGCGAAGTAGATTTTGAGTCCGCCTCGTCTGCCAATTCCAACACACCGGCATCTATTATTTTAA
>OIXQ01000508.1_pt1 | contig 17446 bp, 14 predicted proteins | sample 1587791 | NCBI WGS metagenome assembly OIXQ01 (sample SAMN03283273) | human gut metagenome | biome: human-associated habitat; material: feces | host: Homo sapiens | place: Peru | collected 2012
TTTCATGATGATGAAATCTTAATGGAGTATGTAGATGGAGAGGACTTGTTGGCTTTCTTGAAAAATCATCCTACATACTTTGAAGATGCAGAACATTTCGATAAGTTTGTTGGTCAATTATTAAGTGCTTTGCAATATCTTCATGACAATCAGGTCCTTCATCTCGATTTGAAACCAGAGAACATCATGTTGACTCGCATTGGTAGTGATGTAAAGGTGGTAGATTTGGGCTGTTGTTATTCCGATACTTTTGTTGATTCTACTGGATATACTACGCAGTATGCTGCACCAGAACAGCTTGCCGGTAGGAAGGTGGATGTTAGAACAGATATTTATGCAGTAGGCAAGATATTGGAATTGTTGCCTCATCACCCTATATATAATAAGGTGATAAAAAGGTGCTTGGATAAGAATCCTCAAAACCGTTATCAGACTATTGCGGAATTACAGAAAGCTTTATCTGTAAGAAACAATAATAAAAAGAAAATAGTGGCAGCCGTTTCCATCGTTGTTGCTGTTTCTGTTGTTCTGTTGTTGGCTTTGGCAAATCCTTTTCAGCCTTTGCCAAATGAAGCAAAGGAAACACCCCGAAACCAAAAGTTGGTTGATAGTGAAAAACATCCAACCCCGAGTTTACAGGATTCAATGGAACAGGTTACCGCTGAGCCAGTAGTCGTGAAGAATCCTTCACTTTCGGTTTCTGTTTCGGAAGAAAAGGAGAAAGTGAAGAGTCACAATTGGCAAAAGGAGATGGATGTGATGTTGGATAAAGCTTATAAAGAGAGTATCAGCTCTTTTTGTGATTCCATTTTTCCATCACCAACCGTTGGTTTGGCATGGAAGACAAAAAGTTCAGAATTTCATAATCAGGTCATGAAGATAACATCAGCTTTTCATGCAAAGTATCCCGAAGTGGAGGAATCATTGATCTTCGCTTATGCAGAGAATAAATTTCAGAGTGTAGTAGGATACGTGTTTGGTAGGATGCAGGAAAATGGCAGGAAGAACCTTCCTTAGAGAAAAAATGAAAATGGAAGAAATGGTCGGCGTCCTATTCTTCCATTTTCATTTTTATTTTGTACCTTTGTCGGTGATGAGAGACAACTCTCGTTGCCCACGCCGTATAAGCTATTGGATGAATTTCGAGACTAAAAAGAAAAATAGTTTCAAAAAAGTTTGGTAGTGTGGATGATTTTCTATATTTTTGCGGTATATTAAACAATTAAATTGTAAAATATGACATAAACAAATAAAGACATATAGGAAATGAAGCGTTAGCTTTTTATTCTTGCTTCCTGAAAATCGCCAAATTTAAGAGAAGCCATGAAGAGTAAAGGTTTGACGCTCACGTCTGTATACGGCGTGGGCTTTACTCGTATTATGTGGCTTATGGTGTTTGGCGATACCTCAGGAGGCGTAATCGAAGTAACGGTCCACGCCATTTTTCTGTCTGATGATGAATGCTTGGACCCTAATAACATTTGCTATTTATTGCCCAGTTTAAGAGAATATTTTTAAACATAAGTTCTTAGATAAAGTAATGAGGATTTTGGAACTATTGACCTTCGAAAAAATGAAGGGTTGACATATAAATAAGATTCTCTTTTTAGCAGGTTCTGTAAATAATTATGTTAAACAATTAAATTTGTAAATTATGAAAATCAGAAAATTAGTATCTGACATTTTGTCAAAGGTTTCTTTTTTGTTAATCAAATCCCAGTCATGTGCTTTGGATTTTGTAAATGCAATAGAAAGCACAACTTTAAAACAGAAAGGTATTGATAGAATGCTAAACATGCGTATGGCCTTTACTGTTTGTGTAGCTTTTTTTGTATTAGATGGTGCTTTTGGCTACGTAGATAAAGAAGGTAAAAGTACATTTGATGTTGCAGCAAATAAAACTCAACAAAATTCCACAATAAATGGTGTGATTGCTGACTATGACGAAGGAACGATATATCAAGGCGTATATGTTTTTGATGCCGTTCTTACCGATGCGCTTTTAAACAAAAAATACACCAAGTTTACGGTTACTATTGATGGTAACAAAGTATCCGTTCCTGATGATGTTCAAACTATGAAAGGATATATTTATAGATATGACTTAAATATTAGTGTTGGTTATGAACATCCTAATGGTATGCACTATGTCTCTCTGGACATAAGCCCTAATGACAGAAAAGGAAAAGAGTGGACAGGTTCTTACCAAGTTCCTGGCTATAATTACCAAGTTGTATTAAAACTGAAAGAATGCAAACGTCAAGGAGCTAAAATTAAGGTTACCAAAGCAGAGCAAGCTGGAGATTTTTAGTTGTTTTACTACAAAAAAACTATGCGTTTTGGAACTTGACAAACATATTGTTTAATTATAAAAACCTGAATTTATGAAAAAAGTTTTATTCGTTTTTGTTGCTGTCATAAGTATGTTGGCAATGACTTCTTGTGTAGATAAGGAACAGTGTGTTGGTAAATGGGTAAGTGAAAGCGTCATCGAGGATGGGTTCACAGGAAATTTTTATCTTGACCTGAATGAAAATGGAACGGCAAATTTGTGCATCAAAGGAACCGGAGCCGTAGAGGAAGAAGGTATGGATATGAAGATAGGAATTACTGCAAAGATAGGTGGAAAATGGGACGTGTCTATGGGATATATGGATTTGGAGTTTGATCCTGATAAGGTGAAATGTACAGTAGATGATTTTGATGCGGGTAACGAGGGTGTTAATGCCCTGGTTAAAATGATTCTGAATAATCCTGAAGCCAAAAGACAAATGGTTGAAGCATTTAAGAGTGAAATGAATGTCGATGATTTTAATGGCTCTCTTGACATTGAATTTGATGGAGATAATGTTATGAAACTGACAGGGGATGATGGAGTAGTACTGACATTTCATCGACAATAATTTGTAGAACTCTGTTTTACTTAAAAAAATAAGAAATGGAAGAAATGGTTGGATGCCTTTCTTTCATTTCCTATTTTATTTTTGTACCTTTGCCAACGATGAGAAACAACTCTCGTGTTGCCCACGCCGTATAAACTATTAGACGATTTTTGGGATTAAAACTAAAAAACTTTCCAAAATGTTTGGTAGTGTGGATGATTTTCTATATTTTTGCGGTATGTTAAACAAATAAATTATAATATATGACATAAACAAAATAAAGACATATAGGAAAATGAAGCGTTAGCTTTTTGTTCTTGCTTCCTGAAAATCGCCAAATTTAAAAGAAGCCACAAAGAGTAAAGGTTAGACGCTCACGCCTGCAATACGGCGTGGGCTTTTACTCGTATTATGTGGCTTATGGTGTTTGGCGATACCTCAGGAGGCGTAGACGAAGTAAATGGTCCACGCCATTTTTCTGTCTATACTTTTCGAACTTTAGGACCTGCAAGTAAATGTACAATTCCATGAATTATACCTAAAAACGAAATAGAAAAATGGCACTAATAGATGTTGTAACATGGACTCCTGATGGTGGTGAATTCATTTTTGCATATAAGTATCCTGAGTCTAATCTTAGTACATATACGCAATTAGTTGTGTATGAATCTCAAGAAGCTCTTCTTTTTTCAAAGGGAGAATTGATGGGACAATTTGGACCAGGAAAGCACCAACTTAATACTGAAAATCTGCCAATCCTTAGTTCTTTATATGGTTTGCCTTTCGGAGGTAAGAATCCTTTTTTTGCAGAAATTTGGTATGTCAACAAGTTGCTTCCTGCAAATTTGGCATGGAAGATAAACCGAATGACGATTCACGATGTTGATTATGATACTCAATTACCTCTGACTGCATTTGGTCAGTATGGTGTGAAAGTGGTAAATTCAGCACGTTTCCTTAAGCGACTGGTGGGTACTAAAACCGTTTTTACACAGTCTGATATGGTAAGTCAGGCATGGGGAGAGTTTTCAACGAAAGTCAAGTCAACTGTTGTTCAGTTTATGACTACCAATCGTGTAGGTTTTAAATATATTTCTGCATATTTGGATCAGTTGTCTAATTATCTTAAAGAAAATCTAACTCCTTTTTGGGAAGAATATGGTCTTGAATTGACTAAGTTCTACGTTTCCTCTATTGATATTGATGATAGTACACCTGATGGACGCAAAGTGAAGAATGCTCTTTCTGAGCAATCTTCTATGTCTATTACTGGACATACTTGGCAGCAAGAACGAGCTTTTGGAATGGCTGAACAGGCTATTGGAAAAATGGGCGGTGGAAGCAACGGAGGTGGACTTTTGGGGAGTATTATGGCCTTGAACATGATGAACAATATGCAGTCGCAGATGGGTAGTGGTATGATGCAAAGTAATTATAACCAGCCACATTTCAACAGTAGAGATACTTCGACACCTCAGGGGCAAACAGGACAAATGGGAATGGCAGGAGGAGACTCTAATAGAATGATATTCTGTGCGGGTTGTTCCAAGAAACATTCTGTTGCTGAACGTTTTTGCCCTCATTGTGGTAAAGAGTATCGTCCATGTCCATCTTGTGGTGCAGACAATTTGGAAAATGCTAAACGATGCGTCAGTTGCGGCACATCTTTGGTTCAGAATTCCTCACAGTCATCAAGCAGTAATATTTGTCCGTCATGTGGAGCGCAAGTGGCATTGGGAGCCGCCTTTTGTTCTTCGTGTGGTGCTTCTCTTCAGCAACAAGCTAAAAATGTTTGTTCACGTTGTGGAACTGCCGTAGATCCGAAACAGAAGTTTTGTCCTACTTGTGGAAATAAATTGTAAGTTTTTAGAATCTCTTAAACTTTTATTTGAAGTTTGCTATGAAGAAGGTATATCTTATAGGAGCAGGCATACTCGGTCAAATAGTGTTGTTTTGTGTGCTCCGCGAGTTTCGCCCAATTATAGGCGATGACCGCATGTTGGTCAATCTTATATTTCTTTCACTTGCCTATTGGGTATTTATTGGTCAGTTTATTGTTCCTCCGGTATCTGCGGATGATCAAGAAAGCAAGTGGGTAGGTTCGTTAGGTATTCATTTACATGGTTTAATTGTTTATTACTTAGCCACATTGGCTGTTGCTTATATTAGTAACGTAGCCTATCTCTTGCCAAGTCGTTGGCAGTTGTATATGCACTTGATTGTAGTAGCAGTCTTTCTTCTGTATAATTTCTTTAATCGTACTGCCAATGAGCATGTCGGTGAGGTGTATTTAGAAGAAAAGATGAAGAAGCAAGGAGTAAAATCTCTTAAGCAGATTTCTTCTTCTGTAAAGATGAACGTGGCGTTGATGGACGATATTCCTGCAGATATTGTCAGGCAATTGGATCAAGTTGATGAAGATATAAAAGATCTGGTTCCGTTATTTAGTAACGAAGCCTTACAAATGGAACAGAAAATAGGGGACGCTCTTCTTCATATAGAGTCTTATCTTTCTAATCCGCAAGAAAACGCACAGGCTATTGCTGATACATTCCGCCTTGTGCATACATATATTCGTAGAAGACAAATATTAACAGACTAATAATATTTACTTATGGGAAAGACAGGAAAAATACTTAAGAATTCTGCCAACATCTATGAAGATGAGGCTCGAATTATGTTTAATTTCTATCAGCGACAAGCTGAAAAAATAGTGCAAGCAGAAGAGGCCTTGGAAAGCAGCATCAAAGAAGCTGAAGAAAGACGTGATGACTTGCAGTATCGCCTTGATGGATGGTGGAACAAGATTATTAACTTCTTGCTCTTCCGTACCAGAAGACTAAAACGTGAATTGGAGGACGTGTGTGATGAAATTAATGATTTGCAGACTAAGCACGATAATATTTATCGCGGCTATCATGTCAACAAACTGGGAGTAGCTTATGTTCCTGTTGCTAATCAAGTGAAGTTTGGCAATAAGAGTTTTGTGGTAGATTTTGCTGGTAATGTGGATAATTCACGCATCTCTTTACAGATGCCAAGAAATCAGGAATTACTGACTCAGACCGTACAAGATATTGATTATCTGATGCGGAATATACCTACTGTTGAAACAACCAATGAGGTTGAAACAGTAGATACCAATGAATATTCTCTCTCTATCCAGGAGATAAAGATGGGAGACTATACAGGAAAAATAGATCGTAATCTGCGCACCATATCTTATTGTATGAGTGATATGGAAAAAGTTTCTGTAGAGTTGCCTTTAGTGCAGGAAGGAAGCGACTATCTTAATTATCTCCAGGAATTTTCAACTTCAGAAGCACCCGAAAATGCTCCTATAGTTGATGTTTTTGGTGAGCATCGTTATGATGATAGTGTTGAAAGATTCCGAGAAATTAATAAACTGAAGGAATCCTTGTCATCTCAGTCGGTTGATTTTGAACAGAGCATGCAAGCTTTGCTCAACACTCTTGCTTTTACGGTACAGACCGTATCTACATCTAAACTTGTAACAACCAACAAGATTATTAATCATTCTAATGCACTTCTCTTCCAAATTTTGAAGTCACCATACAATCATTATTCACCTAATCTGGAAGCCGAAGAAATTAAGCGTATTAAGGAAGAAACCTTTGACTACAAAGACAATGTTCAAGGTTATGAGCCGTTTAGTCTAAAACAGAGTTCTCGCGTGTACTATAATTTGTATTCGGGTGAATGGGTGGCAGAAAATGGTTCTGTTAGTCCTGTGCCTTTTGGTGTTCATCAGATTTATGAGGAAATCGTTGCTCCTGTTGTTCAAAATCTTTTGGCAGAGAATCGCATAGAACGCCTGAAGATTTACAATCATATTTATGACCAAAAACTGAGTTACGTTAATAAATGGCATCAGGATGTTGATGCTTTCTATCGCAGTAACCATGCAGAAAGTGCAGACATTATTAACAATATGCAGAAAACATTGGCTGAGTATGTTGAAGCTTATAATGTCTTGGCTCAGTTAGAGGCGACTATGAAAAGTATGGAAGGTGAAGTAAATCTTGATAATGCAGTCGTTAAAAAACAAGATAAGGGTGATGAAGTTTTGGCTACTTTTGAACAAGAGGCACAAAGCTATCGTCAGGTACAGCAAGATTTTACTGATTTTATGGATCGTCTTCAGGAAGACATCAGTGCAAAAGCTGAAGAGTTTGGACATGTGGAATACTATGATGGTCGTTTGCGTGATGGATACTCTAATCGTGTTGCTGCTGCAAGTGATAAGGTTGGATTGCTAGATGAGCGTCGTAAAGATTTAGCTCAGACTAATCCTCTCTTGGCAGAAGACTCGTTGTTGCCTCCAGAACCAAGTGTAGAAGAAGTTACATATGAGAACCTGTCTATCAATTTGCAGGCAATTGCCAAAAATGCTCTTGAAGAGTTGAATGACCTGAAAAACGAAGATGCCTCAAAGGAGACTTCTGCTGAACCTCAGCCGAAAGATGAGGCAGCCAATGCTGTGCTTCCAGACATAGTAGAAAGTCTTCAAGAACATCTTGACCAACAGGATGATCAACCTAAAGAAGAGGAGGAATAATTATGGCAAATCATCATAATATAGATTGTTTGGTTGATACCAACCCAATGGCAGAGAAGATACAAACGGTTGGTAATAAAGTAGAGCATACAACCATGGCTGTTGTTGCTATGAAAACAGCTGTGGTAGAAGCTGAGACTGCTGGCGCTAAGCATGTTTGCCAGAATGTGAACAGAGGATTCTTTACACTTATGCAGTCACAGTTGTCAGCCAAGCTCGCTCAGAAGAAAAGTAGAACTGAAGCTTTGCTGACTCAACTCTATATGCAGAAGCGTCGTCTGTTGGAAATCAAGAACAGTATGGAGACCGACTATAGGCGTATTTCTGCCCGCTATGGTCGCATCATCAGTAGTATAAACAAGCAGTTGGAACAACGCATAATAGATTTGGATCAACCTGTTTACAAGTTTTGTGCTAATGATATTGCCACTTGTACCAATCGCAAATTAACAGTTTCTGGTGTTGCTCCCATTGTACAAAAAGAAAGTCTTCAAACTGCGCAAAATATAAACTCTTCTATTTTGCGCTGTGATGGTGAATATGCCATCAATCATCTGAAAGACTTTCTCATGGAGTTTGCAAAATCAGATTATGAGGTCCGTTGTCATACTATAGAGAACTTGCCGGCTAATGATAGCAAATTATATCTTCCTTTTGTTATGATGTCGGCTACTGTGGATAGTGAAGGTACACAGAGTCTTTTCGTTACGCCACCAGAAGGGCTTTCTGTAAAGAACGCTCAACGTTCTGTAATTGGAATTTCTTCTCATGCCAAAACAGAAGGATGGTCACCGGATGAGTCTCTTTGTAGTGAAACTGAAAAAGAATTCTTGCGTATGTTAGCTGAAAGTGAACTTCCAGAGCGTGAGAAAAAGATGATGAAAAAGCTTTTCGAACAGAAAATGCAATCTAATAATTAAAATTCGGAGGGCTAAATATGACTTATACAAGACATTTTTCAAAGACGATCCATGTTCCTGTAAAAGTAGAGTACAAGGAGTTTGAATTTATTAAAGACAGTAAAGGTGATATAGTACGTGACTTTAAAGGTGAATTTAAAATCAAGAAAGGCTATATTTATGTCAATGTTGATGGATATGAGCTGAAGTATGATCTTCCTCTTGAAGAGCGATTTCGAACATATGATGGTCTATTTGATAAGGAAGGCCGCTTGAAAGAAAAATTCGATGTGGACGAAGTGGTGGACGTCAATATTTGTGTAGATACAGATGAGTATGATAAGCAATCAGCAATTACTGCAAATAATGTAACATTACTGACGGGTAGTGTTGTCGCAACAGAGTCTGCTCAAGTTGAAAGTATACACGAGAATGCGCAGAAAATAGCCAAAACGATAGTGAAAGGTTTCTTCAGTACGGTGAAGTCGGATATCAGTACGCAGATTACTGAGCAATATCATCGTGTAGAGGCACTCCTTGTGCATTTGAAAACACAGGCAGAAGAACTTAATCGTAAGCAAATACAGATGGAAAAGGATTACCATCGTACAGCTGCCAGATATTCTAAGATATTTACTGATTTGAATAATGAATTAGAGAATAGAGTAAGGCAACTTGATTTACCTGTTTATACTCTACAGGAAAATATCAGTTTTGAGGCAAACAGAATGTTGAATGGTGATTTTGCAGGAATGGCCTCTGTTGCTAATAGAGAAAATTTAATGCTGAATTCGCAAATTGAAGCTGCCTGTCAGCGTAAGCAGACAGAAGGAACAATCGATAGTATTCATCATTTACTCATCTCGGAACAGCAAAACAATAATACGCTTAGCCATGTAATGCTATGTCCTGATTTTCCAGAAGGAATCGCATACTTGCCAGTGTGTTTTGCGGAATATGAGGAAGATAAGGGAGTGATGAAGCGGCAGGTATTGATGGATGCCCATACGTTGCCTATGCAGCAAGTGAATGAGCAAATCGTGAACAGTTGTTTGGTGGCTGATTCTGAATATGGTTCCTTTGGGCAGAAGGAGCGGGAAAAAGTGTTGCCTTATCTGGAGGAAATGGTTCAGAATGCTTATCAAAATAAAACTTCTGAACATGATGAGCGTGTAAAGAAATTGACTATACAAATGTTTAAACGTTAAAGCGATGAAAGAACTTAAAGAAATAAGAATAAATGATACCAATCTAAGATTGAATGGTAATCTTGTTACTGGCGGAATATTGCCACAGAAAATATCAGAACTTACTCGTACTGTAACTTTAACTGGGGATACTGTAATAGATGGTCCTGTTTATACTGCAAAACTTGTGATAGAAAATGGCGATGCGGAATTCAAAGGCGCTGTTTTCTCACAAAAGGAAATCTATGTTAATACAGATACTAAAGGGAGTGTTGTATTTCGTAAGGCTGTAGCTTCTTCGCAGGCTGTCACTTCTCGTGCAAAAGATTGTATATTAACATTTTGTTCTGATATCAATGCCAAGGAGGTGACGCTCTGTAATACATTTGTTGGAGGCAGTATTTATGCTGATGAAGTATATCTGGATGGATGCGTAGTAATAGGTGGGGTATTTGCTACTAACCATATTGAAATGAAAAATTCAATTGTTGGTACATTTAATTCACCTGAAGTGTCTGCATCAGGTAATTTAGGACTTTTGTTGCCATCTGCATTTTCTCAGCAACCTATAGCTGTCGTTTCTCCATTTAATCTCTTCAACCTTTCTTTGGTTGACTTGGGTAGTCTCTATCGTCATCTTCCTGAAAAAGAAGGATCAGGAATTATTAATATGGATGTAGAGGTTGATGATGTGTTAACGTCTCTGCGTGATGACCAAAGTCAGAGAAGCATACATTGCTATACTGTAGCTAACAAGGTTCTGATGGCTGATATGCTTGATTCTGACCAGTTCCAGAATCATTTCCTCCTCAAAGCTGCAGCTTTAGGCTCACAGATGCTTAAAGCCTACGGATTGGGTAAGGATGCAGATGGTAAGGACACGAGTCTTTCTATAGAGAGTATTCGCTCTTTCTTCTTCGATCTGTTAACAGGAAAAGTAAAGGCGCAGCCTATTTCTGGTTCAGTAAGTATAGGACAACTTTTAGATAGATAATTATGAGTGATATAAAGATAGATACTTGTCCAATATGTGGCGGACATAGTTTTTCTCCACTTACTGCTGGTCAATATATGTGTACGCAGTGTGGCTATGTGGCAAATAGCGGCTCGGATTCATCTCAAGCACCTTCTTCTTCATCTTCTTCTGATTCTTTGCAGGAGTCTCCTCTTTCAACAGAGGAAGAACTCTCTCCTAAAGAGAATATGAATCAGACAAGATGCCCAAGGTGTGGTAGTGTGGTGGACAAAGGGCTGAATTTTTGCCCAAAATGCGGATTCCGTTTTTCTCAAGTGAATACTTCTAAGCAAAATACTGATGAATATCAATCGCCTGATGAAGATAAACCTAAGAAGAAACATGGATTATTCTATAAAATACTTAAATGGATTGGTATTGTATATGGCTCAATTTTTGTTTTTTTTATTGTTGGTGGTCTTGCTGAAGTGTGTTTTGGTGATGATAATTCTGAAGAAATAGAGCAAAATGACTCAACTTCCACTGATTTCTCTTCGGATGCCGACAAAGATTCTGCTATAAAAGAACAAAAAGCTAAACAGCAGCAGACATCTTCGGCAGAAGTAAAAGAACAACCAGCTCCGCAAAAAAGTAAAAAAGAAGAAATCAGAGAATTAGGCTATCAGGATGGTGTTACATGGGGAGAAAAAGACGGGGGACAGTTTTTGAGAAAATACATTCAAATGGGAGTACCAATGTCTGAAGCTTTAAATAGGCTAAAGCTGGTAGCAAGAATGGGATATAAAGATAACTACGGAACAGATATCAGCGAAGAGCTTCTTAGTGAGTTTGCTGAGCAGTTCATGGAAGGTTATAAAAGTGTAGTTGTAAAAGAATAAATTGTGAAATTCTGCGCCATCAGTATTTTAAGTACTGATGGCGATGTTCTTGCTTCCGTCCGTTCCTGAATCATTTTTTTCTTTAAGATACAGTCCATTTCGGTCTATGTAAGTATAGAACTTGTAGATTAATTATTTTACGTATGGATAAAATAAACATTGGTAGTTGCCCTATATGTGGCGGGCATGATTTTTCTCCACTTGCTGCTAATCAATATATGTGTACGCAGTGTGGATATGTGATGACAGGTAATTCTGAACCATCTCAAGCACCTATGTCATCTTCTGATTCTTCACAGGATTCATCTCTGTTATCTGATGAAGAGCCTGTTTCTGAAGTTAATAACAATCAGAAAAGATGTCCAAGATGTGGTAGTGTAGTGGACAAAGTGTTGAATTTTTGTCCTAATTGTGGATTCCGTTTCTCTCAAGAGGGAAGTTCTACAACACAGACTGCAGAAGAAAGTCAATCGCCTCATTATGATGAAGATGAACAAGAACAGGGAATTTTTTACAAAATACTTAAATGGATAGGCATTGTCATTGGGTTATTATTTGGGGGCTTTTTAGCTTTCCTTTTACTTGGTGGTCTTATAGAAGTATGCTCTACTGGAAAAGATTCTGCTATGGTAGATTCTGTATCTGTAGATAGTACGGAAGCTAAAGTTGTTGTTAATACCTGGGAACAAAGAACCTTTGATGGTGTGATGTATGATGAAGAGGGTAATCTTTGCAATATGCAGGTAACTTATGAAACGGATGGTACAAACGTTCGCAACTGTATTTATAAAAATGTGGACTTGGGCGGTAAGATAAAGATGAATCTTGAAATCACTGACGATACTTATTCTTTTTCAGGAAAAGATGGTAAACATAAGTTTGCTTTCAGTGTGAATAAAGATAATCTCATCGGTCCTGGGCAAGATGGTAGAAAAGGTCTCCTTGTTATGATGCATAAAGAGGGAGAAGCTCCAGAAGAAACCCCTACTCCTGTAGAGATGTCTCTTTGGTCAAATGATTCCAACTTTCCTGGAGAGATAGATGTGAAAGGGCAGATAGGGTGCTATAAAAATGAATCAGACAAGTATATCTTGCGTGTTGTTTCTTATGACAAAGGGACTGGTAGTTGTGTCCTGGAGGCGTATTTACGTGGTACAACTATAGGAAAGTTTATCGGAAACTATCGTACAGAAAGTTTTGTTGACGACGAAGGTTATGAACATTACGTAGCGTCTTATAATGGTACATTCCATTATACCAATGGAAAACAACAGGATTTCCAATTTTATGTTGATTGATCTTTGAAACAATTAGTTTTTGCTGGTCAATTAATAGACATCTATTATTTAGATGTAATAGTTATAAGTTTAACAAATTAAAAGTATTGATTATGAAATATTGTGGTATTTGTGGAAAAGAAATAGCAGATGATGATGTCTTTTGTCCTAATTGCGGTCATCAGCTTAAGCAACAGTTAAATGAAAACGAGCAGTCCCAACAAAAGTATGCAGAAACTTTAAAAGAGGACAAGCAACAAGCTGAGGCTAAGGAAAATTATCAAGGAGCTACCCAGTTTGACACTCCGCAGACTAATAATGAAGATAAATTAGGTATCGGAGCGATAATAGGACTTGTATTTTGTATATTTATTCTCTTGTTTGGGATAGTTGGATGTTCGGATGAAACTAATTCTTTCATAATGCGTTCTATTGGTTTTATCTGTTTAGCTGCAATTTTTTGCGTATTCAAAGGCACCATAAAAAGAAAATATGCTTGGTGGATTTTTGCTGCATCATTGGTTGGTTTCTTTTTTATAGTAGCTTTAAGTGACTCTGTAGATTCATCAGACAGTTCTGATCAAGAAGTAGAAATGCAAAAAGTAAAGAAAGATGAAGAGGCAAGGAAAAAACAAAAGGCAGAGGCAGAACGTGTAGCCCAAGAAAAACAAGCAGAGGCTATGCGTATAGCGAATGAAAAAGCAGAAAAGGAAGCTTTTGTGGGCAGGTATATCTATAAATACTATTATCATGGAACAAATATAGAACTATACTTCGTAATTACATTGAAATCGGATGGTACATTTACACATGAGCCAAGCAATGATCAAACGAGAAGTATTGTTGAGATGGAAACTCTTGTTGATGGTAAAGACTATCCATCTGGCGGTAAGTGGAAAGTAAAAGAAACGCCTGCAGGCAAAGCGGCTTTTCTTGATTTTGGCAGTAGTTGGGGAGAAGGTAGTATAACCCCAGATCAGAAAGTACTTGAAATAGATAACATGAATGGAGTCCGTTTGAAAGCTCAGCTATTGAAAGATTAAGCTATAAGTCCATGATCATTAATTTGCTCATGGACTTTTTTTTGTTATAGAAACTTATGCCTAGAGTTTCTTCTCTTCTAACATAACTTTCCCTGATTATGCAAGTTTTGCGAAGATTATCTGCAATTTCGTAGGATATTCGCTGCTTTTTCCTTGTCGCTATCGAAGGTGAATATGCGATAGATATCTGTTGCATTCTGCAAATCTACTATGCGGGGAGCCATCATGCTGAGGACTTTCATCTTGCTATCGTCAAAAGAGAAAATCTTCATGATGCGAACGACCTGGACACAGGAATAATAGCATCCGAGACTTGCTACTTCTATCAAGTCGAACTTGTTGTCATCAAAGTTAGTCTTCTTTATCTTGTTGTATAGCTTTGAGAAAGAAGCATCGTCCAGACAATAATCATAGTTCATTCCGCCGTTAGGATAATAACCTCCGTCGTATGGGGGAAGTGTTGGCTGCTGGGGCTGAGGTTGCTGAGGCTGCTGACCATTCGGCTGCTGGCTGTTGGATTCTATGATTCTCGTGTTGTATTCCACCACTTTTCCAGATCTGTCGAAGAATACCGTGATGTATTTGGAGTCTCCAAACAGATTGTTGTTTTTGGCATATTCCCATTTGTCTCCATAGATATTGAAACTGGTGAGTTTGGGTTCTCCCAAGATGGCAATCACTTCTTGTTTGGTCATTCCGCGCTCTACGTTTCTCTTTCCTTTAGCCGATGCTGACATACATACGGCAAACATCAATATTGTTGTGGCAATCAGTGCCATCAGTTCATTTCTTTTCATAATCGTTACTGTTTTTGAGGGTTCCTAATCATTTACTGAAACGTTCTTGTTGTTTTGTTTCGCTTGCAAAAGTATGCTTTTCTTGTGAGATGATATGGAATAAATCCCTAAACTTGAAAGGAAAATCCCTATCGTGTGGGATTCATACACTTGGGGGTTGCTAAATGATTTTGACCGGAAATGCCTATGACCGCTTTGACCGGATTTAGAATTCTCTTCATTTTCCTCGGTTCCCCCTTTGACTCCTGACTTTCCATTTACTCCTGTCTTTCTTCTTGATTCGTGTTTTTTGCAGCCTTCCTTTTCTTGCCTTTTTTTAGTCTTAATAGACGACCGGCGTTTGTTGTCTATTAAGACCAAACTTGGTCTTAATAGATACCTTTCTCAAGGCACAAAGGCTGTTTCGCAATTGCTGGATGCAAAGATACAACATTTTGGGATAATATCCGGTCATAGCGGTCATGGTAATTTTCGGTCAAAATCCTTCGGGGGATGCCTTGTTCCTTCAGAATTTGCGGGTTTCAACAAAAATAATAAATCAGAAAAGTCCATGAACAGGAGTGAATGCTCATGGACTTTATTCCTTAAATGAATGGTATCATGTAAAAAGGAAGCAACAATGTGTTGCCGTCTTTTTGTAAATCCTTGGTGTAAATCAAATAGCGTTGCGCAACAATCTTCGAGTATTTCTCGTAGAAGTTATCAAGTGAGACATGGGTTTTGTAGCCAGAAGATTTTACTTCAATTGGATACAGTTTGGTGCCGTTCGAGATAAGGAAGTCAATTTCGTAGTAATGCTTTTCGTCTTTTTTCCATGTGTGGTAAAAAAGTCTGTTTCCAGAGGCGGTAAGCATTTGTGCTGCAAGATTCTCATATATGTATCCTAAGTTAGCTGCAAGTTTGTCACTTAGCAGCTTAGAATAGATAATATTTTCAGTGAAAGATTTGTCCCAGAAAGCTAAGGTTACAAACAAACCAGTATCTGCAACAAACATCTTGAATTTTTCGAAATTGGTGCTCAGTGGCATTCCTACATTGGGGTCATCAACGTGGTAAGCCATATTGGTAATCTTGCTATCTTCCAATGTCTTGAGAAGTTCCAGCATTTTCTCCTCATTTGTTTCTCCTATTATTGATGATGGAACATAACGTGAAGCGTTACGCGAAAGGGCTGCTGGTATGGATAGAAACATTTTAGATGCACGTCCAGAAGTGTCTATCTTTAGCAAATCATCTTCATAGAGCTTAATGATTTTACGTTTAGTCTCATCTACCTTGCTCAGATTATTGGTTTCAATATAGGTGTTGATGGCTTGTGGCATACCTCCAACCAACATATAGAGGCGTAAGTTTCTTATTGCTTCTCGATGAGCTGCTCCCAAAGGGAGTTTCTTCTCCCAGAACTTGGCGAGAATGTTGATGGATGTTTGGTCACCTATAGCCCATCTGAATTCCTCGTAATCCAAAGGGTGCATTTCTATTCTGTCTTCTTCGCTTGGAATGGTAATGTCTTTGGTGTTCTTTTTCACGCTAATCAGTGAACCTGTCTCAATATAGTCGTAACGACCATCTTGTACAAGGTATTTGATGGCTTGGCGAGCAAGTGGGCATTGCTGCACTTCATCGAAAACAATGACTGAATTTCGGTCAACCAGTTCTACGTGATAAGTTTGCTGTAATTTGAGGAATAACAAGTCCATGTCCATCAAGTCTTCAAAAAGATCTTTTACTTCTTTTCTTGCTTTATTGAAGTCGATGATGATACATGATTGATATTCCTTTCGAGCAAATTCTTCCACGACAGTTGATTTCCCTACACGTCGAGCTCCTTCTATCAAGAGTGCTGTTTTCCCTTGATTCTCTTCTTTCCATTTGAGAATCTTATCGTATATTTTGCGTCTGAATATTCTTTGTATCATATTATTTTTTCTTTATTCTGCTGCAAAGATACGGAAAATATCTGAAAATGAACAAGATAAGTGAAGAAAATCCGATTCCCCCGAAATTTTTTATCCCGAAATATCCGATTCCCCCGAAATTTTTTATTGCGAAATATCCGATTCCCCCGAAATTTGATGTGCGTTGGGAGGTGTCTTTAATAAGAAAAGTCCGTAGGAATTTGTTTCCCCACGGACTTTCTTATTATATTGTTATTGAAGCTTCTGCCTTGACGTTCTGGATAATAGCTATAAATCAAGTAACCATTTCCATACAGGTATCACTTCTATTTTCTTGTCTTTTACAATAATCTCTTCTTCCAACTCGTAAGTTAGGATTATGAGACGCTTGCAATCCAATACCTTGGAAAGTTTGATAAGAGCTGTAGATTCTCTTTCCCAAGTTTCTGTAGACTTTTTGGGGTTGTAGCTTACCTGTATGGCAGTTGCGGCATCTGGTATGTAAAAATCTACTTCCACGTTCTTGTTGTAAAAGAACACTTGCTCTTCCAGTCCATATCTTCGAAGTAGCTCCATCGCAACCATATTCTCCAATAATGATGTGTCAACATCCATGGCAAGTATACTGATGATGCCGTTGTCCACAAAATAGTATTTAGGATTGGTCTCACGTTGAGTGAGATTGTCGGCAATATTCTTGATGGGATAAACCAAGAATGCATCTTTAGAGTACTCAAGATAGTTAATGAGTGTAGGTTTGCTTAGTTTTGCACCTGTAGATGCTATTATATTTGTGAGACGTGTAAAAGAAATCGGTTGCTTTACACTTTCTGCCAATTTTCTGAATAGAACTCGAAGAGAAAATTGATTTTCAATTTTGTTACGAGAAGCAATGTCTCCTAGGTAAATCTTTTGATATACACTATTGATATAATCTCTTTTTGATGCTAATCTTGCTCCTTCCGGGAAACCGCCAAAACGGAAATAATTAGTGAAATGTCGTTGTACTTCAGCTCTTCCAAAGGTGGTT
>OIXQ01000509.1_pt1 | contig 17421 bp, 23 predicted proteins | sample 1587791 | NCBI WGS metagenome assembly OIXQ01 (sample SAMN03283273) | human gut metagenome | biome: human-associated habitat; material: feces | host: Homo sapiens | place: Peru | collected 2012
AACTACTCCCGTGGCTACCCTACACTGCCTACACCACTACCCTACACCTTGCCTACACCTTGCCTACACCACCCTACACCAATAACAAGTGACCTCAATCAAAAGTTTGTGCAAATGCCTACACTGCCTACACCAGCATGCATTCACAATCAAAAGTTTGTGCAAATGCCTACACTGCCTACACCCGTTTTAACCATAACGTGCGTCATTTGGTGTAGGGTGGTGTAGGCAAATTTTCCCGAAAAACCACCCCTCAAACAGGGTCAAAACTCGTTTTATTGGGTTAGTTATTTATCCTCGGAATTACTTATGATTTCATTCTCTTTTTTCTGGCATTCCCGCGCCTGCCGGGTCAGGGAAATCGTCTCCTCGAAGAGGCTGTCCGGCATAAACACGAGCGCCTTAACCGCCCGGCGTTGACCGACGGCTCTACCTGCCATGAACCCGGCCAGCAAAAGGCCGATGTCCGTAACCACCCAAAGCATCAGATTCATGCGCAATCACTCTCCACTTTCAGTCTCTTAAACTCCTTAAACTCCTTAAACTCCTTAAAGGCGTAGGCTTGGCTTGACGTCGTGAGAAGCCATTTATCGCCCTTCCAGACGTGCCAGAGCGGCAGGCGACCTAACGGGTTATCCGTTCTGGCGGCGCTGTAGAACAGCCTTAAATCCTTGTAAACCTCCACTCGCGCCAGCCCAGACTTTCCGTCTGTCTGACTGAAATCTCCGTCAAACGTCGCCGCCCATCTTTCAAGCATCTTTCCCATGTCAGCCCTCGGGGTTAATCAGATCGCCCATGTCCACAATCGGCGTCGCGCCGGATCCGCTGATAATCGGAAGCTGACCGTTCCACTTTTTAATGTATTCCTTCTGGATCACTTTATCTGTGATACTCTTTGCTTCCATTTCAAGGCGGTAACTCTCTGCGTCGGCCTGAATCCTGACGGCTTCCGCGTCCGCTTCCGCAGCGATTTTCTTCATCTCAGCATCAGCCTGAGCCTTGATCTTTTCGCGCTTGGCCTCGGCCTCCGCGATGATCGTCTGCTGTTCCTGCTCGGTTTGTGTTTGCAGCTTCTTCTGAGTGGCCACTTGCTTGGCCTCCACCGCGTCGGTGAAAGCATCGCTAAAGTCGATATCCGTGATCGCCACGTCTTGGATTTTTACGTCGTAGATTTCCATTTTAGTGTAGACCGCTTCGTAGACTTCCGTGGAAATGCCGTCACGTTCGGAAATCAGCTCTTCTGCCGTATATTTTGAGAATACGGCTTTAACCGCATCCAGAATACACGGCTCCATGATCTTGCTCCCGTAATCAGTGCCGACCTGTGAATAGATACGCCTCGCGCCGTCTTCGGACAGCTTGTAATTGCAGGTCATCTTGATATCGACCTGTTGGATATCCTTGCTAAACGCCGAGCAGGCAACCTCGTACTTCTGCCAGCGGCAATCCATTTTAACAACGGATTTCCACGGCGGCGTGAGGTAAAATCCGGGTTTCAGGATATCCGGCTCGGCTTTGCCAAAGGTCAGTACGATGCCGACAAAGCCCTCTTTGATCGTGGTTGCCGAGGCTTGGCGCACAGTAACGCAGGCGCCGATAGCAAGGGCTGCAATCAGAAAAACCAAAGCGATAATCTTTTTCATAAATATCCCTCCATTAAATTTTTCGTTTTTGTTGTTCCTCCCAATACGGAAGGCTCATTTTGTTATACCACTCATTCCATTTTTCGTATTCGTCGTCATATCTCGGCTTGAATCGGTCTAAATGCGCGCTTTGCATACATTCTTCGCACCGCGTATGCTTTGTCAGCGAATTGTGCGTATGGTATTTGCACATACTGCATGTTTTATATGGATTACATACCCACAACTGACTTATCCAGATACATTCTTCCAGTGTTAATCTAGGGGCTGTCCATCCGCAGAATCTCCATCCGTTCAGTTCAACTTCATACGCACATTTGCTACACCTGTCTTTTTCCCAAGAGTTCTGCAACACACCAAATTCATTTTTTGGGCATAATGGTTCTTCGCTTGTTATACGATTCGACCGAACAATTCTTGCCGCCACGGGTGCGCCTCCCTATTGATATGTTTTCTGGCGTTCGCTATGCTTTTTTGAGCAATCAGCAGGTGTTTTTCGCACAGCTTTTTTCCTTCCGCGTGTGGCTCTGTGCAGTATAAACATTCTCCCGGCGGCTTCCATTCCGCGCGTTTATGATTTCTAGCGTCTTTGGACAGGTGAAATTGACAACGCACTTTTCCAGACACGGCCGGCCTAGCACACGCTATGCACTGACCTTTTTCCTTTCTGATCGCCGCCCTGCGCGCGTTAGCTTGTTTTTTCGAGGCTTTGTAATCTCCACTTTCCAAGTAACGCCCTTGACGTTTCCTTTCTTTTTCAAGGCAATCAAAGCATCTGACGCGCCCCAGCATTGCGTCTTCGCGGCCGCAAGTAACGCAGATCCCGTGAGCCTTGTACCACGCATACCTTTCAGCGCTTTTCGCGTGCTGACGGTCGGGTGTAATCACGACTTTTTCGCTTCCGTTTCCCACGCATCGATGAAATCGCGCGAAAATTTTGCAACGAAGTTTCGACCGCACTTCGCGCAAACGTAAGTAAAATAATAGTAATCTTCGTCATGCCTCGTTTTGATCTGCGCCATCGCGAAACGATGTCGGCATAGCTTCTGCCGAATTTTAGTCATCAGCTTTCCCACGGTGTTTCCCGCCTTTCCGCTTCCGTCGGCTTGCGCAGCCAGCAGCGCCAGAAATCATTATAAGCCGTATTCTTTCGATAAAATTCATATCCGCAACGATCTACAAGCTTTGTGAAATCTGGCTCACATCGTCCCCATCCCCGGATAACCACCTGTACTACTATCCTCTGGCGGTCTTCGTACCACATGACCTCGCTTTGTGCAACCTCTTCCAGCGTCAGCACGCGGTTCTTCGGCTCGGCGCGTTTGAGAGCCAGATCAAGACCTTCTTTTTCATTTTGACCATATGGCGATTTCCACCCGCAATCAAGACAAACGAAGAAGAATTTATGAAAATCTTCTCTGAGTACCATTTCTCGCCCGCATCCGGGGCATTTGGGCGTTTCACTCATGTTTTTCGCCTCTCCTTCTGCATTTCGTCATACATCTTCTCAACGCATGCATCTTTCAGGGATATATGGAATACTTCACGGTCGCATACGGCGCATTGGCATGTAAGATGCCATGTTTTGCCCTCGTGACGCCATTTCCCGCATTGTATAAATACGTGACGGCATAACTTCTGCCGAATTTTAGTCATCAGTTTTCCCATGGTGTCCCCTCCATTTCTTCCTTGGTCGGTTTGCGCAGCCAGCAGCGCCAGTTTTCCCCATAGGCCAGTTCAAAAAATTGGCTATTCAGCAAACGCTTTACCGTTGCCGTGCTGCCGAAAGCAAGTTCCGGAAGGTCAATCACCATCCAGCGATTTACGTCGCTATAATCCTTGCTATCATACCACAACGGCGCAGCATCAGCGCCGCCTTCGCAATATGCTTCCACTTCTTCCAGCGTCAGCACACGGTTCTTCGGCTCGACGCGGCGCGACGACACAGCTTGTAGCCGTTCTTCAATTTTGGTTTGCGACGTGTTCCCGATAAACTCAATTCGCGGCGATGCGCTTTCGCACGTCACACATTGATACCATGCCGAAAAGAACTCCTGCTCGGTTGTATGCGGAAGAACGTGGAGCGCCATCCTGTCTCCGCAATACGGGCATTTAGGCGTTTCGCTCATCGTTCTTTCCTCCATTTTCGCTTCAAGCCGCTCGATGTAGTCGAGCGCATCGGCGACGATATCTTTCGAGCAACCGAAGGTCACGCCGTCAACGCTGAACGTCCGCCCCTGCTCATAGGGGCAATCGTGACACGCCCTTCCATTTCTGTGACATTTAAGTGCTTTCTTGATCTCATCAGGCGTTTTCATCGCTCTTCCTCCCGTTTCCTGCATCCATCTCCCAGATTTAAGTTGCAAAACCATTCTCACAAGCTCATCATTTGTCACGTTTTCCTTGCCAAATAAGGATTTTTTAAGTTGACGGCAAGTTTCAATCGCCGAAATCGCCGTTCGTTGCCGCTCAATCCACTCGTCATAGGCGGCGGTTCGATTGGCGTTTATCGGATTTTCCCGGTATCTAGCAAAAAAGTCAATGTTGTCATTTAGCCATTTAAGCGTACGCTCCTCAGTGGTGCTCATTGTTTTTCCTCCTTCGGCGGTTCGGGTAGCGGCATCCAGTGGGTAACTTCGCAGTCTACCGGGCAGTTATACACATCGTCCGGAGTAAATTGTCTATTCTCCCACCAGCCTTTCGGCACGAAATAATCATCATTTTCTTCGCTATAAGTGCCGTACTCTTCCATGTCGTTCCAGTTCCAGCGGCTATTCTGTGTCAACATGGTTCCGTCTTCATAAATAGCCGGGCAAACAAACCGGAAACCACCCCGGTTACAGTAGATAAGGACTTTCTGCTCGTTCTTCGGCGGCCCGTCTTTAACGCTGCTCCACTCGTCGGGCTTCTTCGTATCCTTCTCCGCCGCCAGCTTTTCGAGCATGTCGGCGGCTTGTAGCTGTGCAAGTCTACCGTTGCAATCTTCTCCGTCCAGATTGGCGGGACATTCTTCGCAGATATAACCGATATTTGAGCAGCACCGTAGGATTTTCACTAGCTCAGATACTTCGTATTTGGTCTCGGAGTACTTGCACACCTCCGGGTGTTCGCTCGTCGGGCATGTGTCGCCGCGATACGGACACTCGCCATTGGTGCAGACGCCTTCAAACGCAGCGTACCATTTACATTTCATCGTTCATTTCCTCCCACAAACCTTTCAGCGATTCCGGCAAATTCGCGATTATCGGATTTCGCCCACACCACCAAAGCCACCAGTCGAACATTTGACTGCCACACAGCTTGTCTGTCGGGATGCGTTTGCCGAGCAGGCTTATATAATTCCCCGGATGATTGGCGATCATCTTATCAAAAGCCTTGATATACGCTACCTTATACTTGGGGTATTGTTCAAAATCCGCGATCATCCTCTTATTCCCTGACATCATACACCCAATACAGCCAAGGCGCTTTTTGTTGTACGGCGGGTCATACAGCTTGCAGTGCGGCACTTTGGCAACTTCGTTCAGAAATTCCCATACATCGTCATCCGTCCAATCAACAATGGGATTTACCATCGTTTTCTTTGTTCGGAAACAGTGCTCAACCATTCGTCTCGCATCGTCGTTGTCATCGTTCATAATCAGTCCGCCACGAACATTCAAGGATACTCCTTTTACGTCCAATGCGTGCCCGATAAACTTTTTGTCTTCGGTTCTGATATTGACGATTCCATGCAGATTCTTTCGCCTTGCGCTTTCTGCCCATCTTACGCCGGTAACGACAATTTTTCCTTTTCCAGCAACCTCTTTAAGTTCGCCGCAGCAATATCGAAATTGTCGCATTGGCGGAATCGTATGCTGCGCAATCAAGCTCCACATCGTCACCGGCTTCCCGTCTTTATCGTGCGGGATGTCTCTGTGGACATCGGGATATTGTGCCTTGATAAACTGCACCAGTTCCGGCGGGTCAACGCTTGTCACATGATAGTGCGCGTCAAACTTCACGCCTGCCATTTTCGCCAGATGGTAGATGCACTGGCTGTCTTTTCCGCCCGAAAACGCGAGGAAATATCCCTCTTCCGGCTCAAACGCCCGCAGCCGGTCTATTGCCGTCTGCACCTTGTCCCGCTTTTGCCCGAAAAGGTCGTACTCAACTAACGCCATCCGCTATCCCCTCCATCACATACAGTACACATGGTAAAGCCATGCCGTTACCCCACATCTCGTATCTCGCGCTGTCGCTTCCCGACACGCCGTCCTCCCACCAATCGGGGAAGCCTTGCAGCCGGCAGCACTCAAGCGGCGTAAGCCGGCGGACAAAGTAGCGCCGCGCCTTTTTCAGCCAACAGGCGATGTCGGGCACCGTGTTGCTTCCGCTTGGAGCGGCTTTGAGCGTCGGCGATACCGTTTCCGAGTAGCCGATTCCCCCGGCCTTTGCGCCCTGTCCGCCCATAAATGCGCAGATCATCTGTTGATCGTGTGCGCATGTCAGCGTTCCCGCCGTATCGGTCATGTAAATCTGGTTGAGCTGGCCGTTTCCGACGGCCAATGCCGTGTAGTCTGTAATACGGTTCTCGTGGTCGCCGGTCAGCGTCGGCACAATTTGTCCGTCGCAGTTGCCTCGCGCGTCATAAACGACGGGATTCTGGTAGTTCAGGCTATACCCGCCGTTTTCTTTGGCTTGTAACGTCCCGCTGATTTCTTCGGCCAACCGCATGTTTCGACAATCTACTGAGTAAGCTACCACGTTCCCGCCTTGATTGCACTCCGGTGAACCGGTAAACGTGTCGAGCGTCCGCGCCACAGTCCGCTCGCGGAAACAGCTATCCGGCGTTCGGCTTTTCATGCTGTTGCTTGTCGCTCCCGTTATGTCAAAAACTCGATAGTCTCTACCAGCGCTTCCCACAGCATCAGCGGTAGCTTCTTTCCCCGCTTCTCGGCTCTGCGCAAAATTCCCTCGCAAGCCCTCGCGCTTAAAAAGTATTTCTCCGGCGCGTCCACCTCTAAGATCGCAGACAAGGAAGATTCGGCGGCGTCTTTGGGGGACTCCCCAGTATTGGGCGTCCAGCACTCGCCAGGCAATCGAATAGCCCCCTCCCACGATGTAGCCGGCGTTTCGCCAAGCAAGTCGGTCTGTTCTGCCTTTTCTCGCAGGTTCAGGAACATTATCTCCGTCGCCACCGGCGGCTTCGACGAACGCACGCAGGACGGCGAGGAAGTCTCGTCCCTGATTGCTTGATAGCGCGCCCGGCACGTTTTCCCAGACGCCGTATCTTGGGTATTTTCCATGTGTAGCCTCCCGCATTTCCATGATGATCCGGATCGCTTCAAAGAAAAGGCTGCTCCGTTTTCCGGCAATCAAGCCTTTTTGCGTTCCGGCGACGCTCAAATCCTGACAAGGCGAGCCGAATGTAACGATATCCACCGGCTCGATCTCCGCGCCGTTGATCTTCGTGATGTCACCGAGATGTTTCATTTCGGGGAAGTTATTTTTCGTCACCCGGATGGGGTACGGCTCGATCTCGCTTGCCCAGACGGGCGTAATGCCGCACATCGTTGCCGCCAGCGGGCAAGTGCCAGAGCCGTCAAACAGGCTGCCCAGCGTCATTTAGTTATCCTCCATCGCGTCCAAATCATCCACCAACTCTAGAAGATGCGCTCTAACCTGTTTCACGCCGCGCTTGATAGCCTCCTTGGAGTGGGTTTTTCGCCCATAGCATCCCCATCCCGGTTTATAGTGTTCAACGGCTTCAGACAACTCTTGCACTTCCAGCGCAATCATGCGTATTCTTTCTTTTGCTGTCATTTCCCATGCCTCCATTCACGCCCTCGGTTGATCTCCATCTTTGCCCGCACCGCCTTGTCAATGTCGATGCCCAGATACCCAGCGGCAGATAGCGCCGTGATGATAACGTCCGCAAGTTCCTCGGTGTAATGTTCCGGCTCGTGCACAGCCTTGATGGTTTCCGTCAATTCGTCGCTGATGAGCCGCGAACAGTAAAGCCTTTTTATTACATCGCTCGCTTCGCCGATTTCAAGGCAATTCCACAGCCCATGTTTCACCGCGTCATCGTAGATTTCGTTGCGCAATTCGTTCAAATCGTTCATTTCGTGCCTCCTCTAAAAATAACCACCATCGACGGAAAAGGCGCGGACGCTTTCGCGTTGCCAAACTTGATCCGCCCTTTCAAAAACCTAATTTCCGCCTGATGATAAATGTAGTCGTGAAAGGCTCGGGTGTCTGTTCTCGCAGGAATGAGCATCACCACCAGCGCACCTTCCTCAGCCTCGTCATGCGCTTTCTTGATCCACTTCGGGAGTTCTCGCCCGTAGGGCGGATTGCAAAACACCCTTTTACCCCCCCCAATTTTGGGAAAGGCCATTCTCCGCCTTGGTGAAGTGTTCCGCGCATTTCGCGTTCTCGTGTGTGCAGCACGGGTCAAGGTTGAAATGGAACTCCGCGTCCAGCTCGTCAAAAAGAGCCTGCGGCGTTGCCCACTCGACGGTTGCGCTTGAAAATAAACAGCTATTCATGTTTAATCCTCAAAATTACGGGTTTTCGTTTCCAAACGTCGGGTCAATAACCTCTACGCCCTTGAGCATAACGCCCTTCTTTTCCCGACAATATTCAAAGCCCTTCTCCTGCATTTTCTTCTTAAATTCCCGGTCACCGCCATACCACTTCATGCCGGATTCCTGCATCCAGCGCGTAAACGTCTGGAAAACAAGCCCGGTCGGCGTTCGTGCGTCAGCGTTATCCAGCGAACAACACTCGTTTACAAATCGCGTAATCACATCTTCGTTGTCCAAATACTCCTTTGTCGCTTCCAATACGACCTTCGGCTTTTTGAGTTTCATGTGCTGCGCGTAAAACTTCATCGCGCCCTCGATCATCCATGCGAGGATGGCGGGGCCTTCTTTTTCCACCAGTACGCCCGCGAAGTCCATGATCTTTTCTTCGGGCTTCAAGCTCATATTAAACGGGGCTACCGCGATACGCCGCGCAGTACCGCCGTCAACGCTTTTAAGGTGTGGCAGATGGTTTGTATGCAGGATTAGCGTATGACTCGGCGTAAACGTAATAGGCTCGTGGAATTTAACGTTTGCGCTGATCGGGTCTTGAGAGGTTAGCCGCTTGAGCATAGATGATTGCATGGCTTGGTTCGCTTCAAGCTCACTTGTCAGCACAAGGCGTTTGCCACGGAGTAAGTTCTGACCGGCAACCTCGCTTCCGTTCCGGCTACCCGTCAGCACCTCGTTTCGAACCGTCGCCGCATAGCCGCCTAAGAGCGTATGCCAAACGGAGAATAACGTAGACTTACCGTTTCCACCATTGCCGTACACGAGCAGCAAGCCCTCCTCGTACACCTTGCCTACCAGCGCCATCCCGGCTACCGTCTGAATGTATTCGGCAAAGTCTGCGTCATCGCCGGTCACTTGACGCATGAACTTGTCCCATAGCGGCCTTTGAGCCGTGAAATCGGGCGATAGCCGCGTCATCATCGTGCACATATATTCAGCCCTATGCGGCTTTTCCTCGCCTGTACGGAGGTCTATAACGCTGTCAGGCGTATTCAGCAGCCACGGATCGTTGTCAAATTCATCCGCGTCACGCACACTCATCAAAGACTGAGCGGCTTGAAGCGTATGTGCCATGACGTTATAAGATCGGCTTGCAGTAGCCCACTTGACCGCCGCCATAGCATCCTTGTAATCCTCCGGCCAATCGTCGCGCTTGCAGCCTTTTTCGGGCTTAGGCGCGAGCTGGAATTTGCGGTCAGCCTCGTCCTTCATGCGGTCGTTCAGGCACATAACCAGCATGATCGCGTCTGTCTTGGCGTACTGTTGCCAAACAGCGCCGTCCCATACGCACCAGTCCAGCGCGCCACTGTATCGCATGACGTTAAAGTTTGAATCCTTTAGCCGGATAGCGTTGCCGGATTCCGTGTAATCACGATCGTCGCGTCGAAGAATGTCAGCATCCCCGCCGTCAGCGAAATCACGGCTGGCGTTGATCTGGATCATGTCTTCCAGCTTGTGCCGCACTTCGCTGTCGGACGAGATTAGACTTTTCATTTTTTCAAATGATCGGCCTTCATCGCTGTCCGGGTAAAGGTGGAGGCGTACAAGGTCAAAGGCGTTGCACGTTCGCCCGTGACAAGGATCGCTCTCATGGTGAGAATACGCAAATAGCCCGTCATCATAGACTACCAATCCCGCCGTGGTAGACGCGCCGATGAACGTATATCGGTTCGGCATGCCCTCACAAGGCGAATACACTTTTCCCAGGAACTTCGAAATCGCTTGATGCACGTCGTAGACCGAGCAGAACGCGCCAACAATGCCATTCTTACTGCGCGGGTCTTGCTGCTTGTCTTTGATCTCGTGTGCTTGTGTGCGCGTCGTGCGTGAAGATATAGGCCATGAAGCACGATTTTTATAATCGGCATACATGCCCAGCACTTCATCGACATCAACGAAAGCCCCGTCACGCTGTTTGACGATGAACTCACCGTCCCGGCAAGTGCTCGGCCAGAACATCAGGCGTGATGCCTGATACGTCGTGTCATCAAACAGCTCAATGTCGATCAGCGATGCGACCATTCGACCTACGGCCTCGTACTCGATTTTGTTCACGTCGCGTGACAGCGGCATATACAGCCTGTAACGCGGCTTCTCCCGCGTATGGCTGTGCGTGGTGTGCATCAGGCATGTCCAGTCGTAAAGGTCACACAACCCGTCTACAACGTCCCATGTGTCGGGCTTGCCATAGTCGATGTCCAAAGAGAGAATCTGACGGGACAAAAGATTTGACCCTCGACGGATTCCGTCTTTGAACTCGCCGCCGACAAATCCGCCAACGTCTTTAATACGGCCTTTTGATTCGCGATCCATGGCCGCGTACTCGGCCTCGGTCTCGTTTGTCATGCGCGTATGGGACAGCCGCTCGCAAAGCTCATGCCATGTCAGATGTACGGGTCTCCATGACGTAGCGTTTTTGCTCAACCCTTCACTAATCGTCAGCGTTTGCATTTTCCGGCTCCCTTCGGTTCTCTCAAGCCCCGACATTCTATGAACGGGTAAGTCGTTGTATAGATGCGCTTGAACCTGTCCATAGCGTCAAAGGCGTTATCGCCGTGAACGGCGAACAGCAGCGGTTTTTCGCTACGCCGTCGTTTCGCGGCGATGATAAACTCAGGCTTAATCTTCCTGCTGTTCGTCGGTCTCATTTGGTTTTACCTTCTTAGCCCTTGCGGGTCTCTGTAGTAGCTTAACAACAATGCGCAGCGAACCCTTGTTCCGGGAAGTCTGCGTGTGTACCGCGATATTCTGACCTTCCCACTTGGTCACTCGGCTGTACTTGTTCTTTTCCTGTCCGTACTTTTTCCCCAAACAGACCATCCGAAGCGCATAGTAGAGCGCTAAGTGATCGGGGATTCCGTCATCAATGCGTAAAATGATGTGCCGCCTGTCATCTCTCATTGCTATCCTCCCTAAGTATGGCTTTTACCGCTTCCATCAGCGCATCTTGTCGCAAGTCTTTCCGAGCTAAAATCCGCATAACACGCTCGTCTACCGTGCCCTTGGCCACGATGTGGTGAATGACTACCGCGTTTTTTTGACCCTGTCGGTGTAATCTGGCATTGGCTTGTTGGTATTTTTCCAGCGACCACGTTAAACCGTACCAGACAAGGATGTGTCCGCCCGTTTGAAGGTTTAGGCCGTGGCCGGCGCTGTCCGGGTGACACAGGAGCAGCGGTATCTTTCCGGCGTTCCAGTCTCTCACGTCATTTTCGCCTTTTCCTATCATCCGGGCTTGCGGGAACTCTTGCATGATTCGCGCGGCTTCATGTCGGAAACCGTAATAGCACAGTACAGGGTTGCCGTTAGCGGCCTCTATAACGTCGTGTAGCGCGTTCAATTTCTCGCGGTGGATTTCATGGTAAACGCCGTTCTCGTCGTACACAGAGCCGCCAGAAAGCTGTAAGAGCTTGTTACACACGGATGCCGCGTTAAATGCCGTAATCTCAGTGTCCTTGAGCGGCAGTACCATTTCGCGTTCCATTTGCCGATATGCGTTTTTTGCATCTGGCGGGAGCTCTACGCTAATCACGTTGTCGATTCGTTCCGGCATTTTTAGGTAGTCTCTGGTTTTCATGCTGACAACCAGACCGGCAAGCCGCTTATAAATCGCGTCTTCCGCGCCGGGAAGCAGTTTCCATTCAAAAATCACGTTCCCGTTACGCTTTCCCGGCTTAAAATACGTGTCGCGGTAGACAGATAAGGTCTTTCCCAAGGCATTCCCCTGATCCATCAGGTACATCTGCGGCCACAGGTCAAGCAGACCATTAGGTGCCGGCGTTCCCGTTAAGCCTACAATGCGCTCAATGCGCGGCCGAACTTTTTTCAGTGCCTTAAAACGTTCTGCGGATCGGCTTTTGAAGCTGGACAGCTCGTCGATCACGACCATATCAAAAGGCCACCGCTTCCCGCACTCTGTCACCAGCCAAGGTATGTTTTCCCGGTTGATAACGTATACATCCGCATCAGCCAGCAGCGCATCCCTGCGCTGCTTAGCCGTGCCGAGGATTTTGGAGAATCGGAGAAATTGAGTGTGATCCCACTTCTCCGCTTCCGCATCCCATACCGTTTGTGCTACCCTTAATGGGGCAATCACCAGCACCTTTGAGATATCAAAGCCGATCATGTCCGAGATTGCAGTTAATGTGACGGAAGTTTTGCCCAAGCCCATTTCCAGAAAAAGCGCTATCTGCGGCGTTTGCTTGATCGCCTCGATGCAGAATTGCTGATAATCGTGGGGCTTATACTGCAAGTTTCGTCACCTCTTCGACCGCCGTTTAATCTCACGTTCCAGATACCACTTGGCTTTCTCGAGGTCTTCCAGCGGCTTACTTTTATAGTCTGCCCTCGCGACGTACTTCACCACGTTACCAAGATTAAAGCCCAGTTTCCACGCCTCGATGGCGTCAATGACCTCGATATCGCCCACGTTATAGTGTTTCGGATGGTCAATAGCGCTTCTTTCCGGCTCATCTTTTGAAATCAGGTCATAGGCGCAATTTACGTCTTCATCTGATGCCGATACAAAGCCGTTTTCCATGGGCAAGTAAGAGCAAAGGCTGCCGAGAGCGCATTCGTCGCAAATGTTTTGTGTGTCGCAATACGCATTAAGCGCTTTAACCTTGTCTTCGCGTGTCATCCACGATCCCCCCAGTTCCTTTTTTCTTCCGTCCATTCTTCAATACCAAAGCCCTCTTTATTGCTTCGGCTTCTTTCGACATACGTGGCAAATACCTCGTTGAGAACCCGTCGCGCTCCTTCTCGCCCATAAGCGACGCGAACCGTTGCGCCCGCTTTTTTCAGGCGCGCGATCTGAATCTCTTGAAGTTTACTCAGCGTTCCGTGCTCCTGTTTCAGCTCGACAAAGATTGTTTTGCCGTCATGCACGATGATTCTGTCGGGTACACCGACATTTCCCGGGGACGTGAATTTGTAGTACAGCCCTCCGCGTTTCTGGACCTCAGTTCGAAGGTAGGCTTCTGTCTTACTTTCCAGCTCAGTCTTTGGCATTGTCCGATTCCTCCGACGGCCACCGAGTGTTCCAGATTTCCGCAGCGCTCTGTAAGAGCTTACAGTGAACCGTACATGGTCGGGCTTTGCAAAAGATTTCGCCGCATGTGATGTATTTAAGGCCGGCGGCAGTCGATCCGACGACAGCCTTGCCCCCGCAGAAGGGACAGCGTTTAAGCTCGCTAATCTTCATCATTGACGCCTCCATATCAGTTTTCAACTTCAAGCAAAAACTGGCGTGTGATTTGCGGCTGGTACTCCTCAAGCAGATCGGCAATCGTTTCGCACAGCTCAACCACTTCGGGGTTCGCGCCGCTCCCGTCTCTGCGCATTTTGTAAACATGCGCAAACTCCGCAAGATTGCACTTAAAAATGAACCTTGAGGGAATGCATTCCCGATACAGTCCGCGCTTTACATCCCGATTTCCGGCCATATCTTCCCGCACATAACCACCCGGCGAGCGTACATAATCAACGCCGTCGAAACTCGCTTTTTGCGGAATCTCAAGCCCGAGCATCCTGAATACCTGTTCGGTGGTCAGGATTTTCCCTTTGTAGTAGCCGCTCATTTCGCTTTCATCGAAATCCGCCAAGCGCGTACTCTCGCGAATGATGCGATTGTCAAACCGCTTTGCGTGGCTATCCCAGTCATCCTGTCCTGCACGATGCAGGCCGTCAACGGTTACGCTGATGTCGATAAACTTCAACAGTGTAATGTGCTTTTTGCCGATTCGCAGCACTCTTTCCATTTCCTCATCAAATTGCACGATGGAAGACAAGCAATGCTCCGGGTCTTTGATGGATACGCGCTTGCCTCGGCCATTGGTGTACCGCTGAACGAGGAATGTATTGTGCATCTGCCGCCCGGAATCCCAATGGCGCTTACTCATCAGTAGCGCTGTCATCGCGTCATCCATGCCCGTAATGCTGTTCAGGTAAACTTCCAATCCGGTTGCCCCCCCCCCTCTTCTTAGTCCTTCATGTAATATGGCGTAATGTAGCCCGCGCCCTTGAGCGGTAGCCCCGGCGCCCATTCAATCGGCTCCGACATGCAGGCATACATATATTGCAAGGCTTCCTCAGCCTCGTTCTCGGGAACTTCTACGACCATTTCATCGTGGATGTGCATCACGATATCCGGGTATTTCTCCGCCACGCGCAGCATTGAAACGATGAGACAGTCTCTAGCCACGGCCTGAACCACATTCTCAAACAGCTTGCCGCCCCACGTTTCCGTAAGTTGTTCGGTGCGCTTATCAAAGGAACTGTACCCGACCGACTCTTTACCAAAGCGGTTCGTCGTCATGCACGGCTTGTAATAACGGATGCACCGCCCGGACGGTAGCCGAATATGCAGTAGCCGCCCGGTTCTGAACACCTCTAGCCCATAGGGCAGGAAGCCTTGTTCCCGATTGACCACTGAATCCCGGACAACTTCTTCGAGCTTATACCAGTAGTTCACGATATGCGGATTAGCTTCGCGCCACGATTTCACGATCTGCGGAAGTTCATCTTCCTTCAAGCCCATCTTCAAAGCACCCATTTTCAGCATTGCCCCTTCGGTACCGCCATAGCCGAGCGCGAGAACAGCGATTTTGCCCTTCTGTCTCAGCTCGGCGTTCGGGCCATGCTTTCCGACGGGTACGCCGAACATCTGGCTCGCCGTCTCACAGTAGATATCCTTGCCCTGCTTAAAGGACTCAACCACCCAGTCTTCACCGGCCAGCCATGCGGACACTCGCGCCTCGATTGCGGAGAAGTCCGCAACAGCGAATACGTGTCCGGGTTTGGCGATAAACGCCGTTCTGACGAGCTGAGACAGCGTGTCCGTTACATCGCCATACATGGCTTCTACCACGTCTCTATCGCCCGTCAACACCGCGTTTCGCGCCGTGTCAAGGTCTTCAAAGTGGTTCTTTGTGAGGTTCTGTAACTGTACGCCGCGCCCGGCAAAGCGCCCCGTGCGTCCTGCGCCGTAAAACTGGAACAGCCCTCGGCAGCGGTTATCCCTGCACATGTACCGCTCCATCGCGTCATACTTAGCTACCGAGCTTTTGCCAAGCTCTTTACGGATTTTCAGCACTTCCAGCCTGTCACCCGTTTCGGTTGACAGCATCTCTTTGACAACTTCTTTATCAAGAGAGCCGGTCATGCCAAACCATGACTTTAACTGCACCATGCTGTTCGGGTTCGCAAGCCCCGTCAGCGCTTTCATTTTAGCTGTCAGTAGCTTTGAATGTTCTTCGGCAATCGAGATCGACGCCTCGGCCAGCGGTCTGTCACAGAGTACGCCGCGTCGGTTGATCCGGTAGTCCAGACACCACGCCTCATGCTCGTCGGCATCCGGCTCATAGGCTTCAAGCCTTTTGCGGATTGCGCGCTCTGTCACAACGTCCTGCCGGTTGTACTCGATAAACGTTGCCCATTTATCTGGCGCATCGCTCGGCATGTTCCGCGTTCTGCCGCCATTAGACTGTGTAGGCTTACACGGCACACAGAAGTACCGAATAAGCTCTTTACCGCGCCTGTCCTTTTGTGCATCCTGCGGTAAGTCCAGCGCTTTTCCTGCGCCGCCCAGCGACATCGGCAGTCCACAAGTCGCCGCCGTAATCATCGTGTCCGACCACTGCTCCGGGATCATCTCTTGACCTAGCCAGTGTGTAAAACAGGTCATTTCAAAAGCGGCATTCCACGCTGTCTTTTTGATCGTCGCGTCAAGCAGCCATTCCGTGAACTGCCGCTTAACCTGAGCGATATCCGTTACCGGGTCTGTCAAGTCAATGACTTCCACAGGGTCATCATCAAACGCATACCCGATCAGCAGATTCTCAAAAGAGCTGTCCTCCGCGTATCTGTCAACACCGCATTTGCCGATATCGACCTCACTATAGGTTTCAAGGTCGATTGAGAGACAACGGGTCATTTCTTTCACTCATTTCTCAGGCATAGAGGGGCGAGATGTGCAGTCCCGCTTAGGCTCAATTACAGTTCAAACTCTTCGTCTGCCGCGTCATCGGAGAAACCGTCATCAAAGTCGCCTGCCGAGCAGCCACCGCCAATCGCCTGGCCATAGCCAAAGGTCTGAACACCGTTAAGCCCGCAGGCAATGCCCTTATTACCGGAGACGTTATAGGCATACAGGCCGACGTTTACGCGGCCATAGCAGCCCGGATAAACGGACAGCTCGTCGGTTACGGGGTTTCGCTGACCGTCCACGACAATCGGTTTGTTCTTGCTGGACATATTCAGCACGATGCAGCCCTTGCACTCTTCGCCATAAGCGCCGCCCTTTGGCTTGCGCCCGTCGCCGTCATGGAACGGCTTCTGCACCTCGTCATAGTTCAGATTGTAGAACGCCTGACCCTTGCCCTTGTTCTCTTCGTAGATCTCCTTGCAGGCCGCAGACAGCTTGTCGAGCGTCGCTTTGTCGCTCTTCGGGAGAAGCGCGGTCATCGAATACTTAGGCTCCGCGCCTTCTGCGGAAGCGCGCGGCTTAAAAACATTGGGGTACGAGAACCGAACTTTGCCGGTGTTGAACTTGGTAGCCATGATAGTTTTCCTCCTTAGTCGTTGAACATTGTTTCCGCCACGCTTACGGCTTGCCGCTTATCATCGGACATAACCAGCGTCAGCTTTCCTTCCGGCTTGACAATCAGATCGCCCAGCCGTTCCGCGAGCTGTTTCTTGCCCACGATGTCTTCAAGATCCGTCAGGCTTTTCAGTCTGTAGATCGAAGTACCATAATCCTCTTCCAGCAGCGCTTCTGCCGCCGGACGCTTATCCTCCCCAAGAAAAAGGTTTTCCCAAACCGTTCCGGAGAAAATCGCGCCGTTCTGCTCCTGCAGAGCGGTGCTTTTTCGTCTCTGTCCCACAGACGCGCCGCCGCACACGCTTCCGGTCGATGGCTCGTACAGTCCCGCCAGGATGGACAGCAGCGTAGTCTTTCCGCTTCCGTTTTGGCCTGCAAGGCGCATATTTTCACTGCCGGTCATGTGGAAATCAATGCCGGAGAGGACATTTTTTCATTCTCCGAATAGGAAAAGTGGACATTTTCCGCATCCAAAGAGGTCAAAGCCGGGGCTATACCTTCGCCGTCTTCAAATTCACCGTAAAACACGGAGATGCGATCCAGATACTTTGCTTCGTCATGCTTTTCGGTGATCCAGCCGCGGACATACGCAAAGCAC
>OIXQ01000510.1_pt1 | contig 17410 bp, 14 predicted proteins | sample 1587791 | NCBI WGS metagenome assembly OIXQ01 (sample SAMN03283273) | human gut metagenome | biome: human-associated habitat; material: feces | host: Homo sapiens | place: Peru | collected 2012
AACCCATGTTACCGCCGTGAAAGGGCGGTGTCTTAACCACTTGACCAACGGGCCTGGTAGCGGCAATCTGACTCGAACAGATGACAACACGGGTATGAACCGGGTGCTCTACCAACTGAGCTATGCCGCCATGTGGTTTTGCTGTGAAACAGCATAAATGATTATAGTGAAGAAAAACAGTTTTGTCAAGCGTTTTTTCGGCAATTCTCCAAATTATTTTTCGTTCTGCGCCTCATCCTTGAGATAGAGCAGATCGTGGCTGATCGGCTTGCAGAACAGGCGGCGGATCTGCGCCGGGTCCTTGGTCTCGCCGAGGATCCACATCAGCTTCGCCAGCGCGGCCTCGGTGGTCATGTCATAAGCCTCAAGCAGGAGCAGATCGTGCTTCAGATGGAAGCCGACGTCATAGACGGCGAGATTGCTGCCCTCGTTCTGCACCTGCGTGGTCATGACGACGGTCTTGCCGCCCTCGATCGCGCGGCGGATCCCGTCGAAAAAGCCGCTGCCCTGATAGGACGGCAGGCCGCCGACGCCGTAGCTCTCGATGATCACGGCGTCGTTATGCGCCAGCAGATAATCCAGCAGACCGCAGTCCGTGCCGGGAATGATCTTGAGCAGACCGACGCGCGGGTCGAGCCTGCGGAAAAAGCGAGGTGCGGGCAGGCACTCCGGCCGGATATATTCCATCAAAAAGCCGTTTTGCAGCACGGCCAGCAGCGGATAGTTGATGCTCGAGAAGGCCTGAAAGCTGGTCGTGCGGGTCTTGCGGGCGCGCGTGCCGAGAATGACGCGGCCGTTGAAGACGATCATCACGCCGCAGAGGTCGGACACGGCGCAGCGGAAGGCGTCGGCCAGATTCGTCTTGGAATCGGTGTTTTCAAACAGAATAGGCTTCTGCGCGCCGGTCAGGACGATCGGCTTGGGCGAGCTCTGCACGAGGTAGGACAGCGCGGCGGCGGTATAGGCCATGGTGTCCGTGCCGTGAGCGATGACGAAGCCGTCATAGCGGTCGAAATTGCGCTCGAGTGCGTCCTCAAGCAGCAGCCAGTGGTCGGGCGTGATGTTGGTCGAGTCGATGGAGAACAGCTGCTCGCAGGTGACGTCGCAGAGCGCGGCGATCTCCGGCACCTGCGCAACGAGCTGCTCGCTCGTGAGCGCCGGTGCAAGGCCGCTGCCCGTCATCTCCGAGGCGATCGTGCCGCCCGTCCCCAGCATCAAAACACGCTTCATTTCGTTCCCTCCGCTCCGGTTTCTACCCGATATTATAACACATTTTCGCCGCCGGGCACAAGGGCGATTGACAAAATTTCATTTTCCGGTTAAAATAGAATGACGTGAGGTGATTCGATGTTATCCGTAGTGATCCCTGCATATTATGAGGAAGAGACCGTCCCGGCCGCCGCGCAGAAGATCGGCGCAGTGCTGACGCAGGCGCAGATCCCGCACGAGCTGATCTTCGTCGACGACGGCTCGAAGGACGCCACATGGGCGTGCATTCAGGCTGCTGCGGCAGCCGACGCAAGCGTGCGCGGCGTGCGTTTTTCGCGGAATTTCGGCAAGGAGGCGGCGATCTTCGCGGGTCTGCAGCACGCGAAGGGCGAATGCGTCGCCGTGATCGACTGCGACCTGCAGCATCCGCCGGAAAAGCTCGTCGAGATGTATCGTCTGTGGGAGCAGGGCTACGAGATCGTGGAGGGCGTGAAGGCCGACCGCGGTCAGGAGAGCGCCGTGCACCGTCTCTGCGCCAAGGTGTTTTATTCGCTCATCAGCCGCGCCACAAAAATCGACATGTCCCGCGCGTCGGATTTCAAGCTGCTCGACCGCAAGGCGGTCAACGTGATTCTGACCATGCGCGAGAAGCGGGCATTCTTCCGGGCGCTGTCGTCGTGGGTCGGCTTCCGCACCTGCGAGGTGAGCTACGAGGTGCGTGAACGCGCCGCAGGCAGCTCCAAATGGTCGACATGGTCGCTCGTGAAATACGCCGTGTCGAACATCACGGCCTTCACGTCCGTGCCGCTGCATCTGGTCACGGTGATGGGCGTGCTCGCGCTGATCGTCTCGGTCGTGATGGGTGTGATCGCCATTGTCCAGAAGATCATGGGCGTCGCCCTCGGCGGCTTCACGACCGTCATCATTCTGCTGCTTTTCCTCGGCAGCCTGATTATGATCAGTCTCGGCATCATCGGCTACTACGTCGGCAATATTTATGAGGAGATCAAGGACCGTCCGCGCTATATCGTCGCGCAGACCTGCGGCGACGAAACACCCTGAAAGGAAGGTAGCAATGCCCTCATTCACGAAAAAAGCGATCAAGGAATCCTTCCTGAAGCTCCTCAACGAGCGCCCGATCAGCCAGATCACGGTGCGCGACGTGGTGGAGGACTGCGGCATCAACCGCAACTCGTTTTATTACCACTATCAGGATCTTCAGGCGCTGGTCGTGGAGATCCTTCAGGAAAACACCGACCGCATTTTGGCCGAGGGGCTGCGCGAGCAGTCCGTGGAGGCCTGTCTGGACGCGGCGGTGGATTTCGCCGTGAAAAACCGGCGCGCCGTGCTGCACATCTGCAATTCCGGCAGCCGCGAGACCTATGAGCGCGAGCTTTCGCGCATCTGCGACTATGCCAGTCTGAGCTACATGGAGCAGCGCTTCCGCGGCGCCCCGATCGACCCCGAGGATCAGCAGGCGCTCGTGTTCCTGCTCAAGTGCGTGCTCTATGGCCTCATCATGGACTGGCTGAACGACTCCATGCGCTACGATATCCGCGCGCGCTACCATCGCATCTGCACCATGCTCAAGGAGATCCCGGTCGGCCGTCTGCCGCAGCAGCTTGCCAAGGCTGCGCAGGAAACGGGCTGAGCCGCCGCCTCCGCAGGAGCCTTTAGACAAAAACGCCTCCGTGCCTATTTTTTCGGCGCGGAGGCGTTTTTGTCCGTTTTCAAAGCCGTCTCTCGGTATTACAATACACAGCGTGAGGTGAGTAATATGCGTTCTACCGTACCGATGCGCACCGCGAAGATCGGGTGCTATATTGTCTCTGCATTGCAGCTTGCGCTCGGCGTGATCCTGATCGCCGCGCCGGAGCTGAGCGCCAATGTGCTGTGCTATCTGCTCGGCGCGTGCCTGCTTGTGACCGGCATCACGCGGATCATCGGTTATCTTTCCCGCGACCTTTATCGGCTGGCCTTCCAGTTCGACTTGGCCTTCGGCATTCTGACGGCAGCGATTGGGCTGCTCCTGCTGCTGCGTCCGAAGGCGGTCATCAATCTGGTGCTGCTGGTCTGCGGGATCCTGATCCTGACCGACGGCCTGTTCAAAATTCAGATCGCGCTCGACGCGCGCGGCTTCGGCATCCGCCGCTGGTGGCTGATCCTGATCGCCGCCGTCGCTGCGGGGGGCTTCGGCCTGCTGCTGATTCTGAAGCCCGACGCCGGGATGGCCACCGCGATGGTGCTGCTGGGCGTCGCGCTCGTGCTCGACGCGCTGCTGACCTTTGCCGCCATGCTGCTGCTGGTGAAAATCATCCGGCATCAGCGTCCCGATATTATTGATGTAGAAGGAGAGGAAGTTGAATGAAATTCGGAAAAGCCGTAGTCAAGGCGCGTGTGCCGATCGTCATCGTCTCGCTGCTGCTGGCGGCGCTGTCGGTGCTCGGAATGCTGGGCACGCGCATCAACTACGACATGCTGACCTATCTGCCCAAGGACATGGAAACGTCCGTCGGCCAACAGGTTCTGCTCGACGACTTCGGAAAGGGCGCGTTTTCCTTCGTGCTCGTCGAGGATATGCCGGACAAGGACGTCTCGGCCCTGAAGGAGAAGCTCGCGCAGGTCGACCATGTTGAGAGCGTGATCTGGTATGACTCGTTCGCGGATATTTCCGTTCCGAAGGAGCTGCTGCCCGACAAGCTTTATAACGCCTTCAACAGCGGCGACACAACGATGCTTGCGGTGTTCTTTGACACCTCGACCTCGGCCGACGAGACGATGAAGGCCATTTCGGACATCCGCTCGATCGCCGGCAAGCAATGCTTCATCTCCGGCATGTCGGCGCTGGTCACCGACCTGAAGGAGCTTTGCGAGAAGGAGGAGCCGATCTATGTGGCGATCGCCGTCGTGCTGGCGTGCGCGGCCATGATGCTGCTGCTCGACGGCTGGCTCGTGCCGTTCGTGTTCCTCGCCTGCATCGGCATCTCGATCCTCATAAACCTCGGCACGAACTACTTCATGGGCGAGATCTCCTACATCACCAAGGCGCTCTCGGCCGTGCTGCAATTGGCCGTCACGATGGATTATTCCATCTTCCTCTGGCACAGCTACAACGAGCAGCGCGAGACACATGACGATCCCAAGGAGGCCATGGCCGTCGCCATTCACGAGACGCTGACCAGCGTGGTCGGCAGCTCCGTGACGACCGTCGCGGGCTTCATCGCCCTGTGCTTCATGAGCTTCACGCTCGGCAGTGACCTCGGCATCGTGATGGCCAAGGGCGTTGTGTTCGGCGTCATCGGCTGCGTCACGACGCTCCCGGCGCTGATCCTGCTGCTCAACAAGCCGCTGCAGCGCACGCGCCACAAGTCCCTGATCCCGCGCATGGATCGCCTTTCCGGCTTCATCTGCAAGCGCTTCTGGGTCTTCCTCATCCTCTTCGCGCTTCTGGTCACGCCGGCCTATTACGGCTACAGCAAGACCAACGACGAGGTCTATTACGACATGGGGCAGTGCCTGCCGGAGGATCTCCCCTTCGTCAAGGCGAACGAAAAGCTGAGTGAGGACTTCAACGTCTCCTCCACGCTGATGCTGCTGGTCGATGCCGACACACCGGCCAAGCAGGTCAAGGAAATGGCCGGCGAAATGGAAAAGGTCGACGGCGTGGCCTATGTGCTCGGGCTGGATTCCCTGCTCGGCGACCGCGTCCCGGAGGAAATGATCCCCGATTCCGTGAAAAACACGCTGCAAAGCGACAACTGGAAGCTGCTGCTGGTCAACTCGGAATATCACGCCGCCTCCGACGCCGTGAACCGCCAGATCGACACGCTCAACGGCATCCTCAAACGCTATGATCCCGACGGTATGCTCATCGGCGAGGCGCCGTGCATGAAGGATATGATCGAAACGACCGACCACGACTTCGACGTCGTCAACGCGGTCTCCATTGTCGCGATCTTCCTTATCATTCTGCTGGTCGAGAAGAGCCTGACTCTGCCGTTCATCCTGATTGCGGTCATTGAGCTGGCCATCTTCATCAACCTCGGCCTGCCGCATTACCTCGGGCAGTCGCTTCCGTTCATCGCCCCGATCTGCATCAGCACGATCCAGCTCGGCGCAACGGTCGACTACGCGATTCTGATGACCACGCGCTATAAATCCGAGCGCAAAAAGGGCGCGGACAAACGCACGGCCGTCAACACCGCGCTGACCGCCTCGATCCCCTCGATCCTCGTCAGCGGCCTCGGCCTGTTCGCTGCGACCTTCGGCGTCGCGGTCTATTCCGACATTGACATCATCAGCTCCATGTGTATGCTCATGGCGCGCGGCGCGATTGTCTCGATGCTCTGCGTCATCTTCTTCCTGTCGGCGCTCCTGCTGCTGTGCGACAGGATCGTCTGCGCCACCACGCTTGACCTGCGTAAAATTCGTAAATAGGAGGTAGCTTTTCCATGAAAAAGAACATGAACCGTCCCGTTCTGCGCCTTGCCGCCTGCATTCTGGCCGTCGCCGTCCTGACGACGGCGGTCGGGGCGTTCGGCGCGGTGCGCGATACGTCGAAAAACGCCGACGGCTCGGCCGCCGCGTCGAAGAAGGACGAGATCGTCTATGTCTTCACCGACGCCGAGGGCAACACCAAAAACGTCCTCGTCAGCGACTGGCTGACCAACCCGCAGAAGGAGGCCACGCTGGCCGACTGCTCCAGCCTTGAGAACCTTGAGAACGTCAAGGGAAACGAGGGCTACACCGCCGGTGAAAACGGAGCCGTGATCTGGCAGGCCGACGGCGAGGACATCTACTATCAGGGCACGAGCGAGCAGACGCCCGCTGTCTCGATGAAGATCGAGTACCTGCTCGACGGTCAGAAGATCTCCGCAAGCGAGCTGGCCGGTAAGAGCGGCGTCGTGACCATCCGCTATGCATACACGAACAACGAGACCCAGACCGTCGAAATCGACGGCAAGCAGCAGACCGTCTGCGTCCCCTTTGCCGCGCTGACCGGCATGATGCTCGACAATGCGCACTTCCGCAACGTCACCGTGAGCAACGGCAAGCTGGTCAACGACGGCCAGCGCACCGTCGTAGTCGGCTTCGCTCTGCCGGGCATGAACGCCGCGCTCGACACTGAGCTGCTGCCCGAGACCGTGGAGATCACGGCCGACGTGACCGATTTCAGCCTCAGCACGACCATGACGCTCGTGACCAACGAGCTGTTCAGCGAGCTTGACCTTGGCAAGGCCGAGGATCTGAAAACCGAGCTGACCGACGCGCTCGATCAGCTGACCGATGCGCTCGATCAGCTCATGGACGGCTCGTCCCAGCTCTATGACGGCCTGACCCAGCTGCTTGAAAAGTCCGACGCGCTGGTCAGCGGCGTGAGTGAGCTGAAGGACGGCTCTCAGGCGCTGGTCGACGGCACGAGCGCCCTGCAAACCGGCATGACGCAGCTTCAGGACGGCGCAAATCAGCTCACCGACGGCCTGAATTACCTTGACACCCAGAGCAAGGCGCTCGTGGACGGCTCCACGCAGCTGTTCGACGCCGTGCTCGCCACCGCAAGCTCTCAGCTGGCCGCAGCGGGTGTGGAAGCCCCGGCACTGACGCGCGATAATTACCGCGGCGTGCTGAACGGCGTCTCGGCTCAACTCGACGAGGCGGCCGTCCGCAAAATGGCGACCGAGCAGGCGCGCGCGCAGGTCGAGGCGGCTGTCCGCGCCAATTCCGCGACCATCCGCGCCTCCGTCACCGCTCAGGTGCAGGCGCAGGTCACGGCGAGCGTGATGCAGCAGATGGGGCTGGACGCCTCTACCATCACGCCGGAGCAGCAGGCGGCCGTTGACGCGGCTGTCGCGCAGATCATGGCCTCCGCCGAGACGCAGGCGCAGATCGACGCGGCCGTGGAATCCGCCATTCAGAGCATGATTGAAACCCAGATGCAGAGCGAATCCGTGCAGGCCGGCATTGAGGAGGCCGTTCAGAAGGCGGCCGCAGGCAGCGGCATGATCGCCAACCTGCTTGCGCAGCTCGATCAGGTCGCGGCCTTCTGCGACGGCGTGAGCCAATACACCGGCGGCGTCGCCACGGCGAAGGCCGGCGCGAACACCCTGCTCAAGGGCACCGACACCCTTTCGGCCGGCATCGACCAGCTGGCAGGCGGCACGGGTCGTCTGAACCTCGGCCTTGCGCAGCTCCAGAGCGGCGTGAATCAGCTCGTCGCGGGCGTCAGCAAGCTCAAGGACGGTCAGATGGAGCTGTCCGACGGTCTGAAGCAGTTCAAGGAGGAGGGCATTGACAAGCTGTCCGAGTCCGTGAACGGTAACCTGAGCATGCTCTACAGCCGCGCGAAGGCCATGTGCGAGCTGTCCAAGGCGTATCAGTCCTTCAGCGGCCTCGCCGACGGCATGAGCGGCACGGTTCGCTTCCTCTATCGCACGGACGCGATCGGCGACGCCGAATAAGCTTGTTTGAACCGGCGAAACGCCGTTCAAAAACCCATAACCCCCTCCTCCGCCGCCGCAGACACTGCATCTGCGGCGGCACTTTTTGCGCGAAAAAGGTTGACAGATATTCATTTCTGTGGGAAAATAGAAAAAATGGAAGCGCCGTTTCCGAGAGGGCGGGAGCTTCCGAGCTTCAGGAGGTATGACCATGTCCGAAATGCGAAAAATCACCTGTCCGCAGTGCAAAAAAGAGCTGGAGATCCCGGTTGAGCTGGAGGAGTTCTCCTGCCTTTACTGCGGAGCGCGCTCCAAGGTTGCCGATCTGCTGCCGCGCGCGGTGAATTCGGCCGATTATGAGCAGGAAATGGACTATCTTCTGCGGGAGCTGCCCAAGACCGTCGTGCGCTATCCGCAGCACTATATGAAGATCACGAAGAAGGAATATCCTGGCACCTACGACGCCTATGAGGCCGAGAATGCTGAGATCGTCGCGCACCTCGACGCCTGCTGCGCCGCCGCACCGGAGGGCGCAGACGCCTGCATCCACACGCTCTGCGTCGCGTATCTCGACGCGCTCGACCGCCATATGGCCGCCGACAAGCGCTGGAAGCGCGGCCGTTCGGGCGTGCTGTTCCAATATAAGCTCGTGCTGGCGCTCTTCCTCTGCCCGATGGTCAAGCGTCTGGATCTGCAAACGGCCGAGCCGTTCCGCAGCGAGCTGCAAGCGGAGTGGCTGCGCCGCTATCCGAAGGAAAAGTGGCTGCCCGGTGACTACGACGTCCTGATGGAGGGCTTCCGCAAACGCAAATGGTGCTTCATCACGACGGCCGCCTGCCGCTATGAGCATCAGAGCGACGACTGCGCCGAGCTGACGCGTCTGCGCGGCTTCCGCGACGGCTGGCTCTCCGGGAGCGAGGGCGGCCGCGTGCTGATCGACGAATATTACGAGATCGCGCCAACGCTCGTCGCCTGCATCGACTATTGCGACGCGCCGGAGCTGCAATACCCGCGCTTGCAGCAGAAATGGCTGCTGCCCTGCTGCAAGGCCATCGACGAGGGACGCTACGACGACTGCCGCGCGCTGTACGTTGACATGGTGCAGACGCTGAAGAAGCAGTATTTGCAGAGCTGAACGAACCTTGCAAGGGTGAAGTGCAGGAAGTGACGTGCGGGCATGACCCGCGTGAAACGGCGCTTCCGGAGAAGCGCCGTGGCGATGTCGCTCCGCGACGATTCAAATTTGGAAATTCTGTCGTTTTCCGCTCCCGTTCCTCGCTGCGGGATACCATACCTTCGGCTTAAAGATTGCCACGGCCGCTCTGCGGCCTCGCAATGACACAGATTTGGAACGTTTTTATTTGGGAAACGCACGTTTTTGCTTTATGCAGGCAGTTTTGCACGGTGTCATTCTGCGACAGATTTCAATTTTTTGATCGCAAAAGTGGTAGGTTTTCACGAAAAACCTACCACTTTTTGTGTCATTGCGAGGAGGGCGCTTGCTCGGCCTTATGACCGTGCAGTGAAATTCGGCCATCAGCCGAGTGAAATATGCTTTGCATGTGAAATGCAGGCTAACGCCCGCGTGAAATGGCGCTTTAGAGAAAGCACCGATGTTGTGTCGCTCCGCGACGAATTTGAAACCTCTCGTTATAAAATCCGTTTTGTTATACAGCAAACCTATCAGTTTTGTCATTGCGAGGAGCGAAGCGACGTGGCAATCTTAAACGAGGCGATTCGTCATCCCGGAACGAAAAGTGGTTGACACGGAATGAAACAGAGTCCCCAAATAGGGCGAGCGGATGCGAAATGGGTCAGCATCGCTCGCTCAATATTTCGCGTTATATGTAGTACTTCTCGCCTCGCGCTCCCGTGCTTCGCTGCGGGATGCCATACCTTAACCTTTAAGATTGCCGCGTCGCTTCGCTCCTCGCAATGACATAAAAATGGTAGGTTTTTCATGAAAACCTACCATTTTTTAACGGAAGTATTTGAGTTTTTCGCGAACGGCACCGGCATAGCGCCCCGACCGGGGCGCGGCTGCATAATCGCACGGTCAGCTTATGCGTTCGTAGTCATAGCTTCCCTTGATGTTCTGATTGAAATACCGCCCGAGAGAATCCGCCTCGAAAAACTCCTCGGCGACCTCCGGCGAGAGGTCATAATAATAGTAGATCGAGCCGTTCCGACGGAATTCGACCGCAAGCGTCCGAAAAATCGGCGAATACGCGACCGCGCTGAAGCAGCTCGAGCGCTCCGTGTCCTCCCATTGCAGGAAGTCCTCGACCGCGCAGTTCTCCCGGCAGTATTCCAACAGCTCCGGATGCGCAAGGATCGTCTCCTCGTCATAGTCATGGATGCTGAAATCTGGATCGTCAAACAGCTGCGCGGTCAGCTCGCGGTCGGCAAGCACGTCGTCCAGCGTCATCTCGCGCACCGGCGGCAGCGTCTCCGGCTCGGTCTCGTGCGTCGCAGAGGCCGTCGCGGCCGTTGGCCGCTCCGTTGTCGGCTCCGGCTGCGCCGTTCCGGCGCACGCCGTCAGCACCGCCAGCAGGCTCAAAATGAGCGCAAGCAAAACCGGTCGTCTCATCTTTCTGCCCCTTTCTGCTCTATTGAATCAGAGCTTCCCTATTTCTCCAGATTCTGAATGAAGCGCATCAGGATCGCTGCGACCTGCGCGCGTGTCGCGTCACCCAGCGGCTTGAGCCAGTCGGCGCCGTCGGCCTCGCGGCTGCCGCCGATGATGCCCTCGCCGACTGCCCACTGCATGGCGTCGGAGGCATAGCGATCCACGGCGCCCGCGTCCGGGAAGGCGCTCAGATCCGCGCGGCTCTCGGTGTTGACGCCGGTCTTCTTGGCATAGCGGAACAGGATCGTCGCCATCTGCTCCCGGCTCACGCTGCCGTTCGGGTCAAACCTTCTGTTGCCTACGCCGTTCACCACGCCGTCAGCCGCTGCCCACGCAACGGCCTGCGTATACCACTCGCCGGACGGAACGTCGCTGAAGCGATTCGAGCCTCTGCGCGGCTCACCGGCATATCGCCAGAGCACCGTCACGAGCATCGCGCGGGTCATGCTGCTCTCCGGCTCAAAGCTGTGCGTGCCGGTTCCGTTCATAAGATTATGGTCGGTCGCATAGCGAACGGCCGACTCGTACCAGCTGCCCGGTTTTGCATCCGAATAGGGCGCAGTCGTCCAAACGGCGGTCGGATATTGCTCCTGTGCGTCCCAGCCTGCTTTTCCCTCGATATAATAGAGGGTCATGCCGGGGATCGCCCATGATGTCCCGTCACCATGGGGCACATAGTTGACAAAGGCCGCGCCCATTTCAGGCGCATCACCCATAAAATACACGGATTTGAGCGAATTGCAGAAGGAGAACGCGCAGAGCGAGATCATAGAAACCTTCTCCGGGATCACAAGCTCCTGCAGCGCGGAGCAGCCCATAAATGCCTCGAAGCCAATGGTTTCAAGATTGTTGGAAAAACGGACTTTGGTAAGGCTCGTGCAGCCATCAAAGGCACCGTCTATAAGCGTCACGCTGTCCGGCATCCAGACCTCGGTCAGCCCCGTGTGCTGAGAAAACGCTCCCGTGTAGATCGAGCTCGTTCCTTCTCTCACAATGTACTTGCCGCGGAAGCCGCTCGGGCATTCTTTAAAGCTCGTGCCGTAATAAAGCCCGCCATAGGAATCGGCGGAAAAATCCGTATTCTCCGGATCGACCACAAATCTGCGAAGATTCTCGCTGCCGTAGGCGATCGGGCCTGCACAGGAGAATACGTTTTTGGGGATCGTCAGCTCCGTCAGATTGGGACAGTCCGCAAACGCCTGGTATTCGATGATGCGAAGCTTTTCCGGGAGGTTCACATTCGACAGCCGGCATCCGGCAAATGCTCCCGCTTCAAGCTCCTCCGTGCGCTCATAAACGGTATATGTCCCGGTTTTTCCGCCGGGGCACTGCACAAGCTTCTTCATCTGGGCGTTATACAGCACGCCCTCCGCGTCGGCTTCAAAATATTCGTTTTCCGGATCGACAACAAATCGCGTGAGGCTCGAGCAACGGGTAAACGCATAGGGCTCGAGCCTCCTCAGCCCGGCAGGAATGAAAACCTCCTTCAGACTCGTGCAGCCCTCAAATGCGCTATAGTCAATGGAAGAAATACTCGCCGGCAGCTCGATTCGCTCAAGACTCGTGCAGCCTTTGAACGCGTTCTCCCCAATGTAAGAAATATTCACCGACAGCTCGATTCGCTCAAGCCGCGTGCAGCCCGCAAACGAATCATGCTTGATTGACCGGAGCTGCAGCGGAAAAATGACCTGCTTGATGTAGTCGCTGAAGGGGGAAAAGGTGGTCTCCCCCATGGCGTCGACTGAAAGGTTGATTTCCCCGGTGACCTCAAAGGTCATAACGCCGGTAGTTTTGTTGATCACGGCCTCGAGCACCTCCGAGCATTTCACGCGGATCTCCTCGTCCGTTTCCACGATCTCCGTCGTCTCGGCGGCGGAGACCATCTGCGTCAGCAGCGCGCACAGCAGCGCTGCGCACAGCAGCAGTGCGATCATTCTCTTTTTCATGTTGTTTCCTCCCATAGTTTCTCTGGCGGCATGTCCGTCGGTAAGCCGCCGTCCTTTGAAGAACCGTGCCGGATCGGCGCAGAACGCCGCCCCTTTGTATGCCCCCGTGCGGGGAGCACCTGCCTCAGCACCTCTATCCCCGCTTTTTTTGACCCCCTGTTCGGCGCGTAATAGGCGAAAGGGGTTTCTTACCGGAATCCGCAAAAAGGAAAGGTTTGTCAGACGCCATTTTGTCCATTCCCGCAGTGAATATGTCCTGCTAAGCAGCTCCTCCGGCGGTTTGGCAGCCCCGGCATTCTATCAAAAAGTCGGGCGGGGAAGCTGCCGGAAATGCCGCGATCCGACACACCTTCCGCCCGGCCGGGGTCGTCCCTCCGCTGCTCCCCCGTCGCCGCCGCAGAATTCAAGCATCGTTGCAGATGCTTTCCAATTCTGTGCAGCAAGGCGCTTGCGCCCGTAAATACATTGCAGCTTTTTGTGAGCTTCCCCTAATAATAGAATATACAATAAATCAGATTTTGTCAACTAAAATCTTTCGGGGCAACCGGAAAGCCCGGCTGAAGCCCCGGCCTTCTTCCGGTATGCTTCCAAAGGCCAACGAAAGAATTAATACTGATTCTTGATTAAGGGACGCCGAAAGCCCTTGAAAACAAAGGCTTTCGGCGTTGTTTGTGGCGCGCCAGAAGGAACTCGAATCCCCGACCTTCCGCTTAGGAGGCGGACGCTCTATCCAACTGAGCTACTGGCGCATATCGGTTTTCGGCCGACGCTGACGCGCGCCGCCGGGCTGCACTGCAAGGGTACAGCAGCGTTATTTTAGCGCAAACGGCGGCGGGTGTCAACGGTTTGCGGCACACAGTTGCACACCCGTGCAGATTATGGTATCATAGTCGAGCTGTGCGCAAAGGAGGCTGCCGTATGCGGCTCATTCGAGAGGAAAAAGACTTCATCCGGGACGCGATTTTGCTCATGCTCCCGATGATCCTGCAAAACTTCGTGACGTTTTCCATGTCCATGGCCGACACGTTCATGGTCGGCGTGCTCGGCGAGACGGCGCTCGCCGCCGTGACGATGGCAAACAGTCCGTTTTACGTCATGCAGCTGATGATCTTCGGCGTGCAAAGCGGCATGAGCGTACTCGTGGCGCAATACCACGGCCGCGGCGATCAGGAGGCCATCAACCGCGTCATGGGCATCGCGCTCTTTGTTTCCACGACGATCTCGGGCCTGCTCGCCGTGACGGCGTTTTGCATCCCGGAGCAGATCATGCGCGTGCTGACGAACAACGCCGACCTCATCGCGCCCGGCGCCGCATATACGCGCTACGTCGGCTTTTCGTACTTCTTCGCCGCCATCAGCGGCGTGTACATCGCCGCGCAGCGCAGCACGGAAAATCCCCGCCTCGGCGCGGTGCTGCTCACCGTATCCGGCGCGCTGAACATTTTTCTCAACTGGGTGCTTATCTACGGCAAGCTCGGCGCGCCCATGCTCGGCTGCGCGGGCGCAGCCATTGCCACGCTCATCAGCCGCGCGTTCGAGGTCGCGGTGCTGTGCGTGTATGCCCGGTTCAGCCGCCGGCTGCCGCTCATGCCGCGCGCGCTGCTGCACCCCGGCCGCGTGATCGCAAAGGACTTTGCCAAGTACGCGCTGCCTGTCGTGTGCAACGAGTGCCTGTGGTCGCTCGCGTTTTCGCTCTACACGGTCATCATGGGGCACATGGCCGACAACGCCCCCATTCTCTCGGCCTACACGATCGCCGGCAACCTGCAGCGCATGCTCACCCCGGCGTCGTTCGCCGCGGGCGGCGCGGCAGCGGTGCTCATCGGGCGGGAGATCGGCCGCGGCAATCGCGATCAGGTGCAGCGCAAGGCCTGGGTGCTCGACGCTCTGGCGCTCGTCGTCGGCCTCGTGTGCATGGGCATCATCGCGCTCGTGCGCAACGTGCTGCTGCGGCCGTACATCCTGCCGCTGATGCACATGGAGGGCGCGGCGTGCGACATTGCCATGTACATGATGGGCGTGCTCATGCTCGTGCAGCCGGTGTCGAGCGTGAGCCTGACGAACATCGTCGGCGTGCTGCGCGGCGGCGGCGACGTGCGCTATGCGATGCTGTGCGACGTCGGGCCGCTGTACGCGGTGTGCCTGCCGCTGGCGGCGCTCACGGCGCTCGTGTGGAAGCTCGACATCCGCTATGTGTACCCGCTCATGTCCATTGACGTGATCGTGCAGCTGTTTCTGGTCATCCCGCGCCTGCGCTCCGGCAAGTGGATCCACGACGTGACGCGCACCGCCGGTGAGCTGGAGGCGTGAGCACGCGCAGCGAGCCGAAAACCGTCCCGATTTTTTACCGGATGCAGATCTCCCGGAGCCAGAGGCTCCGGGAGATCTGTTTGCCAAGACCTTATCGCCTTTCGCCGATGGCGCGGCGAACGAAAATCCAATCATTTTTTCCGGCGACATGTGCGTCGGAAAAAATACTTCTCAGGCTGCAAGTGTGGAATTTGTGCGCCGCCGGTGCACAAATTATGCGCGCAGCAGACTGCAAACTCTTTGTCAAAAAAGCATCGCTTTTTTGACAATCTTAGCTCCGGGAGCTTGCTTTCTTTATGCCTGCTGCGCCAGCCGCGGGATATCGCCCACACCGTCGAGCACCATGCTCGGCCGGTAGGCAAACCCGTCGAGCGTCGCGCGCGTAGACACGCCGCTGAGCACGAGCACGGTAGACATGCCGCTCTCCATGCCGGAGATGACGTCGGTGTCCATGCGGTCGCCGATCATGACGGCCTCGCCGGAATGGCAGCCGAGGATGCGCAGGCCGGTGCGCATCATGAGCGGGTTCGGCTTGCCGCAGAAATATGCCTGCTTGCCGGTGGCGATCTCCACGGGCGCTGTGAGCGCGCGGCATGCGGGGGCGATGCCCTCGTCCGTCGGACCGCAGGTGTCGGAATTCGCGCCGATGAGCTTTGCGCCCGCGAGCACGAGATTCGTCGCCTTCGTGAGCGTATCGAGCGAATACGCCCGCGCCTCGCCGATGACGACATAATCGGGATTGACGTCGTTCATGGTGATGCCGCGGTCATAGAGCGCGTTGAGCAGACCCGCCTCGCCAAGGGCGTACACCGAGCAGCCGGGCGCCTGATCGGCCAGAAAGGCCGCCGTGGCCAGTGCGCTCGTGTAAAAATGTTCCTCCGGCACATCGAGTCCCATGCGCCGGAGCTTCTGGCACAGCTCGCGCGGGGTCATGCCGCTGTTGTTGGTCAAAAACAGGTATTCCTTGTGCTCGTCCTGCAGCCAGTGGATAAACTCTGCCGCGCCGGGCAGGATGTGATTGCCGTGGTAGATGACACCGTCCATGTCGCACAGGAAACCCTTTTTGGCGTTAAAATCGATCATACGCTCCGCTCTCCTTTTTCATGCTTCTGCGCGTAGTTTACCACGCGGCGCGCCGCCGGACAAGCGGGCAGCGCGTCAATTTTTTGTAAATTCAAAGCTCCAGCCGCAGGAAGATCGTCGTGTCGAGCGGACTGTCGGTGTAGCGCGGGATGTCGTAAAAGCCGAGTCCGCGGTACATCTTGAGCGCGCTGCGCAAAAAGGGCTCCGTGTCAAGCTGCATGGCGGTGTAGCCGATGGCGCGCGCGTCGGACAGAATGCGCTGCATCATCTGCCCCGCGATGCCCTGCCCGCGGTAAGCCGGGCGCACATACAGCCGCTTGAGCTCGCAGGTCTCGTCATCCAGCCGCCGCAGGCCGATGCAGCCGACCGGCTGATCATCGCACCAGGCAATGTAAAGCCGCCCGTGCGGCAGGCCGTACTTTTTCGTGAGGTCGGCCAGCTCCGCCGCATAATCCTGCAGGTCGAGATAGGTCTGGAACGCCGGCTCGTTTTCCACCAGCATCCGCGTGTATTCCGTGAACAGTTCCCGGATGGTCTCCGGTGTATCATAGGCCAATTTCATCTCCACAGGTATCGCTCCTTTCCTGAACATGGGGTGCAAGGGGCGCAGCACCCCGGTGTTTGCTTCTTACACCTTTATTTTACCGTATTTGCGCCGTGCGTCAAGCATTTGCGCGCGCAAGGCATTGACGCAGATGGGTTTTTCCGCTAAACTTGTGCTCAGTTTTTCCCACGGAGGCACTTATGAAAACATCCACCACTCCTTCTGCGACCGCCCGCGCGCGGCTGGCAATGATCGTGTCCGCGTCCGTGTTCGGCACGCTCGGCCCGTTCGTGCGCCGGATCGAGGTCGCCTCGGCCGAGCTTGCGCTCTACCGCGCGGTGCTTGCGGCCGTGTTCATCCTGCTGTTTTTTCTCGTCCGGCGTGAGCGGCCCCGTCTGCGCGAGATCCGCAAGTCGCTCTGGCTGCTGCTGCTCTCGGGCGCGGCGATGGGCTTTGACTGGATGCTCCTGTTCGAGTCGTACAAATACACGTCCATCTCTCTCGCCACGCTCAGCTACTATATCGCGCCCGTGATCGTCACGGCGCTGTGTCCGCTGCTGTTTCACGAGAAGATGACGCGCGCGCAGGTGCTCTGCTTTCTCATGTCCACGCTCGGCGTCGCGCTCATCATCGGCTCAGGCGGCCTGCAGGGCGGCGGGTCTGACCTGCGCGGCATCGTCTGCGCCCTGGGCGCTGCGGTGTTTTACGCCGCCGTTATCCTGCTCAACAAGTACATTCACGGCGTCACCGGGCTCGAGCGCACATTCGTGCAGCTGCTCGCGGCCGTGGTCGTGCTCACGCCGTATGTCGGGCTCACGTCCGGCTTTCACCCGGAGGTGCTGTCTGCGACCGGCTGGGTCAACCTGCTCATCGTCGGCTTTGTGCACACCGGGGTGACGTACTGCATCTACTTTTCCGCCATCCGCACGCTGCCGGGGCAGGAATCGTCGCTGCTGAGCTATCTCGACCCCATCGTGTCGGTGCTCATATCGGTGCTGCTGCTCGGCGAGCCGCTCGCCCCGATCCAGATCGCCGGGATGGTGCTGTTTCTCGGCTTTGCCATCGCAAACGAGTTCACGCACAAAAACGCCGAGACCACATGAGCGCCCACAACAGAAAACCGCCGGCCTGCGGAGCATTCGCGGGCCGGCAATCCATCTTGTCAACGAACCTCGTAGCGTTTGCGCCCGCAGGCGCAAAGAAAATCCGATCATTTTCTTCGGCGACATGTGCGGCGAAGAAAATACTTCTC
>OIXQ01000512.1_pt1 | contig 17354 bp, 14 predicted proteins | sample 1587791 | NCBI WGS metagenome assembly OIXQ01 (sample SAMN03283273) | human gut metagenome | biome: human-associated habitat; material: feces | host: Homo sapiens | place: Peru | collected 2012
GAAAACGCCCTCAGATTCACCTTCTGCTCCACGCCGCTTTCCAGCGCAAACACCAGGTTGTCGCTCACCAGCTGCGGCTCTTCGCTGTTCTGCATCGCCGAAGTCAGCTCTACATACACACGTATGCTGTCACCCTTTCTGATCTCCACATTCTGCGTCTGAAATCCCGCTTCGCTGCCCAGATAAGAGCCGTCAACATTCACCCGGTAGCCCTTCTGGTTACCGTTTTCCAGACGCACCGACTGGCAGCGCAGTCCCTTGCCCGTACGGTTGTAAACCCAGAAGCTTCGGGTAGGCGTAGGCACATTCGAGAAGGTGGTGTCCATCTTCAGCGTATCTACCGAAAACGAGAGCACATCGCCCCTCGACGTTGAGAAACTCTCATCGTCGGCACAACTGGCAAGCAGGGCGCTCATCGCCATCCCTACACCCATTATATACAAAAATCCCTTTTTCCGTTTCATATCTATAAAACGGAAAAAGGGAATTATTATTGTATCTTTCTCTACATAAACAAAGCAAAGATGGATGAGCCGACAACCGTCATCACACCGCAAACCACGATGCTCAGACTGCTCATGGCTCCCTCTATGGTACCCATTTCCATCGCCTTTGCCGTACCCAGCGCATGGGAAGAACAGCCGATGGCAATACCTTTGGCAATAGGCTCCTTGATAGAGAGAAGCTTCAGGAATTTCTCGGCGAAGATGTTGCCCAGCACACCTGTTACGATGATGACAACCACCGAAACCGAAACATGACCACCCAACTCCTCGGAAACACCAATACCGATGGCGGTAGTGATGCTCTTTGGCAGGAAGGTAACGTAGGACGCATGGTCGAAATGGAAGATGAGGGCGAGAATGAGCACGGAGCAGAGACTCGCCAAAACGCCCGAAACAATGCCGATCATCACAGCCCGATAATTCTTCTTCAGGAGCTCAACCTGCTGATAAAGAGGCACAGCCAGACAGATGGTGGCTGGTGTGAGCAGATAGCTGATACTGTTGGCGCCAGCCGAATAGGTCTTGTAATCTACGCCCGTAATCAGGAGCGTGATGATGACGAGGATGATGGAGATGAGCAGCGGGTTCATCAGCGACCATCCCGTCTTCAGCTTCAGCAGCATGCCTATGCCGTAGGCAGCCAGACTGATGAGAACGCCGAAGAAGACTGAATCCTGGAACAACTGGTTCATTTCTTCGCCTCCTTTCCTTTTCTGATTACCAACTGCGTAATCCAGCCCGAAGCACCCATCACGACGAAGGTGCTGACCACTGTTACTACGATATACTGGAACCATGCGTTGCCGATGTCCTGATAAGAATCAATCAGTCCTACGGCAGCCGGAATAAACATCACGGGCATGATGGCAATGAGGAAACTGCTGGTTTCGCGGATATGCTTCACCTTGATCAGTTTCGTTTCCAGCGCAATAAAGAGCAAGATGATTCCGTAGATGCTTGCCGGAATAGGCAACGGCAGCAAAAAATGGAGCAATTCCCCCGCAAAGGAGAACGCTATGATTATCAAAAATTGAATTAAAAACTTCATGTTGAATTACTTTAAACCTTGGAACTTTGAACCTTTGAATCTAAATCAAGCTAACGTACTGCTCAATGAGACTTGCCGTCTCTTCTACACCCAGGCGCACCGTATCCAGACAGATGTCGTAATCATCGGCATTTCCCCAGGTAAGGCCTGTATAATACTTATGATAAGCCACTCTGCAATCCTCGGTGTGCTCTACAAACTCCTCAGCCTCCTCATACGAGAATCCCTTCTCCTCCTGAATATCCTTGATGCGGGCTTCCAGATTGCCGCTCAGGAAAACAGAAATCAGGTCCTTGCGCTCGCGGAAGATATAGTTGCCGCAACGGCCGATGATGATACAGTCTTCATCGCCTATCATATCGGCAAGTGTACGGAGCGGTTTTTCTGTCAGCGCCCTCTGCGTTTCGCCAAGCGACGACATCGAGAAGAGCAGTTCATCTACCGGCCGCTCATCGAAGAAAGCCTCCATCTCGTCGAGCACTCCTCTCTGTTCAGCCATTTCCATCAAATTCTTACGGGTATAAAAAGGAATACCATACTTTTCGGCGAGCAGCTTGCCCACGCGAATAGCGCCACATCCACACTGGCGCGCTATCGTAATAATCATAATTCTATAAAATTAAAACGTATATAATAATTACTCTGTTGCGTTATCCCCCTCCAGCCCATCAAGAGCGGGAGTTTTATATAGCAAAAAAGCTAAGAAGATTTGACTCTTCTTAGCTTTCTTGTGTCGGGGCGACAGGATTCGAACCTGCGACCACCTGTTCCCAAAACAGGAGCGCTACCGGGCTGCGCTACACCCCGCTCATTGAACTCATTTACTTAGCTTTAGCCTCATTTCTGAATTGCGAGTGCAAAGGTACTACAATTATTTGATTCCACCAAATTTTTTCCGAACTTTTTTTCATTTTTGCTAAAAAATCCCTTTTTTACACGCAAATTGCCCTGTTATACATTATTATATATATAACAGGGCAACTATATTTATAATTTTCTCCTACTTCTTTAACAGTGTTCTGTTTACCTTGAAACGGTCAAAGCCTAAACCATAAACACCGATAACGGCACTCTGACTGACAAAGGCTGTAGGATCTATCTCGTCTATCAGTCGGAAAATCTTTTGCGATTCCCTTTGACGCGCCAAGACAAAGAGCATGTGGACATCCTTGCCACTATAACAACCATGTCCGTCCATCACCGTACAACCACGATCGGCAGTCGTATTGATAGCAGCACTCAACTCAAGATACTTATCAGAGATGATAAAGAACTGTACCGAACGACGCAAGGTATTGATGACATGATCAACACAGAGAGACGACACAAAGAGGCATACATAACCATAAATCACCATCTCCCAACTCTTCAGCACGAAATAACTGCTCGAAATAATACAGAGGTCACAAATCAAGATGGCATGTCCTAAGGAAATATTATAAAACTTGTTGATCATGGCTGCCACCGTATCCGAGCCACCCGTACTGCCATTGCAGGACAAACCTAATCCGGCACTCGTACCCATACAAAAACCTCCCAAGACGGTCGCCATGAAAGGCTGGTCATGCAACAAGGTAATATTTCCTTCCCCATAGAACTCTATAATGCGAGTATAAATGGCAAAAAGGGAAATGCCATAGAGTGTCTTCACACAGAATCGCCATCCGAGGATGCGCAAGGCTATTGCCAACAGGAAGACATTCAGACCGAAATAAGAAACTGATACAGGGATGCCTGCACCCCAGTACAAGATAGAAGCGAGACCACCGATACCACCCATCGTGATATGATTAGGCAAAAGGAAAATGTTCAATCCAATACTACCTATCAACATCGCCAAGGCTATGATGACGTAATCTCTAATCTCATGAATTTTACTTTTTCTCGTCATAAAAATGATGTATATTTTAAATATGGGTGCAAAATTACAAAGATTTTCGTAAAATTAAGACAAATATGTGAGATATTCAAAAAAATATTCCTATTTTTGCATCATTACTACATATCATATAATATTGTAGCATTCAAAATACTCTATTGTTTCATTAATCAACATGAAAGTTATGGCAGAATACACTACGATTATTACAAACTGGAAACATCTTGAAAACGGTCTTCCTTACAAATGGATTGTCGATTACGCCTCCTACAATGCGTATGGCAATTTCAAACTGTCCGCAGAAGACTGGGAAAAGAGAGATTACATTGTCAACTTCAAGGGAAACTCGGAGTTGACCACAGAGATTGACCATCAACAGGCTCTCAAGAAAGCGATTTCCGACATCACCACTCTCATCAAGGAGACTTTCGGCGATGCCGCTAACCAGTTGACCCTCGTTTGTATTCCTGCATCTACCCGTGCAAATACCAAACGACGTTTTGAGGAATTCAGCAAGGAGGTCTGCGAGAAGACTGGTATGGCTAATGCCTATCCGCTTATTTCCTGGACTACCAAAACGAATCCTGACGATGGAGAGGAAGAGGACGAATATGCCTTTGACTTCGAAGCCATCAAGAGCAAGGACATCCTGCTCTTCGACGACATCATCGCATCAGGTAGCTCCGTTTGCAAATTCGCAGACAAACTCAAGGCAGAAGGAGCTAACGTGATTGCAGCAATTGCATTAGGGAAAAAACTTTAATTTCAAAAGCGAGGATAAACATCTTGTCAATCAGGATTTCCCCAATAGCAGAAAGGCTTGTGTAGGATTTTTCATTCCTAAACAAGCCTTTTCTCATGACTAAAACTCAGCATTAGCAACTCAGTTTCAGTGACTGATTGCTGATGAATATTGATTGCTAAATATTCAGAACTTACTCTTAAATCCTTTGGCCAATCCTCCCTCAGAAGTTTCCTTATAGAGCGATGGGAGATCATGACCTGTCTGTCGCATTACCTCCACTACTCTATCAAACGAAACACGGTGATGACCATCGGAGAAGGAAGCATACAGATCTGCATCCAAGGCACGTGCCGCAGCAAATGCATTGCGCTCGATACAAGGTATCTGAACCAAACCGCATACAGGATCACAGGTCATACCGAGGTGATGCTCCAGTCCCATTTCCGCAGCATACTCTACCTGTGATGGACTTCCACCAAAAAGTTGACAGGCAGCAGCTGAAGCCATAGCGCAGGCTACACCTACCTCACCCTGACAACCGACATCCGCACCACTGATGGAAGCATTCTGCTTAACGACATTTCCTACAAGACCAGCTGTAGCCAAAGCACGAAGAATACGCTGTTCACCCATATCATGCGCCTTATGCATGTGATAAAGTACAGCCGGCAACACACCGCAGGCACCACAAGTAGGAGCAGTAACGATAATACCGCCAGATGCATTTTCTTCACTTACTGCTAAAGCATAAGCATAAACGAGTCCACGACTCTGCAAGGAAGCACGATAACCATTCGCCTTGGTATAATAATTGGCAGCCTTGCGAGGCAACTTCAGCGGTCCTGGCAACACACCTTCATGCTCCAGTCCTCTTTCTATCGCCTCCTTCATCGTTTTCCAGATATCAGCTAAGAAATCCCAGATTTCCGGTCCCTCGCACTTCTCTACATATTCCCAATACGAACGACCATTCTCGTAGCACCAGTTCTGGATATCACCCAACTTATTCAGGTCATATACATCCTTGGCGCCCAATTCATCCTGGTCGTCCTTGCCCTCAGAAAGCGCACCTCCACCAATACTAAACACCGTCCACTCATCCAGGATATCGCCATCAACATCCCTTCCTACAAATTTCATTCCGTTGGGATGAAAAGAAAGAAATGTCTGAGGTTCCCAGATGATTTTGACAGAATGATAGGGTTGGATAACTTCCTCAATAGCCACATCAGTCATATGTCCCTTTCCTGTAGCTGCCAAACTGCCGTAAAGCGTCACTTCGTACGAAGAAGCATTACCGCAACGCTGTAGAAAGAGTTTTGCTGCACGCTGAGGTCCCATCGTATGACTGCTCGAAGGACCCTTGCCGATTCTATATAATTCCTTTAATGATTTCATCGTACTTTATTTAATGTTGAAAAAAAATATAAAGGTCAAGCTAAACAGGAACTGTCCAACTTGACCTTTATCATTATACCTTATTATATATAATATAAGGATTACTTGATAATACCTTCTTCTACGAAAATTTTCTTCAAGATTACAACAGCTTTTTCTACCTGCTCCTTGGTATGAGTTGCCATCAGCGCAAAACGAACCAAAGTATCCTGAGGTGCACAAGCTGGAGGAATCACAGGATTGATGAATACACCTGCATCATAAGCCATCTTTGTTACGACGAATGTCTTCTCTGCATCACGAACATAGAGAGGAATGATAGGGCTCTCAGTCTCACCAATCTCGAAACCTTCCTCACGGAAACGCTTCAAAGCATAGTTGGTTACATCCCAAAGATTTTCAAAACGCTCAGGTTCATTCTGGATAATGTGAAGTGCCTCAAGAGCTGCAGCTGTAGCAGCTGGAGTATTAGATGCACTGAAGATGTAGGTGCGGCAATTGTGACGAAGGAAATTAATCGTATCCTTGTCTGATGCAATAAATCCACCGATGGAAGCCAAACTCTTAGAGAATGTACCCATGATGAGATCCACCTCGTCTGTCAGACCGAAATGATCGCAGACACCACGACCCTGCTTACCGAACACACCCAAGCCATGAGCCTCATCTACCATGATAGAGCAGTTGTACTTATGCTTCAACTTCACGATTTCTGGCAAGTTAGCCAAATCACCCTCCATTGAGAACACACCATCCACAACAATCAGCTTGATAGCCTCCTGAGGAAGTTTAGAGAGCACACGCTCCAAGTCTTCCATATCATTGTGCTTGTAGTGCAACTGTGTAGCGAATGAGAGACGACGACCATCTACGATAGATGCGTGGTCGCGGTCATCGCAAATCACATAGTCATTACGGCCTACAACGCAAGCCAACACGCCCTGATTTACAGAGAAACCTGTTGAGAAGCAAAGAGTCTCATCTTTACCCATGAACTCAGCCAACTCTTTTTCGAGCTGAACATGCAAATCGAGAGTACCATTAAGGAAACGGCTTCCAGCACAGCCTGAGCCATACTTGTCGAGAGCAGCCTTAGCTGCATCTATTACACGCTGATCATTAGTCAAACCCTGGTAAGCATTAGAACCAAACATCAAAATCTTGTGACCATCGATGTCAGTAACTTCTGTCATCTGCTTACTTGTGATCTCACGAAAATATGGATACACACCGGCAGCCATATACTTCTGTGGTTCACGATAATTCTTGTATCTTTCTTGTAATTGTCCCATTATTAATAGGTGTACTTTATTATTTTCAATTGTTTCAGGCTGCAAAGATACAAAAAAGAACTTATAAATCCTATTTTTTTCTAAGAAAGTTACATTTTAGCGTTTTTTTATTGGATAAAAACCTGTTTTTTATGGATTTTTGCTAATTTTGCAAAACCATATTACAAAAATATTGCTTTGGATGAAGAAAAAGATAGTATTCATAATGAACCCTATTTCAGGCACCAGCAGCAAGGCTGCCATTCCAAGCCTGATAGAGTCAACATTGAACAAAGAGCTTTTCGAGTACGAGATTAGGATGACAGAAAGAGCTGGTCATGCTTCGGAGATTGCCACCGAAGCTAAGAACAACCATGTAGATATCGTCGTGGCTGTAGGTGGTGACGGAACCATCAATGAAGTGGCTCGTTCCATCGTCCATTCCGATACTGCGTTAGGCATCATCCCTTGCGGTTCGGGCAACGGGCTGGCACGCCATCTCCTGATACCGATGAACTTGAGAAAAAGCATTGAAATCATCAATCATTGCGAAATTCATGACCTTGATTATGGAGTCATCAATGAATATCCTTTCTTCTGTACATGCGGCATGGGATTTGACGCCTTTGTCAGCATGAAATTTGCAGAAAGCGGAAAGCGTGGTCCTATCAGCTATGCTGAGAATATCCTCAGAGAAGGCTTGAAATACCAGCCAGAAACTTATACATTAGAGGACGAGACCGGTACGAAACAATACAAGGCTTTCCTGATTTCATGTGCCAATGCCTCCCAATACGGCAATAATGCATACATTGCCCCTCAAGCTTCCATGAGCGACGGACTGATGGACGTCATCATCATGGAACCTTTTGATGTACTCGAAGCTCCACAGGTTAGTTTCGACATGTTCAACAAGACTTTGAACAAGAACTCCAAGATAAAAAGTTTCCGTTGCAAGAAACTTCATATCACCCGAAGCCAACCGGGTGTCATCCACTATGATGGCGACCCAGTGATGTCGGGAACAGAAATTGACGTACATCTTGAAGAAAAAGGCATCAAGATGATAGTCAATCCATACGCTGACAAGAATGCCCGCAAGCCCAATGCTATCCAAACTGCATTTACAGAGTTCTTTAACGACCTGAATGCCATGCGTGATGACTTCAACAAGCAAAGCAAGAAAGTGGAGGCTTTAAGCAAACTTGTGCAGCGCAAACTGAATATTTAAATAGAAACAGACGCATTAAACCATCCCTTAAAGGCGATGCGTTTAAAGATAGAATTCGTCAGTTATTTTCGCATACCATTCGCTACGATTTCCATCTTGATTCATCATGATTTCCGTGGCATTTTCCAGTTCACCGTTTCTATGTCTGGAAAAGGCCAGGAGATAGCGTTTCGGCTGCTTCCGTTCTACCGTCTTCACAGCACATTGTCTAACAAGGTAAAATCCTGACATACAGGCTTCTGACACAAATTTATCCTTTACATCAGAAGGCAGTACAACCGAGAAAATCCCATTTTCAGAAAGTAAGCGTTTTACACCTTGCCAGAGATCCCTAAATGGCAAGGTATCAGCATGTCGAGCCATTGCCTTTTTGCTATCCGGATTTTTCAAACTATTCTGAAAGAACGGAGGATTACTGACTATTGCATCAAATTCCTCACCGGAATAATCCTGCAACCGACAATGAGCTACATCAATTCTATCATCAAAAGGACTAGCTGCCACATTTTCCCTTGCCTGTCCACAAGCCTCTTCGTCAATATCAATACCTACCACCTGGGCAGCAGGAAAACGCTGAGCCATCATCAAGGCTATCAATCCCGTACCGCATCCAATATCGAGAATACGGGTTCCGCCAAAAGCCCATGCTCCTAACAACACACCATCCGTTCCCACCTTCATGGCACAACGGTCTTGTAATATCTCAAACTGTTTAAATCGAAAACCTGTCATATTCTAAATTCATGCTTCATTTAATTTTCTAACGAAAAAACACGCAATATATTTTACTTTTCAGTAAAAAACAGTCTATAAAGAAAGAAATTACACATTATAATATTAAATTTTGTATCTTTCAACCCAAAATTCACCAAAAAAGGCTATCTTTGCAAGTCAAAATGCATTTATAACAGAATATGGACAATATTAAAAATAATCAATTACACATGATTGCCGATTTTGAAGGCGACATTACGGAATTGCTAAAAGATAGAGAATCCGGGACGTATCCTATTATCTGCACCCGAGACTTAGTGATTTTCCCTACCGTTCTCACCCCTATCATACTTGGCAGAAAGCAAAGTATCGCAGTAGTAGATTATCTCAAACAGAAAAACGACGATCTTATTTTCTGCGCTTTTACCCAAAAAGATGCCAATCTGGATGATCCTGAAAAGGAAGATTTATATGAAACCGGTGTCTTCTGCCGTCTCATCAAGATGGTAGAACTTCCTGGTCAGCAAAATGGTCAGGTTACCATCGTAGTACAAGGATTGGGAAAATGCAAATTGAAAAGTATCGATACAAAAAGACCGTTCTATAGCGGATATGTGGAAAGTATTTCTGAAGAATGGCCTAAAAAAACGGATACAGAATTCAGACTTTTGCAAAACTCTCTGTTCTCTCAAACCATCAAGTTGATTCAAGACAACGATGAGATACCTGATGATGCAGAGTATGCAGTCAACTCTATATCCAATCCGCTGGTACGTACGAATTTCATCTTTTCATCCATGCCTTTCAGCATAGAAGAAAAAATCAAGATGCTGGAAATGAATAGTATGACAGACCGTATGTTTGAAGCCCTCAAATATGAGAACAGACTCAAACAGTTATTTGACATACAGTCTGACATCCGCCAGAAAACAAAAAACGATCTGGACGAACAGCAACGTGAATACTTCCTGCAACAACAGCTCAAGAACATCAAGAAAGAGCTCGGCGGAAACGACATGAGCCCAGAGAAGAAAGAGATTCTTGAAAAAGCCAAGAGTAAAAATTGGAATGAGAATGTAGAAAAAATATTCAATAAGGAATTCAAGCGACTCGACACCTTGCATCCGCAAAGTCCTGACTATTCTACACAGATCAACTACCTGCAGACAATGGTAGATTTGCCTTGGAATGACTGCACGATAGATAACTTGAGTCTCAAACATGCCAAAAAGGTTTTGGACAAAGACCATTATGGCATGGAAAAGGTGAAAGAGCGCATTCTGGAATACCTCGCTGTAAGAGCTTTGCGTGATGACCTGAAGAGCCCTATCCTCTGCCTCTATGGCCCTCCGGGAGTTGGTAAAACCAGTCTCGGCAAAAGCATTGCACAAGCGATGGGCCGTAAATACGTGAGAGTTTCTCTTGGCGGTTTGCACGACGAGGCTGAAATCAGAGGTCACCGCCGCACTTACATCGGTGCTATGCCTGGTCGTATCATCAAGAATATCCAGAAGGCTGGTAGCGCCAACCCTGTCTTTATCCTTGATGAAATTGACAAGATCTCACAGGCCAACTTTAATGGTGATCCTTCTTCGGCATTGCTGGAAGTTCTCGACCCGGAACAGAACAAGGCTTTCCATGATAACTATCTGGATATTGACTATGATCTGTCGAAAGTTCTCTTCATAGCCACAGCCAACGACCTGAGTTCTATCCCACGTCCATTGCTCGACCGTATGGAACTCATTGAAGTAGGTGGTTACATCACAGAGGAGAAGGTAGAGATTGCCAAGCGTCATCTGATTCCGAGAGAATTGGAGAATACCGGTCTCAAGAAATATACTCCAAAGATCAAGTTCTCTAAAGCTGCCATCGAGAAGATCATCGAACAATATACCCGAGAAAGCGGTGTACGCCAGTTGGAGAAACAGCTCAACAAAGCCTTGCGAAAAATGGCTTTCAAGTTGGCTTACGAGGACATGTTGGAAACAACCAACATCACCCCAGCCGAGGCAGCAAGTCTCTTGGGCAATCCTCCATTCAACCGTGACATCTATCAGGGCAATGCTTATGCGGGTGTCGTTACCGGATTGGCATGGACTTCCGTGGGAGGCGAAATCCTCTTCATCGAGACTTCCCTCAGCAAGGGCAAGGCTGGGAAACTCACGCTGACAGGTAACCTCGGAGACGTGATGAAGGAATCTGCCGTGATTGCACTCGAATATGTCAAGGCGCATATCGACCTGCTCGGAATAGATTACAGAATATTCAGCAACTGGAATATACATATCCACGTACCAGAGGGGGCAACTCCTAAAGACGGACCATCTGCCGGTATCACCATCGCAACCAGTATCGCCTCTGCCCTGACTCAGCGCAAGGTTCGCAAGAATACAGCCATGACCGGTGAAATCACGCTCCGTGGAAAGGTTCTACCTGTAGGCGGTATCAAGGAGAAGATCTTAGCAGCCAAGCGAGCTGGTATCACCGATATCGTGATGTGCCAGGCCAATCAGAAGGACATAGAGGAAATTCCAGAGCAATACCGCAAGGGTGTAGAATTCCACTATGTAGAGAATGTTGCCGATGTATGGAAGTTTGCACTCACTGACGAAAAGGTGGAACATCCTGTCGATTTCACGATTGACGAAGAAGAAGAAGAAAACAAAAAATAACATCAAGACTATCATGAAGTTTGAACTACAAGTAACAGATAAAGCAAGTGATGCACGTACTGGTATCATCACCACAGACCACGGACAGATAAAGACTCCTATCTTCATGCCCGTAGGAACTGTAGGTTCTGTAAAGGGCGTACATTTTGACGAGCTTCGCAAACAGGTAAAGGCACAAATCATCTTAGGCAATACCTACCATCTTTACCTCCGTCCGGGACTGGAGGTCATCAAGGCTGCAGGCGGTCTTCACGGTTTCAATGGCTGGGACCGTCCTATCCTTACAGATAGCGGTGGCTTCCAGGTATTCTCACTAACTGGCATCCGCAAACTGAGAGAAGAAGGTTGCGAATTCCGTTCTCACATTGACGGTAGTAAACACTTCTTTACTCCAGAGAATGTCATGGATACAGAACGTATCATCGGTGCCGACATCATGATGGCATTTGATGAATGTCCTCCTGGACAAAGTGATTTCCAGTATGCAAAGAAAAGCTTGGAGTTGACCCAGCGCTGGCTGGACCGTTGCATCAAGCGCTTCGATGAAACAGAACCTCTCTATGGCTACAACCAGAGTCTCTTCCCTATCGTACAGGGTTGTACCTTCCCCGAACTGAGAAGAGAAGCTGCTAAGTATGTAGCCGACAAGGGTGCTGACGGAAATGCCATCGGTGGTCTTGCTGTAGGTGAACCTACAGAAGTGATGTATGAGATGATAGAGGTGGTCAATGAGATTCTTCCTAAGGACAAGCCTCGCTACCTCATGGGAGTAGGTACTCCACAGAACATTCTGGAAGCTATCGAACGAGGAGTTGATATGTTTGACTGCGTTATGCCTACCCGAAACGGAAGAAACGCCATGCTATTCACCTACAATGGCACCATGAATATGCGTAACAAGAAATGGGAAATGGACTTCAGTCCTGTTGACCCGGATGGTTGCGATATCGACCGCATAACAACCAAGGCATACCTCCACCACCTTTTCAAAGCACAGGAGCTTTTGGCAATGCAGATTGCCAGCATCCACAACCTCGCCTTCTATCTCCGACTGGTGACAGATGCACGCCAGCACATCGAGCAGGGCGACTTCGTACAGTGGAAGCGTTCCATTATCGACCAATTAGGACGAAGAATTTAAAGAAATATAATGAAGAATTTTAAACAAATAAGGAAACATCGCAGAAGATACAAGTTTCAGCGATGGTTTGGCAAGCATTTCGCATGGCTCGTAAAGGCTGCAAAATGGACTGCCCACAAGTTGAGATTTCTGAAGGTACTCAGGTATCTCAACCTCTTCAGATATATCAAGCGATTAGACTGGTACATCATCAAGAAGTTCGTGGGATATTATTTTTTCAGTATCGCACTGATTATCTCCATCGCCATTGTATTCGACTTCAATGAGAATCTGGCCAAGTTTTCGGAGAATCATGCTCCTATGCGTGCCATCATCTTCGATTACTATGCCAACTTTGTGCCATACTTCGCCAACTTGTTCAGTGCCTTGTTTGTATTCATTGCCGTCATCCTCTTCACGACTAAGATGGCTGGCAATTCAGAAATTATCGCTATCCTCGCTTCCGGAACTTCCTTCAAGCGTTTGATGCGACCATACATGCTGACGTGTGTCATGCTCTCTGCACTCTCCTACTCGCTGTCTGCATACGTGATACCACATGGTACTGTCATCAGACAGAACTTTGAAAACATGTATAAGAAGAAGGCTAAGAACACGTCTGCCGACAATGTGCAGTTGCAAGTGGACCGTGGAGTCATCGCATACATCCAGCACTACGACAATACGACCAAAAGGGGATATGGCTTCTGTCTGGATAAATTTCAGGAGAAAAAGCTGGTCAGCCACCTCACTGCGATGGAGGTACAGTACGATACTATCTCGGATTCCAAGTACCATTGGAAAATCAGAAATTGGAAGGTACGTAAGCTGCAAGGTATGAAGGAACATATTACCAGCGGTGCTGAGAAAGATACGCTGATAACCATGGAACCAACCGACCTGGTATATTCCAAGGGACAGCAGGAGACCTTTACCAGTCCAGAATTGAAGGAGTACATCAACAAGCAGATAGACCGAGGTTCCGGCAATGTGGTGCAATATCAGGTGGAATACCACAAGCGCATAGCAGCATCTTTTGCCTCCTTTATCCTGACCATCATCGGTCTCTCACTCTCTGCCAAGAAGCGCAAGGGAGGAATGGGTATGGCACTCGGCGTGGGACTTGCCCTGAGTTTCGGATACATCATGCTTCAGACCGTATCGGCAACCTTTGCCATACAAGCCAATTTCCCACCTATGCTTGCTGCATGGATGCCAAATATCCTCTTTGCCGTCGTAGCATATTTCTGCTATCGCAATGCACCGAGATAATGTAAGATTGTATAATATAATAATAGATAATGTATGACGGTCATCACTTATTTTAAGAGAGACCTACACATTATTATATATAATAATAAAGAGATTATAAATGTATTTTGACGAATTAGATTTAAATGACAATGTGCTTGATGCGTTATATGACATGCATTTCGACACATGCACCCCTGTTCAAGAGAAATGTATTCCTGAGATATTGAAAGGTAATGACGTTCTTGGTGTGGCTCAAACGGGTACCGGTAAGACTGCCGCCTATCTGTTGCCTATTCTGAGTAAGTTGGATGACGGCGGATACCCTGAAGATGCCATCAACTGCATCATCATGTCACCTACCCGAGAACTGGCACAGCAGATAGACCAGGCCATGCAGGGATTCAGCTACTATCTGCAGGGAGTGAGCAGCGTGGCTGTATATGGTGGAAATGACGGCAACCGCTACGACCAGGAATTGAAGAGTCTCCGTATGGGTGCTGATGTAGTAATAGCTACTCCTGGCCGACTCATCACCCATATCAGTCTGGGAAATGTAGATTTAAGTAAGGTAAGTTTCTTTATTCTTGACGAGGCTGACCGCATGCTCGACATGGGTTTCTCTGAGGATATCATGACTATCGCCAAGAAACTGCCTCAGTCTTGCCAGACTATCATGTTTTCAGCAACCATGCCTACCAAAATTGAGGAACTGGCGAAGAGCTTGCTGAAGAATCCTGTAGAAATCAAACTTGCTGTCAGCAAGCCTGCCGAGAAAATCAAACAAGAAGCATACGTCTGCTATGAGGCTCAGAAAATGAGCATCATCAAGGATATCTTCAAGGCTGGTGACCTGAAGCGCGTCATTATCTTCTGCGGCAGTAAGACAAAGGTGAAACAGCTCTCTGCTTCACTACAACAACAGAAGATCAACTGTGGTGAAATGCACTCCGACCTTTCTCAGCAAGAACGCGATGACATCATGTTCAAGTTTAAGAGCGGCCAGATTGACGTACTGGTTGCTACGGATATTGTTGCCCGTGGTATCGATATCGATGATATCACATTAGTTATCAACTTCGATGTTCCGCACGACACAGAAGACTATGTACACCGCATCGGCCGTACCGCTCGTGCAGATAGAGACGGAAGAGCCATTACCTTGGTTACGGAAATGGATATCTACTGGTTCCAGCAGATAGAAAAGTTCCTGGAAAAAGTGGTAGAAAAGATGCCACTGCCAGCTGAGTGTGGAGAAGGTCCTGAATATGTCAAGATGGACAAGCCTAAGAAGCCTGGTAAAAACAATGGTAACGGCAAGACCAGTGCAAAGAGCCGCCGCCAGAAAGACCGCGACCAGACTGCACACAAGCGCAAGCCGAACAAACAGAACAACCGTCAGGAAAAGGCTCCTCGCCAGCAGGGCGAACAGGTTGCAAACAAGCCAAACAACAGAAATGGCAGAAACGGCAAACAGCAGAATGCTGACAAGCAGCAGAATGCAAACAAGCAGAACGCCGAAAAACAGCAGAATGCAAACAAGCAGAACGCCAACAAGCAGCAACCAAGAAATAACCGTCAGCAGAATGCCGAAAGCAAGCAGGAAGGTGAGACAAGACAAGGCGGAAAGCGCAACAATAGAAACAACCGCAACAGACAGGATAATCGTAAGACCGGCGAACAGCGCAACAACAACCAGCGCAGCTATGCACCAGAGAACGTACGTCCTGGCAGCAACGGAAGAGGAAGAGGCGTTGCACAGAAGAAGGCTAACGAGAAATCAAATTCTCGCAAACCTACTCCAATTGTTAACCCTCAGAAGAAAGAAAATGTCGTAAAGAAATTCATCAAACGAATTTTCGGTTTCAAGAAATAGCTCTAAATTTACAACAAATTGCGAATTTTTGAGTTATTATATAAGAAACAGAACAAAACTAATAGTGAAATGAAGAAATTAATCATCTTTTCGCTCATGCTTTTCATGGTCTCATCAGTAGCCATGGCTCAATCTTCCAGCATGACCGACGACCAAGTGATGCAATTTGTGGTAAAGGAGCACAACTCTGGAACCTCGAATGCACAAATCGTCACCAAGTTGATGCAACGCGGTGTTGATATTTCTCAGATTCGACGTGTACGCACTCGCTATGAAAAGGAAGCCAAACAAGGCGGCCTTGCCAGTGCTACAGGAAAAGTCTCATCAAACAGCTCTCGCCTACGTACCAACAACGGTAAAACTCGTGATGATTATGGGAAAGAGGCTGACAAAGAGGCCAGCAACTATAGCAACTACAGAATCATGGGACAGCGCGACCTTTCCTATAAGCATACTTACGACAATCAGGACGAGGAGTATGTGGACATGCAAAACGAGATGTATGGTATCTACCCTGATTCAACCCAGTTGCTTCGTCATTTGCTGGCAGAACAGAGATACAATCGCAAGAAGGTCTTCGGCCGCGACATCTTTAATAATAAGGAGTTGAGCTTTGAGCCTAACATGAATATCGCAACCCCACAGAACTACCGCTTGGGTCCTGGTGATGCTGTCATCATCGACATCTATGGTGCTTCCCAGAAAACCATCGAGAGTACTGTTTCTCCAGATGGAACCGTTACCATCGAGGGGTATGGTCCGGTGAATGTCAGCGGTCTTACCGTGGCTCAGGCCAATGCAAGATTGCGCGGTACGTTAGGTAGCAGATATTCTTCCAGCCATATCAAGTTGACAGTAGGCCAGACCAAGACCATTATGGTCAATGTGATGGGTGAAGTAAAGGCTCCTGGAACCTATACCCTCTCAGCCTTCGCTACCGTTTTCCATGCCCTCTACATGGCTGGAGGAACCAACGACCTGGGTACACTCCGTAATATTAAGGTATATAGAAACAACAGGTTGGTTACTGTAGTTGATATCTACGACTACATCCTCAATGGTAAGTTGACAGGCAATGTACGACTCGCAGACAATGATGTGATTGTAGTAGGTCCATACGACTGTCTGGTCAACATCACGGGTAAGGTAAAACGCCCGATGTTCTATGAGATGAAAAAGAACGAGAGCATCAATTCACTGCTCAAATATGCCGGTAGTTTCACCGGTGATGCTTATAAGAAATCGGTACGTGTGAACAGAAAGACAGGAAGAGAATATGCCGTATTCAATGTTGACGAATTCGATTTTGCCAGTTTCCACATCGCTGATGGCGATTCTGTAAGCGTTGACTCCATCCTGCCAAGATATGCCAATACGGTAGAAATCAAGGGTGCTGTATTCCGTCCAGGTATGTACAATATCGGCGAACAGATTAACAGCGTTCGTTCTCTGGTTGAACATGCAGAAGGTCTTACAGAGGATGCATTCACCAATAGAGCGGTCATGCACAGAATGAAACCAGACCGCACATTGGAAGTTATCAGTATGGATATCGCAGGTATCATGAGTGGAAAGGTGGCAGATATTCCGTTGAAGGAGAATGATGTGCTCTTCATCCCTACCCGACAGGATAAGCAGAT
>OIXQ01000519.1_pt1 | contig 17207 bp, 20 predicted proteins | sample 1587791 | NCBI WGS metagenome assembly OIXQ01 (sample SAMN03283273) | human gut metagenome | biome: human-associated habitat; material: feces | host: Homo sapiens | place: Peru | collected 2012
ATTCCCCGACGATTGCCACATACTCGCCCTTTGGAACAGAAAAGCTGACATCCTTGCCCTGCTGTACGCCACGCTCCTGCCATTCTGCGGTAAGCTCATTACGGACACGGATAGAAAGAAGCCGCTGATGAACACGGCCCTGTATCAGAAGATGTTTGCCGAACAGGAATCTTTCCAGGACTGGCTGAAAGGTCAGCCCCCGGAAGAAATTCTGAATCACGCTTATGAGTACACCACCCGGGAGGATATTCTGCTGTCGCTGGAATACCACGACCTTTCGGATGCACAGGCCAACGCCCTGATGAAATCCCCCAGCCCCCTGGCAGACGTTTTCAAGGATTTTGAAAAACTGGAAACGCACCATATGGAAACCGTCTGGGACTGTCTGGAAAACAGAGCGAATGTCATTCTGGAAGATCAGCGCCGTGCGCTCAGAGAAACACCCCTGTATACCCAATCCGGGACCTATGCCTATGAGCATGGAGAGCTGGAACAGTACCGGGCTTCCAACGAAGCAAATATGGCCTGTAAAAAGGCCATTGAGGGTGCGATCCGTGACCATTACAGTGGCTACTGCCTGGATGGAAAAGCTGCGGTAGCAGAAGTCGTAAATACCTTTGGACAGGAACGGACCATGTACATTCTCGCCAACACTGTTCGGCAAGAGGATTGGGATGATCGTTTTTCCCACAGCAATAGAGATTGGGCAAAAACCATTCCAGTCCATAAGAATCTCGATGCCTGGGGTGAGGACCGGAACGCCTATCTTATCGTGAACAGTCATCCTGGGTTGATAGATTTGTTTGTGGACTCTTTTCGCAAAGAGTATTGCCAGAAGCAAGAAAAAAGTGTCAAGCCCTCTGTGCTGGACAAGCTGCAAAAGCAGCCTGCAAAAAATTCGCCGAAAATTTCGGCGAATTTCCATGGGCAGGAGCGCTGAATGTGATTGAAAAAGAAATCATAAAAGCCGTCCGGTTTTCACCTGAAGAAATGCGCTTGGTTCAGGAAAAAATGCGGCAGCTGGGGACCTCTAATTTTTCGGCGTTCATGCGAAAAATGGCCATTGACGGGTATGTGGTCAGATTGGAGCTTCCAGAGCTGAAGGAGTTAGTTTCCTTACTCCGATATTCCAGCAACAACCTCAATCAGCTCACCAGGCGTGTTCACGAAACCGGGAGAATCTATGATGCTGATCTGGAAGATCTTCACCGTGGACAAGAAAAGCTCTGGAACGCCACACAGGAAATACTGGATAAGCTGTCAAGAATATAACATGGCTTTATAGCAAAAAAACCGCCACAGTTTCCTGCGGCGGTTTGGTGAGGTGTTGGGGATTCGAACCCCTTGGCGTAATATGTTAAAGGTAGTTGTATTGATACAGATGCTTTTCCAGTCCTCATATCAGCATAGGTCACCCCACATACGCCGTTTCCTACCATTGCCAATACATTTTTCATACAGTCAACCTCCTTGAAAAAAATCAAAAATGCCGAAGCAAATTCACACAGTTGTGTGAGAAGTGTTAACCAGGCAGATAGAGAACATTCTTTAGCAACCAACAATACCCCAACAATAACCGAGATTACTCTAGGCGTTGTGATTATAGCACATATTCCAAACTATGGCAACCGAAAATTATTCAATGACTCACGGCCGCATCCTTGCGCTACAACATTATCATCCATATAATGAGTGTATAAAGGGGGGTTCTCATGAAATGGATATTCAAATTGCTGACCGCGCCAATCGTCCTGACCATCGACCTGTTTACACTCGTCTGCGCGGGGATTATCTCCTGCTCGTCAGTACTTTTCCGAATCGCCAGCAGCATTATTGCGCTTCTCGGAGTAATGGTCCTGGCCACATACTCCCCGAAGAACGGAGTAATTCTTCTGGTCATTGCCTTTCTCCTCAGTCCGATGGGCCTGCCAATGTTTGCGGTATGGATTCTCGGTGTGCTTCAAGGCATCTTTCATTTCATCAAATCCATCTGATTCCAGCCCCGGTGTCATTACGGCACTGGGGCTTTTCTTGTAAGGAGGGCATTTCATGGCAACCACGCGGCTGATACCGCTACACGTCGGCAAAGGACGTACTACTGGAACCGCAATCGCCGCAATTATAGATTATGTTGAAAATCCGGGAAAGACCGACAACGGGAGGCTGATTACCAGCTGGCAATGTGACAGCCGGGTTGCCGACAGCGAATTTCTCTTTTCCAAGCAACAGTACATCCGAAATACCGGTAGGGTACGAGGTGCGGATGATGTGATTGCCTATCACCTTCGTCAATCTTTCCGCCCCGGTGAGATTACGCCGGAGGAAGCGAATCGTTTAGGCTGTGAGTTGGCTCGGCGGTTCACAAAAGGCAATCACGCCTACATCGTCTGTACGCACATCGACAAAGCCCACATTCACAATCATGTGATTTGGAACTCCACCGCCCTCGATGAGCAAAGCAAGTTCCGCAACTTCTGGGGCAGCACCAAGGCTGTACGCCGCCTCAATGATACGATCTGTGTTGAGAACGGTTACTCCATTGTTGAGAATCCCAAGGGCAAAGGCAAGTCTTATGATAAGTGGCTGGGTAATCAGAAGAAGCCCTCCCACCGGGAGCGTATCTGCTATGCCATTGACGATGCCCTTGAACAGAAACCTCAGAGTTTTGAGAAGCTGCTGGAGCTGCTGCGGGAGTCCGGCTATCAGATAAAAGGGGGCAAGGTTCCCTCCCTGCTGGGAAAGGGGCAAAAGCGTTTCATCCGTATGGACACGCTGGGTGCAGGCTACACCCCGGATAATCTTCGTGCTATCCTTGATGGAACGAAAGTACATACCCCGAAAAAGAAGCGGGTCATGGACACACAGACCATACCCAGTGGCAGTCTGCTGATTGACATTCAGGCTAAGCTGCAAGAGGGAAAGGGTGCCGGTTATGCGCGGTGGGCGAAGAACTTCAATTTGAAGCAGCTGTCCCAAACGCTGATCTACCTGGAAGAAACCGGCCTGCTGGACCGTGGCGTTTTGGAGGAAAAGGCGGCAGCCGCCACCGCTCAATATCGGACGCTTTCAGCGGACATAAAAGCCAAAGAGCAGCGGATGGCGGAAATTAAGATCATGCAGCAGCACATCATCAACTACGCCAAGACCCGTGACATTTATGTGGCCTATCGGAAGGCAGGCTACTCTAAAAAGTTTCTTGCGGAACATGAATCCGAGATCCTTCTGCACAAGGCAGCAAAGCAGTTTTTTGACGAGCAGGGGCTAAAAAAGTTGCCCACCGTCAAGAGCCTGCAAGCGGAGTATGCTCAGCTTTTGTCTGAAAAGAAAGCCATGTATGCGGATTACCAGAAGGCCAGAGAGGAGATGCGTTCTTTGCAAACTGCTAAGGCAAATGTTGACCGGATTCTAGGGGAGGATACGCATACCATGGAAAGGGAATCCGAAAAAGAAGGACGTTAAGCGTCCATAAGCGATTTGAAGAATCGCGTAGCCGCTGCATTTTTGCAGCGTTTTCAGAATACAGAATTGTATCCTGTGGGGATTGGGGCGGAGCCTCAACAAGCAGAAAGCTCCCACTTCCATGATAATGGAAATGGGGGCTTTCGTGCATATGTAAAACATATGCATTGCTTGCTAGTATGTAATAATGATTCAAATATGTGCGCGAAGGTATTTGACGGAGATAATTATCCCACAAGTCCATAACTTGCATTTACACATAAAAGATACGGGAAATACAGTGGCAAAAAACGTTGCATAGTATGATAAAATAGTGTAAAATAGTGTGAGGGTTGAGCAGTTGAAAAACCCGGTGAGTATCGAATTGATACTCACCGGGGCGGATAAATTGGCTATGCTAACGAGTCATCGTGCAATTATGCAAGCCTTTATTTCCAATACCCGGCGAAGGTATAAGCCTCGTTCGGGTCGATGGAGAAGGAGCCGGAACCGCTCTGAACCGTTGTAGGAAGATACTGCCTAATGTAGAAGCGAGAATAAGCGGTTGTTCCGCGCCAGCCTCTAGCATTTGCAAGCATTGTGTAGATGATTCTGCTTCTGAAGTGTTCCAGAACAGCACCGGATCCGTAGAGACCGACCACATATGGATTGTTCTGACGATTAAATTCCGCAATAATTGCGGTAACGTAATTGTTAATAACTCCGCTAACATCGGCGGCAGTTGGATTATAGTCCACGGCAAAATAAATCGGAGTTTTTGCGGGCTGACCAATTTTTGCGGCACCTGCAATTGCTTGCTTTGCATCAGACGTTCCGCGGGAGGAACTGAAGTAACTTGCGGTGGTAGGGGATCCCTTTTCCCAGATGGATACGATGGAAATGTTTTTGGACAGAAGAAGGTTCTTCTCGGCAACGGTAATGGGATAGTTGGAACCAGGCAAATATCTTCCAATGAATTTCATACCCAGATTGCTAAGTGCCTGAGCCTTAGAGGAATCAATCGTAGTTGCCGTATCACACCCAGCGACAGGGTAGAAAAAGTGTCCGAACAGATACTGCCAAGAGGTTGGACCGATGGCACCATCCACGTCAATATTCATTTTGGACTGAAAGGATCTTGCCAAGGCGTCGGAAGTACTGTCAAAGTTACCATTGACACTGATGTTTTCAAATTTGCTGATTAAATACTGGGCTGCACGCGCTGCATTGTTCTGGGTGCCTTTCCGAATAACGACTCTGCTTGTCAGATCGCTCAGGGTTCCTACACCCGCAACACCATCTGCGCCTAGATTTTTGGCCGCCTGATATGCGCATACTGCGTTGTAGGTTGCTTGATCGTAACTACCCGTCACGGAAAGTGCGTTGTTGCCATTTCGGTAGTTTAACAAGCACTGTAGTGCACAGATATTTTCATAGGACAGATACCCCTTCGTTAAGGTGGGCCAGCCAGGTGCTCTTGCCATATTTTTTCTCCTTTACTTACTTTAATTGAATTTGCAAATTCAATTAAGAAAGAGTAGATGGGGCAGCAAATGTAAACATCAAAGTATATTTTTAAGGAGATATTATGCGAATAAAGTTACGGAGTTTATGGACGCTTGTATTGTTATGTTTCTGCTGCTTCCTGACCGCGTGCGCAAGGGAAACCATAAGTGAGCAAATAACGGAAAGCACAGCAGCACAGGAGGAGACGGCCGAATCGGCGGAAATCCCAGCTACCACAGAGCCAACCGATTATGTGCCGGAAATGTCGGGAAAAATCGATTTCCGATATATTTACAGGGGCTTTACCGGAGTCCAGCTGGACAATCGGGAAGAGACCGAGAAGTTCAGGAACTTTGGGGTACAGATGATAGCCACAGAGGATGAATGGCACGCATTTATGGACACCTACTGTCCCGGAATTCCTTATAATGAACCGTGGAATTTCCAGGAGGATTACCTGCTGGCCTCTGTTACCGCCAGTGAGGATCCCGCGTTTGCGGTGGCTGACGCGGTCACAGGCTTGACCTGGGAGAACGGAAGCTTTATCCGCGAATATGAAAAGGATCCGGATCATTATGTCTATGCCCTGAATACCGGGGAGTACACCCACTTTTATGTGGAAGTGATCGCGATCAGCAAAGAAAGCCGGGGCACAACGCCGGAGAGAACACAGACCCAACCCACAGACGGCAATTTTGAGACCCTTTACAGAGGGTTTACCCTGGTTTCCCTGGAAGACAGGGATACCTTTGATAAATTTATGCAGTTTGGAACCCAGATCATCGGGACGGCGGAGGACTTTGCCGCGTTTTTGGATTTCTATTGCCCAGGGAATCCTTGTGATATGCCCCTGGATTTCTCTGAAGAATGCGTTATTGCGACGATTATGCTTGGCGCAAAGCCGGGCTACGCCATGACCCACAAAAGCTTGGGAATCGACCCGGAAACCGGGTACCTGAACATTGAGGTGGATCAGCTGGACCCTGTATATGCTCTGAATTCCGGAGAGTATGGTCACTATTTTGTAGAACTCATAAAAGTAAACAGGTCGGAGCTGCCTGATAACACGGATTCGTGGACATACCATTCCTAATAAGAAAATCGCGAAACGACGATATGAATTCTGAACATTTCTTTTGAAATGACCTGAATTATGCAATTAAGATTTATACTGAACCCAAGTGTTTAAAAGATAATCGGCACATAAGGTACCTGGCAGCATATGGATACTACGAATCCGGTGGTGGAGACAAGACGGTAGAGATAGCGAGGGCCAAACCGATGAACTCCGAGACTGATTTGCTGCCAGACACTCCGTGAGCGTGAATGCTTGCAGGGATATACGCCGGATGGAGAATTAATTATGGGAGCCTATGATTCAGCCTGTTATGAGACGATGTAATACGCTATCAATATTGGAATTTTAGGTTGCAGCGCGAGGTGAAATGATGTAGAACGATATTGAGCAAAAGATAATACCAAATTCGATTGCATATAAAACTGCGTGACCGTCAATGGCATTTCGCCAGAAGCCGATCACGCAGTTTTTACTGGGTGCAGATTTTATTGTGGGAATACTTAGTGGTGAGGATATCCCGTTGCTTCTTTGAAGTGATGTACGTTATACCGGAGCTGTTATGATATGAAAGTCTATTTCTCTAGCCAAACTGAAAATGGTGGTTATGGTACCAAAGCGAATCGTATGCAGCAGCTGTCCGACAAGGTAAAAACCAAGTTGAAGGCGAAGAAGCATACATATTGCGCTTTTGGTCTGCCGCAATATGTGGTAGACTTTTTCTGACAGCTTCAGTTCCTATGTTGTTTACTTCACTCAAGTGCCCTGCGAATCTTATTTAGTGCTCGATTCTTTGCTTGATTAACGGCTTGCCTACTGATATTCAATTGCTGCGATATTTCTTCTATAGAGTATTCATTTACGAAGAACTGCTGAAGGATTATCCTTTCGCGCTCGGACAGTTTGTTTTCTGATGGAAAAAATGAGGAAATGTCTACACTATCATCCGTGGCGGCAATTTGTTCAACAAAAGCCATTTGCTTTTCAGACATATCTGAAAGTGTGTCCTCTCTGCGAGAATTTCGTGCTTTTGACAGGGCTATATATTGATTCTTCACAGATTTTGATATATAGCTCACAGCATATCCATCACTATCGCTACAGAGCCTTTTTCGCTTCAGTTTCTCCAATAGTTCAAAGAAAAAGAGGCGCAGTTCTTCATAAGCATCCTCTGTTCCAAGTAGTCTGGCATATTTCTTCAATAACTTATCAAACATTTCAAGTAGCTGCAGGGCTGCGTCATCATCGGGAAGCCTGTCGATCAGGGCCGTTATCATAAGTTTATCTCCTTTTTTCTAGAAAGGAGATAAACCTATTTATTTTGTAAACCCGTGATCAAAATAATTTTTGTTGCTCTTGTACTTTACAGATTCCTCGAATTACTCTCTTTCTCATGTATAGCACTACAGGAAAGGAGGGCTACCATGAGCAACTTAAATGAGACCGGAAGAGATATATATCGATTAACAGTGATGTGGGCTGCAGCTGCCATGAATACACTGTTCGGAGGTACAGACGGAATTTTTCTCACCTTGATTATTTTCATGTCTGTAGACTATATCACTGGGGTCTGCGCGGCAATCGTAAACAGACAGGTTTCCAGCCGTATCGGTGCAAGAGGCTTGGCTAAGAAAATGGGGATCCTTTGCGTTGTAGCGCTGGCAACACTGATTGAGAAAAATGTCATTGAAACCACAGCACTGAGAACTGCCGTAATCCTGTATTATATCTCTAATGAGGGCATCTCGATTTTCGAGAACATTACACGCATGGGGGTTCCAGTTCCAAAAAAAATGAAGGAACTGTTGAGCCATCTTACGGATGACTCACCGCAGTGATCATGGCATATTGGAATGGAAATACAATGGGGTGTAGAACATATTATTCAAGTCCACAAAAGATTTCAACAGTGGTTGTAAAACTATCAAGAAAAACTGCAAAAAAACCACCCTCCGTTCTTGGAGGGTGGACAAGTCGGCTTCTATATCGCAACAGTCTTTTCCTGCAATATCGTGTCAATCATCACAGTCATCGTAAATATGTTTTCATCTTTATCATAATCCCAGTGCAAATCTCCACGATATTTTTTGAGACATTTGGCAACACTCTTTAACCCGAAGCCATGAACGGATCGATCCGACTTGGATGTTTGTAGGTGGCCATAAGATTCTTTGGGTGGTAAACTACTGTTTTGAATTACAATGACCTGGTAGGCATTCCGCAAGGAGGTTTCCAGGTATACGTTTTTTGCCTGACTCTTTTCAGCAGCTTCCAAAGCGTTGTCCAGGAGATTGCCGAGGATTGCTACCAGATCTATATCTTCGATGCCCATGAGGTTACAAACTTTCACATCATATTCGAAGTGTAGTCCCCGTTTTTTACACTCCAGAACATACCGATTTAGAATCACATCCAGCAGTTTGTTGCCGCTGCGGCAGCTCTGAGTGTATCTGTCCAACTCACCAGACAGTTTGTCTACATAATCCCGAATTTTTGAATCGTCACTCAAGCCTCGAATTGCTGCCATGTGATTTTTCGCATCATGGGCGTAAATCATAAGCTGTTGATTCTGCTTATCCAGAATATCATAATAGCTTATTTCCTGCTTCACCCGAGCAAGCTCACTACGTATGCGAAGATACTCCTCGTGCTGTTCTGCTTGATAAATACTTACAAAAACCAAAACAACAGTCGCAACGAAAACAACAATGCTGATAACACCCAGCAGATATTGTCCCTTTATTGAGATTGGTTCATTCATGCAAATATAGTGGAATACAACCAGATTTGTCAAAATTACAGTAGGGTACAGTAAAGTGCTCATCGGATAATTTCCCGAAGTACTTGATTTACTTATTCTGCTGATTGCGTTTGAAAGAAGCAAACACGAAATCAGGTAGAGAGACTTACTGATCGTAAAGTCAAATGCGAAAAGGAGCATATTGTTTTCATGGTCAACAGGACGTCCTCCGGTCAAAACAGACATGAGTAAAATCGGTGCAACCTCTAAAGCTGCACAAAGGGCAGACAATATGACGGTATAGAAAACATTGGACTGCAGTTTCAGAAAAAAGCATAAAGAGACAAACAGAACATGCATAGTCAACATGAGAAAGGAATTGACAAGTAAATCATTTTTGAAAAGAAGGTTTATGGCGGCTCCTATGCCAAAGATGAGTGAGCCTAGCCCTAATGATACAGCAACAGAGTGCTTTCTTGCAGAAATTCTCGAAAAAAACATATATGCGATTATCATTTCAAGAAAGTAGGTGCTGAAGGCAATTGCGGGATTTGTCATGACTGTCTTCCTCCCAAATAGGCAAACCAAAATTTCCGAAAGGCTGCACGTTTTTTCGGTGCAATCGGGATTTTTGCCCCATTATCCAGGAGTAATTCCGAGTAGGAGTACCTCCTGACATAATGCAGATTCACCAAAAACGATTTATGCACGGAATAGAAAAACAGATGCGGCAGTTTCTCGCACCACTGCTCTATGGTGTCTCGGGTATAGAAGGAACCACGTTTTGAAACCATCAGCACTTTTCTGTTTTCTATTGTGATGTACAAAATATCATCTGCTAAAAACTTCTCCTGCTGACTGTTGCTGGTGAAAAAAACTTCTACATAAGCACCGTCGATGTACTCCATTGCCTTGTCAAGTCCCGCATACAGTCGCTGTACATTAAACGGCTTTTTGAAAAAACGAAATGCCTGCAGATCCATGGCATCATCTTGATATTCGTCATAATTGGTAATAAAGAAAAGTGCCAGTTTGGGGTTCCGCTTACGTAGTTCCTTAGCAAGGGTTAAACCATCTGCACCAGGCATCTGAATATCCAGAAATGCCAAGTCGAATACTTTACTGATTTGCAAAATTGAGACAGGATCGTCTGACAAGGTTATGATGCAAGGAATATACCTATTTTTCATGTATTCCTGAATGTGTAGATACAAAACGTCTAAAAATGCCACCTCGTCATCACAGATTAAGATATTCATAGTCCCTCCTAAATCATAACCACCGGCCATGCCGGTGGTTTGCAGAAGCCCCTTAGGGCCTTTTACCACCCGTGCTGGTGGCTTTTTACCAAAAATATGGACGTACAGCATAATTGCAGTACGTCCATTCTATCACTTAAATCCCAATACGTCAAATTTCGCTACTTTAATTGCCTTAATGTGTATTGTCTGAATAGTATAATCATCCGTTGGCCTGTTTATCAGCAACATAAAGCTTAAGCATGCGACAATACATATTCTGCTCTGCCGGTGGCAAATATCGAATCAACCCCGCAATTTCCTCAGATTCCTTAGAAATATGCCCAATCAGATAATAGTCTGGTGTTTCACCAAGCACAGTGCATATTTTGAAAAGGAACTGTAAGGTAATTGTATATTTCCCACATTCTACTCCTGAAAGATGATTCTTAGAGTAGCCAATTTTCTCCGCTAATTCCTCTTGCGTCAAACTATGGGCTTTTCTTTGCTGCATGATACGAATTCCAATTAATTTCCTATCGATTTCCATATTTATCACCACTTGCCCAAATCATATCATGCGTAAATCCCAAAATAAACAATACAATACAGAACTTATCTGCCTTGTATGTCATTTATATATATTTCTATTGATGATTCTGCGAAATCAGTATTTTAGTTCATTCTTCTCGATTTTATATTGATTTTGCATTTGCTATTGCATTAGGAAACTAATATGCTACTATGTGCCAGAAAGGAGGCGAATCTGATGAAAAAAACTAAAAGAATAATATTAAAATTAGCAGAGAAGGTGGCAGAACAAACGCTAGCACACAATGCAAACAGTACTACATGCTTTACAATATACCAGCCTCGCACGCCCAAAAGCTTAGAACAATTTAAGAGCAAATATCATGATTTCCAAATTAGCACAAAAAATAACAAATAAGTTCTTTCCGGGTATTGAACCCGAAAAAGCGGAACTATGCACCTACTTTTTCTTTATTCTATTCTCTAAGTGGTTAAGTTTTGCTGAAGTGCTTTTGAGTGGAGTTATTCTGCGCAATACTTGGAATGCTATTGTGTTTTTCCTCGTGTTCACACCCCTCCGTGAGTATTCAGGAGGAATTCATGCCAAGAAGGAAATAATCTGCGTATTTTGTACTGCCCTTGCGCTTTCCCTTTCGACAGCCGGAATCAAGCTCTTGGAGATCACAGTGGGGTGTGTCATTCAAGCAGTTTTATTGATCGTTGGTACATCTGCTATTTTTCTCTTTAGCCCTCTGGATACTCCAGAAAAACTTCTTGACGAAGATGAGCGTATAGTATTCGGACGAAAGTCCAAATGTCTCTCTATAGCAGCAGATTTGTTTGCTGTCTTGTCCTACATGCTTGGCCTTAACGGTATAATGAATGCTATATCCATGGGATTGGCACTAGAAGGTATCCTCCTGATAGCCGGGAAAATCCAGAGTAAATCTCATTTTAAATTTCAAACAAATTAAGGCTACTTTTTGACATGAAAAATCGACATTTCTGCAAAACCCATTGAATACTCCTGGGAAACGTGCTATTTTGGCTTCGAGAGAAGCCCGGGCGGTGGGTGACTTGTGTCATCCACCGCCTATCAGTTCAACACATACAGGAGAATTAATTAAAAAGTATTTTATGGCCGATTATCAGACGGATTTCTTTTCCGTTCTCGGCTTGCTAACGATGCTGCCCATCAAAACGAATTGGTAAATAAAATCTCATTTTGTGAATCTGCCTGATCAGCAGCTCACATATATCCTGGGTTTTTGGAACGGTGCACATCTGAAAATTCGCTTTATGTTTGTCATAGGCCTTCAGTGGCAAAGGATGCAAGTTGAAGGCAGTCAATGGAGGTTAATTTATGAAAAAGTACATTTCTTTTTTCCTGTGTGTAGTTTTACTATTTGGTGCGCTCCCCTTTCAGGTATCTGCAGCAGAAAATACCAGCACACATGATGAACTGATTGCCTTGGCATGTGAGGCATTCCCGGAATATGCCGACATTCTTCGCAACCCGCCTGTTGCCGTGTACGCTCATTCTTCAGAAGATAAAGTGATTTTCCGAGAAACTCGCGATATTTCGGATAACCACAATGTTAGTATTGCTATATACCAAAGTGGTTTATCTGTTGTCTCAGACTCGATTTATGATGTTAAAGTGACTGATTCATCTGGCAATGCAGATGGTAGTAACTATCTTGGAACCGCATCTTACAGAGTAACCTGCCCCGGCTTAGGCGGCGCATTTGAATTGAGCAATGTCAAATATAAAATCCGGAGAGGAGGATCCGGAATTTTCACTAGTTACGGAACCTATTCAACAGATAAAGATAAGGAATGTGCAATTGGCGACGTTAGTCAGTCTTCCACCTCTATGAGTTATTGCTTAACATTTAATATGGCTGGTGCCGGTGCGACACGCAGCTCAACAACTTTTAAGGTGTATTTTGCTGGAGGCGCAATTAAAGCCGAGACAGCGGATTAAGGACTACTTAATAAAACTTCACTGGCGATGAGACGTTTTATGATAAATTCCATACATTTTTTCCCGTTGCTATTGGCTACGGCGTTACTGCTATCGGGATGCGCAGCATCCAGTCAGCCCGCTGCCGAAACAAACCAAGCGGTCCGTTTTGAGACATCTACCAGACACTTGAATATTTCTCTCAAGCAAGATGAGGATGCCTCACAGTTTTTTCGCCCCGACGAATTAGGGGGGAATTTCCTGCACAATATGCAATATCGGCAAGTCAAAGATGTTATGATTTCCTTAGATAGGGAAACCCTCCCTTTGGAGGATGCCTTAAAGCAAGGGAAGCTCACCGAGGAGGATATTCTATACTTTGCCCGCCAAGACGCTCGGACTGGTTTTTGCGAAACGGAAGCAGTATCCCTGCGGGGAGTAACGAATTTTTACTTTCATTATCCGGAGTATTCCATAAAAATCATTCATGATGTTCAGGAAACTCCCGACGGCGGACAGTACCTCATTAGTCAAATGCACGTTTACGCTCCCAAACTGGATATGAAGCCAACTACGCACTTCTTTGATCCCGAGACGAATGAGTATCTGGATTTAGAAGACTGGGGCTTGACCTTTGATGTTCAGCAGGTGGCTCCTACTGGCATTACTTTCACATGTACCCAATCAGCCGGTCAACAGATTGGTACGCTTGCCATCAAATATTATTATCTGACGGAAACCACCGGACCTTTCCTTCAGAAGGCGGATGGAACCGAGGGTGCACACTTTGAAGCATTGACTCTTGACATGGATGGCACTTCTACCTTTACAATCGACTGGACAGAATGGTACGGTTCACTCCCCAGCGGGGAGTATATCTTCCTGCTCGACATTTTTGACTTATTTGAGCCAGAGCAGGTACCTCCGCTAACCGTGGACTTCCACACTCGGCAGCTTTACTCCATCGCCATTAGCATCCCTTAAAAATTTTTGGAACCTTTTCTATGTGCTTTTTTCCTACTAGTGATGCCCCGGATGTTAATCACATTATTTCTAAAGAATACTATCTACGTAAATAAGAACTGCTGATGTGATAAACCGAGCCAGCCGATATTACGCAGTGCCAGAACGCAAAGGAATCAATCATGAACAAAGAGAAGGAATCTGCCAGATGGATTTACTGCCCACTCTGTGGTAGCAAAACACGAACCAAGGTATGTGAGAATACAGTGATGTTCAATTTTCCTCTGTTTTGCCCAAAATGCAAAACGGAAACCTGTGTCGATGTTATGCAATTGAAGATAGCAGAAAGCAAAGAGATAAGCCGTTGAGACGCAGAGCCCGCTTCCCGTGAAAAACCGGGAGGCGGGCTCTGTTTCTTTATTCTATGGACTTTGAGTGACAGTTTCTAACCATATTAAGTGCTGCCTGGAAAACCGGGATGATTGCGGCAGCTTCATCCTCGGTACATTCCTGGACAAGCAGCCGAAGCTGACGAACTGCGGGAGAATCCAGCCGCATTTCTGGGTTAAAAATTTCTCTTGCATCAATTTTTAGGGTACGAACTAACGGGTATAGAACTTCCAACTTGGGGTTTCCTTTGTAATTTTCAATATTCAGAACGGTGCGGGAATCCCGCCCGATAGAGGCAGCAACTTCCGCTTGGGTAAGTCCTGCTCTTTCACGGGTCACTTTGACAACATCACCAAGGATTTGAGAATATTCAGGCATAGCAATTCACCTCGGATATATTCTACAATACACCACATTTCTTTGAAATTCGCCCTGTTTCACCTCTTATATGTATTTAAATACATATATCAAGCGAAGGAGGCTTCACCTTGCGAACAACACAGGAATATAGCTGTAATCCCTTACAACTGAACTCCAATGTTTGCAACAGAAGCTTAATAATTTTTCGTGTGAATTACAGTTCATATGCAGAAGGCTGAACTGCTTACTTTCACGGTGCCGCTCTCCACCAATTCCTCCAATTTGAAAAATTTTGAATCAAATTGGAGGAACCATAATGTTCAATCGAAAAACTGACCATGCGCTCAATAAGAAAGAAGCTACAGCAATTATTTATCAGGATGTCAACGGCAATATCATCCGCCTCACTGTGCAGGACTTTTCCAGCCTCAAGGAATTCCGCAAATGGAAAAACTGGACGCAAATGAAAAATCACGCTGAGGAGAAGAACGACCACCGCTACCGGAACCATACCGTGTGCCTGGATGATCTGACTGGATGTATCCCCGCAACATCTAGCATGGAGGAGGAAACAGCTGCAAAAGAAGCAGCCCAGGAATACGCATACAAACGTCAAGCCCTATTTCACCAGGTGAAGGCACTCCTTACTCCAACTTAATTCCGCAGGATGTGGATGTATCACATTGAGAAAATGGATACATATGAGATTGCGGCGATGGAGGGCACCTGTCATCAGGCAATTTCCCAATCCCTTGCCGCTGCTGAAAAAAAGATTGTGTCCAAGCTGAAAAAGGCATAGACAAAATGCCTGTAAATCGGCGATAGGTGAAGGGACAAGTTCACAACCCCTTCTCTGTATCTTGAAAGCTAAATACAAGATGATATAAGTACACACACCCTGTAAGAGATTGCCGATTCGCCGCCATGACAAGGGGCTTCTGAGATTTATCCCAGAAGCCCCTAAGAGCGATCTACGAACCGAACGGCCCCAACTGGTATCTGGGGTATCCTCTTTACTGTGGTGAAATGGAACTTGCTCACGCACTCCCAAGGACTAGGGGGCAGCCCTGCGGTATGCGCCAGCCTGACGGCAGCGGTACTTGCAGAGTTATGACAGCCTTACCAAAGGCGGCTTATATCATACCCGCCAACCGGGGAGCGTGGCAAATTGGTTGGAATTTATATAGGTGTCCCAATGTGCCCTTTTCAACAGTTATGTAAACATAAAGCACATAAGGAATCGGGCATTCAAAGTCAGATACCATGCGCTGCAGAAGCAATTCAGCAGCGCATTCATGTGATTTTAAATCATGGACATATCAAATAAGGAGTGATCACGTTGGAAAAGATTTTGCAATCCGAGAAAGCAGCCCTTCTTCTCTGCGTTGAGGATTTGATGCCGCTGCTTTCTATCGGAAGAAACACAGCATATTGTCTTGTCCGCACCGGACAGATTCGCAGTATTCGCATTGGTCGGAAATATCGCATTCCCAGGGAAGCAGTTACAGAATATATTTCCCGATGCTTGTAGTACATTTGACATCATTGCTTTTTGAGAGCTTTCCTGCTACTATCTAGCCGTACCTGCTGTGCGGCGAAAGGAGGATTTTATCATGCCGCGAAGCAACACAAGAAAAAACGCCGCAGGAATCGGCACTATTCGTAAAAAGACTGTTACACGAAACGGAAAGGAATATACATTCTGGGAAGCCCGCTATACGGTCGGCTTTGACCCCGGAACCGGGAAACAGGTCCAGCGTTCCATCTCCGGTAAAACGCAAAAGGAAGTCCGTCAGAAACTTCAGGCGGCAACATCCTCTATCGCTGCCGGTACTTACACCGCTCCATGTAAAATGACCCTTGGTGAATGGTTGGACATCTGGAAGGCAGAATATCTCTGCGGTGTAAAGCCACTGACAATCAAGGACTACAACAACCATATCAATGCGCATATCAAACCTGCTTTGGGTGCTGTTCGATTGGACGGGGTGGAGCCGTACATGATTCAGAGGTTCTACAATACCATGAGCGATAAAAATGGAACTCCTTTGGCCGCCAAGACAATTAAAAATGTCCACGGCGTTCTTCATAAGGCGCTCCAACAGGCAATCGCCAACGGCTATATTTCACAGAATCCCACGGCAGCTTGTGTCCTGCCCAAAGTTCAAAAGCCAGAGATCAAGCCTTTGGAGCCCAATGAGATCGCATCGTTTCTCAAAGAAGCGGATAAGGACAGCTACAGCAACCTATTCACTGTGGCGATCTTTACGGGAATGCGTCAAGGAGAGCTTTTAGGGCTGCCATGGTCCAATGTAGATTTCAAAAACGGTGTCATCTATGTGAAGCAGCAATTACAATGCAAAGACGGGAAATACTTCTTCTGTACACCGAAAAGTGGAAAGGGGAGGACGATTACTCCAGCCCCCATTGTAATGGAAGCCCTTCAACAGGAATGGCGCAATCAACGCTTTGCCAGCGCCGAAGCCGGAGATGCCTGGGACAATCCCTATGACCTGGTTTTTACGGATGCCCTTGGAAAACATCTTGTAAGGCGAACGGTAGTCAAACACTTTAAGTCTGTGGTTCAACGAGTAGGTATTCCAGAGGCTCGGTTCCATGACCTGCGTCACAGTTTCGCAGCCAGTTCTCTGCAAGCCGGGGATGACATTAAAACTGTGCAGGCCAACTTAGGTCATGCTACAGCGGCTTTCACGCTGGATGTTTACGGCCATGTAACAGAAAAAATGAAGCGGGACAGCGCTACAAGAATGCAGAAATTCTACGAATCCATAAGGGAAACAACTTCTTCCCAATAAGGGAAAAAATAAGGGAAAACACAAAACAGCGAAAAATTGGATGGGCGAAAACCAAACTTCTGGTACGGTAAAAGCAATCAAAAATAAGGTAAAAAAGAAGATCACCGAACAAAAATTGTTCGGTGATCTTGGCAGGGGCACAAGGACTTGAACCCTGAGCCTACGGTTTTGGAGACCGCCGCTC